>Ga0073934_10004150_pt1 | contig 24675 bp, 26 predicted proteins | sample LarsenN4metaG_FD_76834 | JGI IMG/M metagenome (GOLD analysis project Ga0073934, IMG submission 76834) | Hot spring sediment bacterial and archeal communities from British Columbia, Canada, to study Microbial Dark Matter (Phase II) - Larsen... ... | reverse complement strand
GCATTATTTCCTCCCCCATGAAATCGGGGAGGGGGACCGCCGATAGGCGGTGGAGGGGGCGGCGGCAAATTCGGAGTGAGCGGCTGCCCCCTCCACCACGCTCACGCGTGGTCCCCCTCCCCCGCGTTGCGGGGGAGGATTGGAGTGCGCTGCCCGTGGCGCATTATTTCCTCCCCCATGAAATGGGGGAGGAATCAAAAAGGCCCGGCGGATTTCTCCGCCGGGCCGGAAGCCTAAGATCGTCGTCAGACGATTATGGCCAGCTCCGCTGCAGGCGGATGATGCCCGTCGTGGTGCTCGCAGCGGCCGGCGGCATGACGTGCTGCACTTCCGCGCCGATCAGGAAGTTGCGGACCGGAGTGAAGCCGATCTGGCCGACGATCGTGTTGGTGCCGCTGCCGGCAGCCGCCACGTCGTCATAGTACGCCCAGCCGATGAGGCTCGAGATCTGCGGCGACCACTGGCTCGACAATGCGACCCAGACACCGAGCCAATCGCCCGGGGTGCCGCCACCACCGACGGCTGCCCAGCTCGCCCAGTCGTCAGCGTTCTTCGAGTAGCTGGCCTGGACGTTGAGGTTGCCGAGAGCGCCGAGACCGACGCCCACGTCGCCGTGGATGCCCCAGGTATCGGTAACCTGACGATCGCCCCAACCGGCGGTGACCTTCGCGTTGATCCCGCCCGCGGCAAAGGAGATGCCGCCGACGATGTCCGGGATCTGACCCGTGGACGTACCGCCGTCACGCGTCCGATAGTCCTCGGCCGCCAGGAAAACGCCAACGCCCTGCAGCGCCCAGCTCAACTGGACGAAGAGGGTGTGGTTGCCGCCAAGCGGATTGAACGGCGTGTTGTGATAGGTCGGGAAGATATTGTTCGAGTAGCTCGACCAGGCATAACCGGCCGACAGCGGACCGAGCGACAGCGTCGCCGCGTCGATACCAAGCGACTGAACAATGGTCGTGGCGCCCAAGAATGCCTGACCGATCAGGCTCTCTATGCCGATATAGCCGACCATCGGACCGTACTCGGTCATGGAGGCCGCCGTGACCTGGAGCTGGTTGTACATCGAGTAATTGTGCGATGCAGAGAACCCGACGGCCAATACGGGGCCGGGGATGTTGATATCCAACCGCGTCCACCCGCTGATCTTGATGCAGGTGTCCGTGCCCGGCGCGTAGTAGAAGCCCGCCCCGAAGGCGTCGCAGACTTTCACATAGTTCACCGGCTCAGCGCCGAGGTCGGCCGCCTGAGCCCCGCCGGCCACGAGAACGGCAGCGGCGGAACCGAGGAGAAGTGTTCTGAGAGTCATATCCTGACCTCCAACTCGTTACATTTAAGGGCAGGCATGTTTCACTCGACGCTCTCGGCCGGCCTCGGTACCGAAACTGAGCTGCGACTGAACTCTGTCCCCGTCCCCCGTTTTCAGCTTCCCGTTCCCCTTGGCCCGCAATCCCAAGGCGACCAGTCAGCCCCCAGCGAAACCGGATATTCCGTGTTCCGTGGGGAAACTCTTAACCTGTTGTTAACGGGGGAAAAGAGGGAAACGGCCTTGACGACGGCCGTATGACGGCTTTTGGGCGCAGTGTTGCTGATTCGCACCGGATTCGGCCAGGGATTCCGCGGGTGCGAAGGGATGGGCGGGGGCAGGGCGCGCACGCGCCGCTCAATCCACCCCCGTTTTCCGCGTGAAGGGGACCGCCGCCAGGCAGTGGAGGGGGCAAATCGAGCGCTGAGTCTGCCGTCGCCCCCTCCACCACGCTCGCGCGTGGTCCCCCTCCCCCGCGTTGCGGGGGAGGATTCGGTGCCGCAGCTCCCAGCGCCCAGAAACGAAGAAGGCCCAGCGGGTTTCCCCGCCGGGCCAACTTCAGGAGGCCAGTTCCCGAGCCGTCAGAGACGGATTACGGGAAGCTCCGCTGCACGCGGAGGATGCCGGTGGTGGCGTCGGCAGGACCGCCAGCTTGCCAAGACGTGTGGCTGATTTCCGCACCCACGAAGAAGTTCGGAACCACCGTGTACTGGACCTGACCGATAACGCGCCAGTAATCCAGCCCGATCGCCGCCGGCGTGTCGTACCAGAGGCCCGCGATCAAGGTCGAAAGCTGCGAGGTCCACGGCGTGGACAGGCCGACATAGGCGCCGGTAAAGTTGCCGGTATTGCCGCAACCCAGCACCGTAGGCGTCGCGCCCCAAGTCAAGCCTGTCCCGCGCCAGCAAGACCAATCGTCCGCATTGGCCGAGTAGGTCGCCTGGATCGACAGGTTGCCGAGCTGCCCAAGGCCGAAGCCCAGTTCGCCGTGTACACCCCAAGTGTCCGTAATCTGCCGATCACCCCAACCCGCCGACACCTTGGCGTTGAATCCACCGCCACCGAAGGTAAGGCCACCAACCACATCAGGAATGTTGCCGGTCGAAGCGTTCCCACCGCCGGTCCCACCGAAGTCGCGCGTCCGGTAATCTTCCAGCGCCACGAAAACGCCTACGCCTTCCCACGCCCAGCTCAACTGGGCGAAGATCGTGTGGTTGCCGCCGAGCGGGCTGAAGGGCGCGTTGTGATAGGTCGAGAAGATGTTGTTCGAGAAGCTCGACCAGGCATAGCCCGCCGAGAACGGACCGAGCTGGAGCGTCGCCGCATCGACGCCGATGAACTGGCCAATGCCCAAACCGGGACCGTTGCCGAAGAAGCCTTGCTCTATCCCGATGTATCCGATCAGCGGACCGTATTCGGTCATCGAGGCCGCCGTCACCTGAAGCTGGTTGTACATCGAGAAGGCGTGACTCGCACTCACCGTCCCATTGTAGGGCTGCGTCCCGATATTCACATCCATCCGCACCCAGCCGCTGATCTTGATGCAGGTGTCGGTGCCGGGCGCGTAGTAGAAGCCGGCGCCGAACGCATCGCAGACGCGCACGTAATTCACCGGCTCGGCGCCGAGATCGGCCGCCTGAGCTCCGCCAACCGTCAGAAGCGCGGCGGCGGAACCTAGCAAGAGAGACTTGAGTTTCATTTCGTGGCCTCCAAAGGTTGTGCCTGAAGGGCAGGTTCGTTCTTGCCGTTGCTCCGGGAAATCCGCCTTCCCGATTTCTAGCGTCGACGAAGTCTGTCCCAATCCCCAAGAGAGTTCGCTGTACCCGCCGCTTGGTCCCACCCCATGGAGACCGACGAGCCAACACGAATCGCGATCGATCCGCATGACGACGGTAGTCCGGCGTGGTTAACGCGCAATGGCCAATTGCTTAACCGGAAAGCTTCGCTGTGGCTTTTGATTTGATGTTGCAGAATTGGCACGGCTAACCCGCTGTAATCGTTAACGATTCACTAATTCTCCTGTGCATAACGCGAAATTCGTTGATGACTTTTGCCGTCTGTTGTGACGCGCGATGCGCGGCGCGATTCGCGCGGCGCTCCGGCCGCGTCAGACTCCGCGATTCGCCGGGGCCGCGAAAGCGCCGATTCGCCGGGTCCCCGCTATTCACCGGGCACGAAGACGACGCTGGCCTGTCATTTCCTCCCCCGTTTACGGGGGAGGGGAACCACGCGAAGCGTGGTGGAGGGGGCGGATGCGGGCTCCGGTTCTCACGTTCAAACGCGCGCGAGCCCTCCGGCGAACAATGACGCCGCCGGAGGTTCTCTTATGGCAAGCGTTGCGCCGCAATCGGAGGACAGGGCTGCGGTTCCGGCGCCAGCACCCGATCGGCCCGTACGTCCTCGACTTCTTCTGCGCCTCGGCGAATCTCGCGGTCGAGGTCGACGGTGCGACGCACGATTACCAAGAACGATCGCGCCGCGACGTGCTGCGCGACGTCTGGCTGCGAAATCGCGGCATTCGTGTCCTTCGCATCAGGGCGGAAGAGCTTCTGAGGAAGGACGGGATAGGCGAAGTGCTGCTCTGTATCGAGCAGGCGGCGGTCAGGAGCCGACGCTGAGCAAGCGGCCGCCCCCTCCACCGCCTTCGGCGGTTCCCCTCCCCCGCGATGCGGGGGAGGAAATTTCCGTCGCCCATCCGGCCCCTCCCCCGCGATGCGGGGGAGGAGATGGAACCCTCCCCGTCCCTTCCGTGCTAGTATCAATGAGCGGCGCGGGCCCGGTTGAAACCGGGAAAAAGGGGAAGGGAAATGGCGCAGACTGGACAATATGCGGGGGGCAAACAGCACCACAGAAGCCCGCTCGTCCGCATCTTCGAGACGGGGTGGCTCGTCTTCCCGCTCGTGCTGCTGGCGGCGGCCTATTTCGTGCCGGTGCTGCAGGTGAAGGTGCCGGCCTTCCCGCAGGAGAACGCCGCCGATCTGCCCTGGGCGCTGCTCGGCATGACGGTCGCGGCCGTGATCTGGCTGATCGTGGACTTCATCGTGGTGTCCGATCTGCGCACGCCGCTGGGCTCCCTTCGCCTCAACGCGTGGGTGAGCGTCGTGCTCGCTCTGGCGCTATCGGCATATGGCGGATGGTCGCTCCACGGCGACGGACTGACATGGGGCTATGTCATCCCGTGGATCGCGTCGATCCTCGACGCCTTCATCACCGTCGATCGCGCCATCAACAACGCGGCGCAAAAGCCGCTGATCGAGATGCGGAGCTGAGCGACCGGCTCAGAACGACACCGACACGGCCGCCGCACCGCGCCGGTCCGTGACGTTGACCGACACGTCCTCTCCGTAGCGGCGCAGCACGACGTCGGCGCGCCCCTCCGGCAGGATCAGCCCCTTTATGACAAGCTCGTCCAGAAAATCCGGGAGGCGCGGTCGCACGAACCGCACCGCGCCGCCCGCCGGATCGAACTCCATGTTGAGGCACGCCTGCAGCATCGCGAACGGCACCGCCGCCGCCCAGGAATGCGGCGAGCACGCGACCGGATAATAGGTCGGTCCGCGCCCGACCATCCGGCGAAAGCCGCAGAAGAGTTCCGGCAGCCGCCGCAGATCCATGAACGACGCGGCCTCGAACAGCCCGCAGAAGAGGCGCCCTGCAGCGTCCGCGTGGCCGTATCGCGCCAGACCCAGCGCAATCAGCGCGTTGTCGTGCGGCCAAACCGAGCCGTTGTGATACGACATCGGATTGTAATGCGGCTCGCCCGCCGCCACCGTCCGGACACCCCAGCCACTGAAGAAATCCGGACCGAGAAGCTGGCTCGCCACGCGCGCGGCGCGGTCCTTGCGCGCAATGCCAGAGAAGAGAACCTGCCCCGCATTCGACGTGCGCACGCGGCAGGGCCTCTTCGCACCGTCGAGCGCAATTGCATATGTGCCGATTTCCTCGCACCAGAACGCGGCCTCGAACCGCTCGCGCAACGCCGCCGCCTGGCCCTCCAGCGCCGCCGCCCGCTCCGGCATGCCGAGCGCCGCGGCGAGCCGCGCCGCGTGCGTCTTCGCGGCCCAGACATATCCCTGCACCTCGCAGAGCGCGATCGGCCCCACCGCCAGCGTGCCGTCGGCGTGAAAGATCGAATCGACCGAATCCTTCCAGCCCTGATTGGTCAGCCCCGCGTCGTTCTCCACCTGGTACTCCACGAACCCGTCGCCGTCCCGGTCGCCGAACGCATCGATCCAGTTGAGCGCCGCCTCGACATTCGGCCACAACGTCCGGATCGTCGCAGCATCGCCCGTGCGCTCGAAATAGAGACCGGCGAGCAGCACGAACAACGGCGTGCTGTCCACGCTGCCGTAATAGCGCCGGAACGGCACCTCGCCGAGGATCGCCATCTCGCCCTCGCGCGCCTCGTGGAGAATCTTGCCCGGCTCCGCGTCGGCCGCCGGATCGTGCTCCTTCGCCTGCGTGGCCGCGAGAAAGCGCAGCACGCCCCGCGCGATCCCCGGATCGACCCACAGCATCTCGATCGCCGTTACGATTCCGTCCCGCCCGAAGGCGGTGCTGAACCAGGGAATACCGGCGTAGGGATACGAACCGAACTCCGTTTCCGTTCGCAGCATCTGCAGGTCCGCCATCGACCGGCGGACTATCTCGTTGAACACCGCATTGGATGTGTCCACCGACGCGGCCCGCGCCGCCGACCGCCGCATATGCCGCGAGAGCTCGCGCATCCGCGGAAAGAAGACCTGGCTGACCGGCCGCGCGTCCGCCGTCTCGCCGATGTCGATGGCGATGAAGAGCGATACCCTCTGCCCCGCTTCGAGCTGAAGATCGAAGCGCGCCCGGTTCTGGTGAAGGACATCCGGCGCAGGGTCGAACCGGATCGCGGTGCGCCGCGTCTGGCCGTCGAGACCCGCATAGGTAAACACCGCCGCGTCGCGGCCGCTCACCCGCACCGAAACCGATCCGCGCGCCGGCCGCTTCTTTCCGCGCACTTCGAATATGTCGGCAAAGTCGCAGGCGAACTCCAGAACGAGACTGACCCTGCGCGGCCGGCTGTCGAAGTTGCGCACCGAAAGGCGCTCGTACGACGACCGGTCGCAGAGGTAGCGGCAGCGCGCGATATGGATCGTGTCGCGCGGCATGTCGAGCCTGCCTTCCGCGAACATGTCGGGATTCGTCAGGTCGGCCGTGAGAAGCGAATTGTCCGTCCTGACCGCCGAGCCGAGCAGCAACGGCTGATGCCCGTTCAGAAGGAGCCGCAGGTCGGACACATACCGTGTGTCGCGGTAGTAGATGCCCTCCGGGCTGCCGCCGCTGCCGACGATGTCGCCGTTGTGGTCGAACAGGGCGAACGCATCTCCGCGCTTCAGCGTGCGCGGCCGCCGCTCCGAGAACGGCGTGCTGATCGGAATATAGAACCGCAGGCCGCTTTCGGCCGGAGCCTCCGCCGCCTCGCCAGCCACTGTCTTGCGGACCGGGGATTCAGGCAGCGGCATCCGCTACATCTCCCGCGGGCTCGGGCGTCCAGCGCGGCGGCGCGACCAGCGACTCGTAGACCGCAATGTAGTCGGTCGCCATCCGGCGCGCGCAAAAGCGCTCCTCGAAACGCCGGCGAATGCGCGCGCGATCGAGCAGCCGCGCCTTCCCGACGGCAGCCGCCGCCTCCTCGATGCTGTTCACGATGAAACCCGTGACGCCATCCTCGACGACCTCCGGAACGGAACCGCAGCGCCACGCGATGACGGGCGTGCCGCACGCCATCGCCTCGATCATCGCCAGCCCGAAGGGCTCCGGCCAGTCGATGGGAAAGAGAAGCGCCAGCGCCTCGCCCAGGAACGGACCCTTCTCGCGCTCCCCGATCTCGCCCACGAAATCGACGCCAGGCAGCGTGAGCAGCGGTCTGATCTTTTCCGAAAAATAGGCCTCGTCGACCTTGTCCACCTTCGCAGCGATGCGCAGCGGCAAGCCCGCCCGCCTCGCGATCTCGATGGCCCGGTCCGGCCGCTTCTCCGGTCCGATGCGGCCGAGGAATGCGAGATAGCCCCCGCACGGTTCCATGGTCGGACAATGGAGGTCCCGCGGCAATCCGTGCGGCACGTTGGCGACCCAGTTGATCCACGGCAGCGGCGTCCGCTGCGCCCGCGAGACCGAGACAACCGGCATGTCGGCGAAGACACGGTAGAGCGGGACAAGATCGGGGAGATCGAGCCGTCCATGAAGCGTCGTCACGATCGGTATGCCGCTGTCGCGGAAGAGCGGAAAGTGCAGGTAATCGATGTGGAAATGCAGCACGTCGAAGTCCTGCGCGCGCTGCCGGACCCGCTCAAGCATGACGATATTGTGCGGCAGCGCATCCCTTACCGACGGATCGGGCCTGAGCGCGGAGGGCGAGCATGCGACGAGCTCGGCCGACGTGATCGAATCCCCGCTCGCGAAAAGGGTGACCTTGTGGCCGAGACGGACGAGCTCTTCCGTGAGATAGGATACGACGCGTTCGGTGCCGCCATAGAGCCGCGGCGGGACGCTCTCGATCAATGGGGCGATTTGCGCAATCTTCATTTCGCAAGAATCCCTCATCGCTCCGGCCCGCCGCCTGAAGCAGGCGAACGCCGAGAGCGCCAATGCTGGGGCGGGCCGCGCAATTGAGCTATGATCTTTGTCAACTGGGAATACGCGTCCGGCCGTTCAAGATGCCGCAAATCCGTGGCTGATCGCCAATTTGTGTACGGTCACCGGACGCCCCTCATGCCATTCTCGATGCCGCGACCGGCAACCCCTGTCTCACCCCGATGGAGCTGTTTCACATGAATCCCGTCGTCCATTTTGAGATGCCCGCCGAGGACCGGCACCGTATGGCAGCCTTCTATTCCGGCGTTTTCGGGTGGCAGACGCAGATGCTCGGGGAGGAATTCGGGAACTATGTCACGGTCTCGACGACCGAGACCGGACCCGACGGTCGCCCCAAGACCCCCGGCGCCATCAATGGCGGCTTCTATCCGAAGACGGCGGACGCACCGGTACCGTCTGTCGTCATCGGCGTCGACGACATCAAGGCGCACGCTAAGAAAGTCGCGGCCGCCGGCGGCAAGGTGCTCGGCGAGCCGATCGAGATCCCTGGCGTCGGCTGGTACGTCTCCTTCATCGACACCGAAGGCAACCGCCTGAGCATGCTTCAGCCGACGCGCTGAGAGCGCCGTTACCCTTCGACTTCGGTCTCTGGCCGGTCGTCTCCCGAGGCGCGTTCCTCGTGCCAGCGGCCCTGGGCGTCCTCCCAGGAAATCGTGGCGGACTCGCCAGGCGCGCGCTGCTCCTCGGCCACCCGACGGGCCGCGGCAAGCGCCTCGTCATGCGAACGGAACGTTTCCGAGAACACGTCGCCGAGCTTGTACGCCCAGCCGCCGTCATGCTCGACAATGCGATAGATGATCTTCGTCACACCGCCTCCGCGACAAGCGCGGCCCGGCGGGCAAGACGACCGGACCCGCCGCCGCTCCCCATGAGGTAGCACCCTTCGCGAGGGATGTCAGCCGCCGGCGCGCCGCTCTCGGGGCGGCGATTGACGCCGCTCAATGCCGCCGGGGCCCGGCTCGGGGAAAAGTGGCCTCTCGACCGAATGAAGGCGGGAGTGCGGCATGTCACGCTGCGGCGGGATCGTTTTGCTGATTGGAGCTCTGCTCACCTTCGACGGAGCGATGGCGCAGGCACCGGTGGCGCCGGAGCCGACTCTTGCGCCAATGCTCGAACGGGTGCTGCCGGGGGTCGTGAGCGTCGCGGTTCGCGGCCGAACGGTGGCGCCACAGAACCCCCTCCTCTCCGATCCGTTCTTCCGGCGGTTCTTCGGCCTTCCGGAACAACAGCAACCGCTGGAACGCGAGTTCCGTGCCGCCGGCTCCGGAGTCATCGTCGACGCCGCCCGGGGATTCGTGCTCACTAACAACCATGTCGTGGAGAATGCGGACGAGATCACCATCGCACTCAGCGACGGCCGGCGTCTCGAGGCCGACAGGATCGGAACCGATCCCGCCACCGACCTTGCGGTCCTGCACATCCAGGCGACAGGTCTCACCGCAGTGCCGTTCGGCGATTCCGACCGGCTCCGCGTGGGCGACTATGTGGTGGCGATCGGCAATCCCTTCGGCCTGAGCCAGACGGCCACGCTCGGCATCGTCAGCGCGCTCGGCCGCACGAACCTCGGCATCGGCGGATACGAGGACTTCATCCAGACCGACGCTTCGATCAATCCCGGCAACTCCGGCGGCGCGCTCGTCAATCTGAAGGGCGAGCTCGTCGGCATCAACAGCGCCATCATCGGTCCCTCGGGCGGCAATGTCGGGATCGGCTTCGCCATTCCGATCAACATGGCGCGGCACATAATGGAGGAGCTCATCGCGCACGGCGAGATCCGGCGCGGGCAGCTCGGCGTCACGATTCAGGACCTCACGCCCGAGCTGGCGAAGGCTCTCAAACTGACCGCCGCCAGGGGCGTGATCGTGAACTCCGTCGCGCCGGGTTCGGTCGCCCAGAGGGCCGGCATTCAGGCCGGCGACGTCATCACCGCCGTGAACGGCGAGGCGGTTTCAAGCGCATCCGACCTCAGAAACCGGATTGGCATGATGAGAGTGGGCACGCGGCTGCGCATTTCGCTCATCCGCAAGGGCGCGGCCCGGGAGGTCGAGGCAGTGCTGGAGGAGCCGAAGCCGTCCAGCCGGGTTGCGCCGGCCGACATTCCGCTTCTCGCATCGGTGGCGCTCGGACCGGTCGAGCCGGGCTCCCGCTCGGGAGGTGCCGTGGTCCTCGAGGTCGGCCCGGGAAGTCCGGCGGCGCTCGCAGGTCTGGCAGCCGGGGACGTGATCGTCGGCGTCAATCAGGAACCGGTCAACTCGCCGGAGGAGGTTTTCGCGGCGGCCCGGCAGGACAGGGAACAGGTGCTGCTCGAGGTGATGCGCAACGGCAGCCTTCGTTTCATTCTGATTTCCTGAGCCATCGCCTGCGCTCGCGGGATGCCGCGATTCACGATCCGCATCCTGTGGCTTTCCTGCACTTTGCACGGCGAAGTCGCGCAACCGATTCCTTATCAACATGTAATGGCAGGCCCGTCTCCCCAGACGGCATCGCGGCCGGGTATTATGGATCGATCAGCAGACTCTGAACATTCGGCATTCTCCAATTCGGAAGTTCGTCGATTTGGTGGAGGCGTTGTATGGCGGCGCGGACGTGTCTCGTCGGGGAACGCAAACTTGTCAGGGCGGGTCTGAAGCACATCCTCAACAAGGAAGACTTCGAGGTCGTGCGCGAGTTCGAGGCCCTTTCCGAATTCAACGAACACGATGCTGACTGCGACCTTGTCGTCATCGACAGGCCGGACGACGCAAGCGACATCGACCCGGAGATTACCCGCCTCAGGCAGCTTGAACCGTGTCCCCGCCTGGTCGTGCTCGCGGAATCGATGCGTGGCGACCGGCTGGTGGCGAGCTTCGCTGCCGGCGTCGACGGCTACCTGCTCGCCGAAATTTCGCCCGAAGCACTCTGCGAGTCGCTGCGGCTTGTAATGCTCGGCGAGAAGGTCTTTCCGAGCCGCCTCGTCGCACTCCTTGCCGGCAGGCGTTGGACTGCGCCGGCTCCCCTTGCCGTCAACGCGGGCGGCCGCCTCTCCGAGCGCGAGGTCGCGATCGTGTCGCGGCTGACGATGCCGAACAAGGCGATCGCCAACGAGCTGACCATCACCGAGGCGACGGTGAAGGTGCACCTCAAGAGCATCATGAAGAAGATCGGCGTCACCAACCGCACCCAGGCCGCCATCTGGGCGATCAATAACGGGGTGGCGGAGAGGACGAGCGTCGACGGTTAGTGCAGCGCCCCAAATCCTCCCCCGTTTACGGGGGAGGGGAACCGCCGAAGGCGGTGGAGGGGGCGGCTGCGTACTCGATCGTCAGCACAACATCCGCCACCCGGTCCCTTCGCTACACGTCCTCAGCCCGGACACACAGAACGCGAATCCGTGGTCCCGGAGCCAAGCGTCACGTCGCATATCGTGACGCGCGCGCTCATGACGAGCGTGACTGGCGCCGTCTACCTCAACTGCAAGATTTGCCGAGCCGCAGAAGAAATCGAGAATATACGGGCCGACCGGATGTTGACGACGAAACCGCAAACCATTCCGTCGACCGTTCCGCAACATCTGCCAAAGGACGACCTCTGGCGGAGTCATCTCGCGCCGCAGGGCTCTTGCTCGCTTGAAGGCAAGAGTTGGTGCCCGCATCCGCCCCCTCCGCCACGCTGCGCGTGGTCCCCTCCCCCATTCATGGGGGAGGATTTGCGCCGTCGTCACCGCGCCCCTAGATAGTGCGCCATCGCGGTCCATTGATCGACCGAATTGCCGCCTCCGTACGGCGCGCCATAGACTGCCGCGGTCCATGCGTCGACGGTCTGTCCGGACGTGGACGAAACATGGGGCGCATTGCTCTTCGGCCCGGTTACGAAGAATTCGTTGAACACACCCGCGCCCACCGCAAGCTCCGACTCCTTCCAGCCGCGCCCGCGATAGCCCGGCAGGAGTTCCCCTGCGGGCCCGGTGACGATGGGGACTCCACCCGGTCCTTTGACGACGCCAAGAGGACGGCCGAATTCGTCTTTCAGGAGGACCGGCGGCGTGAGCCCGTTGACCTTCTGGTTGACGATCGCCGCCTTCCCCGCCTCGCTCATGCCAAGGCCGCCGGAAACGGAGCCGAAGGAGAAAGGCTGCGTGCCCATCTGCGCGGCGGCGGGCGCGGGCACAAGCAAGGTGAACGCGACTGCGACCGCTGCGAATTGTGCGAATTGAATCAATCGGAAGATCATGACAGCGGGGCTCCTCTGCCGATGGCGCGAACCTGCACACTGCGTCGAATCGAAGTCTAGCCCAGATCGGGCCGCGGCGCCCGCCGAAACGGGCGATCACTTCTTTCCCCTGGCCCGCCCCCGCCCGGATCCCGGCACGATGGACAGCCGATATGCGCTGAGGACCACGATACTGGGCAGCGTTTCGAGGCGCTCCGCAAGCACGAACGCGTCGGCCGCGGCCAGCGCCTCCTTCTCGCGAAGAAGGGCGTTCTCGCGCACCACAAGTATCACCGGGGCGCCGGCCCGCCTGCGCACGCGCCGGCCGAGCGACGCCCGGAACGCACCCGGCGTCGCAACGATCGCGGCATAAGCCTGGCGCGGCCAAATACCGGCAGCAATGTCGCTGCGTTGGAACGGGAAGGCCTCGTACCGGCCGCTTCTCGCAAGAACGTCGACGACCGAGCGGCGAAGCGCCGGCGCGGCGATGGCAACGCCGACTGTCGCCGGACGCGCCGAGTTCCTGGGGCGGGCCATTGTTCTTCTTCTTTGTTTTCCAACCCTCAGGGCCGCGGAAGGTTTCGACCGAAGAACGGCCGGTCCGCATTCACGACCCAGAGGCTCCCGATAAATCGCCGGGACGGTTTCTGCAATGCGATTCCACAAATGACCGGAGCGATTATTGCCCAGGCAGCCGCGACGTCGCGCGACCCGAAAGCGCGAGAAACCTTTCTTTGGGGGTAAGGCCTTCGGGGGCGGGCGCAACCGTACGAGGGACCCGCGCGCCGTTCGCGGTAATCCCCGCGGCAAATGCCCTACCCGTTTGAACCGTTCGCTTCCTCCTTTGAGCGCGGGGCCGACTCAGCGCCTTGCCCATATTTGCTGATCGCAAGAAGCGCCGTGCGGCGAACGCACCGGCGCCCGCGCGCGGCAACGAGTGGGGGTGTGAGGCATGCGACCGGTCAGTCTCGCAGTGGCGATTGTCCCGGCGTTCCTTCTGGCCGGCTGCGTGACGCCGCAGAAGGTCGACTCTCCCGGCGTGAAGCCGATGTTCACCTCGGCCGTGACCGACAACGACACGCCCTACAGCCAGTGCCTCGCGAGCTGGAACCTCGCCAAACCGCAAAAGCTGCCGACCTTCGCGGTCGGCGAGATCGCGGACAAGACCGGCCAGGTCAATCTCGACAATAACGGCCACGCGCTGAGCCAGGGCGTCTCCGAGATGGTGATGAGCGCGTTCTACAAGACGCGCATGGTCGATCTCGTCGAGCGGCTCGACCTGCGCATCCCGCTCGCCGAAGTGAAGCTCGCCGAACAGAAGCGGCTGAACCGCCCTGTCTCCGCCTACGACCGGCTGCCGGCCAGCGACTACATCGTGGTCGGCGCCGTCACCGAGCTCAACTACAACATCGTTTCCGGCGGCGTGCAGCTCTTCGTGCAGGGCATCGGCGGCGGCGGGCGCTCCGTGATCGTCAACGTGGCGCTGGACCTGCGCGTCGTCGACGCGCGCAACTTCGCCATCAAATATGTGACGTCGCTCCAGAAGCAGATCTACGGCTTCGAGGTGGAGGCGAACGTCTTCCGCTTCTTCGGCAACACGCTGGTGGAGTTCGACGCCGGCAAGATCAAGAACGAGCCGATGCAGCTCGCGCTGCGCTCGGTCGCTGAAATGTCGGTCTACCAGATCATGACCGACTTCCTGGGTCTCCCCGTGGCTGAGGGCTGTGCCAAGGTGGAGAACGACCACATGGCGTCGTACCTCAAACAGCTCGCTCCGACCAAAGGGGTCAACTGATGAGAAAGAGAACCTCCAGACTGCTCACGACCGCGGCGGCTGCCGCTCTCGTGGGCGCAATGGCTGGAAGTGCGTCGGCGTTCGATGTGGTGGATTGGAGTTGGGAGAAGACGATTGCCGAGACCGTCAATATCTCGGTGACCATCGATGTCGGTCTCGATCCGGATGCCGTCGTTGAGATCGAGAAGCTCCAGATGCACTTCGGCGACGTGAAGGCGTTCGCCAAGGTGTTCGGGATCGAGAACAACCCGCCAGCGGAAGGAGAAGGCGGTGAATTTACCTTCAGCGTCGATGTTGACGGTGACATCGACTGGAACGACCAAGCACCTCCGGGCGGCACAACCAACCCGCTGGTTACCGGACAATATCTAAGCGATAACCCAAACATTACAATCACTCATCTGCCGGGTGGAAATGCGGACGAACAAAACGATGAGATCGACTTCCGCTTCCGTATCGAGGGTGCATTCGACCTCGCTGCACTCGGCGAGGCGCTTCCGGCTGACGCCTTGCCGGAGGTGAAGAACGCCGCAACGGCGGTTGCGAACAACCAGCAGATCGAAAGCACCTCAGCATTGATGTTGCACGACGCACAGATCGCTGCCGGCGACATCAACCCGATCGGCGGCGAACAGGGCGAACCAAATCCGATCGCCTTCCTGATCGCCGCCTATCTTCTGACCGAGGTGGACGACGAACTTGAGGGAATCAACGCCCACACCGACCTCGCCGTCCTGACGATCCTCGGCGCCGCCACGGGCTTCATTGAGCCCACGGAGATCGATGCCACCGCGCTCGCGTTCGGCATCTCCAACGCCACCGTCAAGAACACGGCAACAGCGGTTGGCAACAACGCGTCGTACGAGATCGCTGCGGCCACCGCCGCCAATGCGACCATGTTTGCCGATCTTACGCAATTGCTGATCGGCGACGTCAACGCGACGGCGATCACCGGGTTTGTGGAGGTCAGCAACTACGACCTGGCCGGTCTCGACCGGCCGCTGGTGGAGAACGTTGCGACCGCGGTTGGCAACAACCTGAACATCAAGGTCGACGGCTGCGGCGGCTGCGTGCCGACAACTCCGACTCCGTAGCTTCATCCACAACCACGGAGAGGCGGGCACGCCCGCCTCTCCCATTGCCTCGAACGAGAGCAAGGCACGATGCGTCCACGGCTTTCCCCGTCCCGATCCTCCCCCGTTTACGGGGGAGGGGGACCACGCGAAGCGTGGTGGAGGGGGCGACAGCAGACTCAACGTGTGATCTTGCCCCCTCCACCGCCTGTCGGCGGTCCCCCTCCCCCGCTGCGCAGGGGAGGATCGGGAGGGAAGCCGGGCTTTTGAAACCACCCACCCCATCAGGAGCGGCAGACATGGCACGGACCGGATCGGTTTTTCTCCTCGCCTGCCTTGGCGGCGCGTTAATCGCGTCGTCGACGGCCGCGAGCGCCCAGCAGGCAATGGGCAACCAGCCCTGGAACTTCACGCCCCAGAATCGCGCCGGCATCGCGGCACTGATCCAGCAGCAGCAGAACGGCAACAACAACACCGGCAGCGCCGCGGCCTTCGCCTGCGGCGGCGGCGGCACGGCAACGGCCACGGCGAACTACACCTGCATCATCCTCAACGACTCCTACGCCTCCATCAATGCCGGCCAGACTTCCGCCGGCAGCCAGACGGCGACCAGCGATGCGGAAACGCAGGTCAACGGCGCGTCGCAGGAAACACTGTCGACCTTGATCGAGGAGTTGCAGGCGGAATGAATGCTCTCTTCGCCGGAATGACGACTGTGTTGTTGCGCGGCCCTCGCGCCACCTCCGCCGTCACCCCGGCGAAGGCCGGGGTCCATAAGGAGTCACGGCAAATGCGGAGACGCTGCATGGATTCCGGCCTCCGCCGGAATGACGGAGTGGATGGGGCTTCGGCCTTCGCATCGCCCACGCCGGGGTGACGAATCGGGTTGGATCAATGGGAGAAGAAAAATGATCGCAACACATTTTGCATTTTCTCTTGCCGCAATCGCCTTCATGGCCGCGCCCGCATGGGCCGCGACGGAAACGGCGCCTGCCTCCAGATGGGTGAAGGTCTGCGAGGCCGATTCCTGCAACATAATGCAGCGCATCGTCGGCCCGAACGGCGACCTCGTCGCGAGCGTCACCGTCCGGCAGACCAAAGGCGACCCGAAAGTGCGGCTCGTCGTGTCCATGCCGCTCGGCGTAAACGTCAAGGCGGGCCTTTCGGTCCGGATCGACGACAAGGCGAACCTGCCGATGAAATTCGGCATCTGCCTGCCCGCCGGCTGCTACGCGGAAGGAACCTCCGACAGGGCGCTGGTCGACGCGCTGAAAGCGGGCGGCAGGCTGATCCTCGTCGCGGAGAGTCGGGGCAGGACGATCGCTTTGCCCGTCACCCTCGCCGGCTTCACGAAAGCCTATGACGGCAAGGGCGTCGACCTGGCCACCGCCAGATCGCAATTCGCCGAGCTGGCCAGGGCCGACATCGCCGCCGCCCAGGCGCGCCTTGCGGAGCTGAAGGCGAAGCAGGCGAAGGCAGAGTAATGCAATCCTCCCCCGCAACGCGGGGGAGGACTCAGGCCACCCACCGCGATATTGTCCGCGGCCTGTGCGTTCATCGCCGCGGATGATGGTAGATGTCGAATACTCTGGTACGACTTGAGGTGGCAGGCGATGTCGGCGTCATTCTCATCGACAATCCGCCCGCGAACGCGCTGTCGCGCGCGGTGCGCGCCGGCCTGCGCGACGCACTGCGCGCGCTCACCGCGAATGCCGCGCTGCGCGCGGGCGTGATTGCCGGCGCGGACCGGGTCTTCATCTCGGGCGCGGACATCAACGAGTTCTCCGGCCCGGTCGAGCAGCCCGATCTGCCCGCAGTCATTGCCGGGATCGAAAACTGCCCGAAACCGATCGTGGCAGCGATCGAGGGGGTGGCGCTCGGCGGCGGACTCGAAGTCGCGCTCGCCTGCGACGCACGCATTGCCGCGCCGGATGCCGCGGTCGGGCTGCCCGAGGTGACGCTCGGCGTCATCCCGGGCGCGGGCGGCACGCAACGCCTGCCGCGCCTCGTCGGCATCGCCGAGGCAATGGCGCTGATTGCGACCGGCAAGCGCCTGCGCGCATCCGAGGCGGAGAAACTCGGCATCGTCGACAAGACCGTGCCGGAGAACGTGCGCGATGCGGCCGTGGCATATGCGCGTCAGATCGACGCCAAGCGTCGCGTCTCCGCGCTGCCCGTTCGGGAAGCCGACGGGCTTGAAACGGCGGTCGCCGAACAGACGAAACGCGCAAAGAGCAGCGCCGCGCGCGCCGCCATCGAAATCGTCGCCCTCGCCGCCGCGCTGCCGTTTGCCGAAGCGGTCGCGCGCGAGCGCGAGACCTTTCTGAAACTGCGGAATGGCGAGGAAGCCGCCGCGCTCCGCTATCTGTTCTTCGCCGAACGCGCTGCGCGGAAAGTCGACGTGGGGAATGCGCAACCCCTGCCCCTCGCCACCGTGGGCGTCGTCGGGGCGGGCACCATGGGCGCCGGCATCGCGGCGGCATTCGCCGCGAGCGGGTTGCCTGTCCTCATTTATGAAGCGGCGCCGGAGGCCCGCGAACGCGGCGCCGTGGCGGTCCGCGCCGCACTGGCCGATCTGTCGAGGCCGGAGGCCGATGTCCGGTTCGTCGGCAGCATTTACAAACTGGCGGATTGCGACCTGATCGTCGAGGCGGTGTTCGAGGACATCGGCGTCAAGACCGCCGTGATGCGCGAGCTGGGGAGCGTCGCCAGGCCGGAGGCGATCCTCGCCACCAATACCAGCTATCTCGATCTGGACGCCATTGCCGCCGCCGGCGGTCGGCGAGAAAAGACGTTGGGCCTCCATTTCTTCGCGCCGGGCACCGGATGAAGCTTCTGGAGGTGGTGCGCGGCGACGCAACCGCGCCCGCCACGCTCCTCACCGGACTGGATGTCGCGAAGCGGCTCGGGAAGGTGCCAGTGATCGCACGGCCGAGCGAAGGCTTCATAGGCAACCGCATCTTCGCGAAATATCGGGCGCAGGCGGAGTTCCTGCTCGAGGAAGGCGCACGCCCGGGCGAGGTGGACGCCGCGGCGGAATCGCTCGGCTTCGCGATGGGCCCCTTCGCCGTCAACGATCTCTCCGGTCTCGACATTGCCTGGCGCATGCGCAGAAGCAAGGCGGGAACGCGCGACCCGCGCGAGCGCTACGTCGCGATCCTCGACCGGCTGTGCGAGATGGGGCGCCTGGGACGGAAGGCAGGCGCCGGCTGGTACGACTATGAGGAAGGCGGCAGGGGCCGCGGCAGGGAGTCGCCTGTCGTGGCCAGTGTGATCGACGAGCTGCGGCCCGCGCACCTCCGCGATTCACATGTCGATGCCGCCGCGATCCGCGCGCGCCTGCTCGGCGCCATCGTCAACGAAGCGGCGAATGTGCTCGCCGACGGCATCGCCCGCGCACCCGGCGACATCGACGTGGCAATGGTCAACGGCTACGGCTTCTCCCGCTTCCGGGGCGGCCCGCTGTTCCAGGCGTCCCGCCTGCCGCGCACGGAAGTGGAGGCAGCAATCGACATGGTAGAGGAAGCCACCGGCTTCGGATTCCGCCGCGGCGATCTGTCCCGCGTGCTCGGCGGCGGATCGTGACCGGAAACGACAACAGAACAGGGAGACAAAATCAAAATGAAGGCGATCGTCATCGACGGCGACGGCGGCTTCGAGAACCTGAAGCTCGTGGAGCGGCCGACGCCGGAACCGGGACACGGCGAGGTCGTGCTGAGGCTCCGCGCCGCCTCGATCAACTACCGCGACCTCGAAATGGTGCAGCGAACGTATTCCTCCTGGTTCCCGACACCGCTTGTCCCGCTGTCCGACGGCGTTGGCGATGTCGTGGCGGTCGGCGATGGCGTCACGCGCGCCCGCCTCGGCGACCGCGTGGCGGGCACCTTCTGGCAGGGTTGGATCGGCGGCCGGTTCGAGGAGGTCGGACAGCTCGGCGGTTCCGTCGACGGCATGCTCAGCGAATATGTGAAGCTGAACGAGATCGGGATCGTGCAGGTGCCGGCGCACCTGACCGACGAGGAAGCGGCCACCCTCCCCTGCGCGGCGGTGACCGCATGGCAGGCTCTGGTGACCGACGGTCGCCTGAAGGCAGGCGAGAGCGTGCTCATCCAGGGCACCGGCGGCGTCGCGATCTTCGCGCTGCAGTTCGCCGCCATGTTCGGTGCGCGCTCCATCGTCACCTCAAGCAGCGACGCGAAACTCGAGAAGGCCAGGGCGCTCGGCGCCACCCACACCGTGAACTACAGGAAGACGGAGGACTGGCACCTCGAAGCGCGCAAACTGAACGGAGGCGAAGGCGTCGACCATGTGATTGAGGTCGGCGGGCCGGGCACGCTCGTCCGCTCGCTCGAGGCGCTGCGCCTTGGCGGTCGGATCCACATGATCGGCTACCTCGCCGGCAAGAAGGGCGAGATCAATCCGCTCGCGATCCTCACGCGCCGCGCGATCGTGCACGGGCTGCCGACCGGCTCGCGCGAGTCCTTCGAGGCGATGAACCGCGCGATCGCGCTCCACCGCATGCGGCCGGTGATCGACCGCGTCTTCCCGTGGCAGGAGTTCCCGCAGGCGCTGCGCTACCTCGCCGAAGGCAAGCATTTCGGCAAGATCGTGCTCGCGTTCTGAAGCGGCCCGTATTCTATCTCCGCTCGACAAAATTCCAAACCCCTGATCATAATCCGCCTGACTGTACCGACGGCCGACGGAACCCGGGCCAAAGGGGGAGCGGCGCAGTGGAGTATTTCCTTCAGCAGCTCATCAACGGGGTCACGCTCGGTTCGATCTACGGCCTGATCGCCCTCGGCTACACGATGGTCTACGGGATCATCGGCATGATCAATTTCGCCCACGGCGACATCTTCATGATCGGGTCGTTCATCGCCCTGATCGCGATCCTGGCCCTGGGACTGGCAGCCGGCGCTTCGATCGCCTTCATGGTCCTCGCGCTGATCCTGGTGCTGCTGATCGCCATGACCATTACCGCTGTCTGGGGCTGGACGGTCGAGCGGATCGCCTATCGACCCCTGCGCGGCTCCTTCCGCCTCGCGCCGCTGATCACCGCGATCGGAATGTCGATTGCCCTGCAGAATTTCGTGCAGGTGGCCCAGGGGGCGCGCGTCAAGCCGCTCCAGCCCATCGTCACCGGCAGTTACACCGTCCACGAGGCCAACAGCTTCAACGTTCAGCTCTCGAACATACAGATCCTGATCGTCGTCACGACCGTGGTGCTGATGATCGCCTTCACGCTGCTCATCTCCCGCACGTCGCTCGGCCGCGCGCAGCGCGCCTGCGAGCAGGACGCGCGGATGGCGGCGCTGCTCGGCGTGAATGTCGACCGCACCATCTCGCTCACCTTCGTCATGGGCGCGGCGCTCGCCGCCGTCGCCGGCCTGATGTTCCTCCTCTACTACGGCGTGATCGACTTCCGGATCGGCTTCCGCGCCGGCATCATCGCCTTTACCGCCGCCGTCCTGGGCGGCATCGGGTCGTTGCCCGGCGCGATGCTGGGCGGCATGCTTATCGGATTCATCGAGACTTTCTGGTCGGCGTACTTCTCGATCGAATACAAGGACGTCGCCGCCTTCTCCGTCCTTGCCATCGTACTGATCTTCCTGCCGTCGGGACTCCTCGGCCGACCGGAAGTGGAGAAGGTATGAAATGACCGCCGCCTCCGAATCCAGCGCCGTCAATACCCGCCCGCCCGGCGCCGAGATCGAGGATGAAAACCGCGAAGCCGCAATGGCAGGCGAGCCTCCCTTCAAGACGCACCCGACCGCCAGACAGGACCTGCTCGCCGCCGCGCTGAAGGAAGCGGCGATCGCCGCGTTCATCACCCTGGCTCTTGCCGGACCGTTGATCGGCCTGAAGACCGAACCGGCGGTCGGCGGCCTGACGCTGGTCCAGCGCTGGACGCCGGTGGCGGTCGCGGTCGCGATCGTATTCGTCGGGCGCCTCCTCCTCCGCCTCTTCGTCTGGCCGGCTGCAGGAGTCGAGCGGCGACCGGCCTGGTATGCAAGGCTTGGCGTCGCCTTGCCTCCCGCCACCGGGCGGGTGGCCGTGGGCGCCCTCTTCCTCGTCGGACTCCTCCTGCCGTTCCTGGTGATGTGGCTGTTTCCCTCCTACAGCCGACAGTTCATCGATCTCGGACTCCTCATTCTCACCTACATCATGCTCGGTTGGGGGCTGAACATCGTCGTCGGCCTCGCGGGCCTCCTCGATCTCGGATACGTCGCCTTCTACGCGGTCGGGGCCTACTCATACGCGCTGATCGCGCTGCACTTCGGCTGGTCGTTCTGGGTCTGCCTGCCGATCGCGGGCCTGCTCGCCGCATTGTGGGGGATCGCGCTGGGCTTTCCGGTGCTGCGTCTTCGCGGCGACTATCTCGCGATCGTCACGCTCGCCTTCGGCGAGATCATCCGGCTCGTTCTGATCAACTGGCAGGAACTGACCAACGGCCCGGTCGGTCTGTCGAGGATTCCGCGACCGAGCTTCTTCGGGCTTGAATTCGTACCCGGGCCGGGCGGCTTCGCCGACTATTTCGGCATCGACTACAAGCCGATCCACCGCATCGTCTTCTTCTATTACATTCTGCTGGCCCTCGCTCTCTTCACCAATTTCGTCACGATCCGCCTTCGCCGCTTGCCCGTCGGCCGTGCCTGGGAAGCATTGCGCGAGGACGAGATCGCCTGCCGCTCGCTGGGCATCAACACGACGAACACGAAACTGACGGCCTTCGCCATCGGGGCCATGTTCGGAGGATTCGCGGGTTCTTTCTTCGCCACGCGACAGGGCTTCATCTCGCCGGAGAGCTTCAACTTCACCGAGTCCGCCACCATCGTGGCCATCGTTGTGCTCGGCGGTCTCGGCAGTCAGATCGGCATTGTCATCTCGTCCGTTGTCCTGATCGGCGGACTCGAACTGCTGCGGAACATCGGGTTTCTGAAGGCGATCTTCGGACCCGACTTCGATCCCACGCAATATCGGCTTCTCATCTTCGGCCTCGCCATGGTCTTCATCATGGTCTGGCGCCCGCGCGGCCTGATCGCCACGCGCCTGCCCTCCGTCTTCCTCAAGGAGCGCCGCGCTGTGTCGGCCGAGTTCGTCGGAGAGGGTCGCGGATGAGGCGCTGGACGACCGATCCCATTCTCACCGTGGAGCATCTGACGATGCGCTTCGGAGGGCTGGTCGCGGTCGACAATCTGGATTTTCAGGTGGGGCGCGGCGACATCACCGCGCTCATCGGCCCAAACGGGGCAGGCAAGACCACCGTCTTCAATTGCATTACCGGATTCTACAAGCCGACCGAGGGCCGCATCGCCCTCGCGCTGACGCCCGAGGCCAGAAACCGCCTCGATGACATCACCGCCACCGGCCGGCGCGGGACCCACGACGGGCATCTGTTTCTCCTCGAACGCATGCCAGACTACGAAGTCGCCCGCCGCGGAAAGGTTGCCCGCACCTTTCAGAACATCCGGCTGTTCGGGGGAATGACCGTGCTGGAGAACCTTCTGGTCGCACAGCACAACAGTCTGATGGAGGCGTCGGGCTACTCCATTCGCGGTCTCCTCGGCCTCCCCTCCTATCGCGCAGGCGTGGCGGCGGCGCTCGACCGCGCCAGATACTGGCTCGACCGAACCGATCTTACCGACCGCGCCGACGATCCGGCGTCCGACCTCCCCTACGGCGCCCAGCGCCGGCTGGAGATCGCCCGCGCCATGTGCTCGGAGCCCAAACTGCTCTGTCTCGACGAGCCGGCCGCCGGGCTCAATCCGCGCGAGTCCGCGGAGCTGAATCGGTTCCTGCAATTCATCCGCGATAATCACGACCTCTCGATCCTGCTGATCGAGCACGACATGGGCGTCGTGATGGAGATTTCCGATCACATCGTCGTTCTCGACTATGGCGAAAAGATCTCGGACGGCTCTCCGGACGAAGTGCGTTCCGACCCGCGCGTGATCGCCGCCTACCTGGGCGTGGAGGACGAGGAGGTGGACACCGTCGAGCGGGAGATGTCGACGTGACGAGGCCACTCCTCATCGTCACCGGGGTCAAGACCTATTACGGGAAGATCCTCGCGCTGCGCGGTGTAGACCTCACCGTCAACAACGGAGAGATCGTGACCCTGATAGGCGCCAATGGCGCCGGCAAGTCGACGCTGATGATGACCATCTGCGGCTCACCCCGCGCCCGCGAAGGCAAGATCGTTTTCGATGGGGTCGACATCACGAATCTGCCGACGCACGAGATCATGCGAATGTCGATCGCGCAGGCGCCGGAAGGCCGCCGCATCTTTCCACGCATGACCGTGCTCGAGAATCTCCAGATGGGGGCGAGCACGGCTCCGCCGGAGCATTTCGAGGCCGACCTCGAACGGGTATTCACGCTCTTCCCGATCCTGAAGCAGCGCCAGGGTCAGCGCGGCGGCACGCTGTCGGGCGGCGAGCAGCAGATGCTCGCCATCGCTCGCGCGCTGATGAGCCGCCCGCGGCTTCTCCTGCTCGACGAGCCGTCGCTGGGCCTCGCGCCGATGGTGGTCCGTCAGGTCTTCGATGTCATCCGCGACCTCAACCGGACCTTGGGACTGACCATTTTCCTGGTCGAGCAGAATGCCTATCACGCGCTGAAGCTCGCTCACCGCGGGTACGTGATGGTCAACGGACAGATCACCCTGACCGGAACCGGGACCGACCTTCTTTCGCGCCCGGAGATCCGCTCCGCCTACCTCGAGGGCGGAAGGCACTGATCGCCATGGGCGTGCTCTGGGAAAAGAACCTGGTCGACTTTCTGCTGATCACCGTCTTTCTGGGCGGCGGCGCCGCCTATCTGACCGGCCGGGCCCTGGCCAATACCTGGCGGCCCGTCATCCAGGTGATCGGCTACATGTTCCCGCTGACCTTCGCGGTACGTTTCATCCACTTCGCCATGTTCGAAGGCACCCTGAGCTCGATTCAGTTTGCGGCGATCGATTTCCTGATCCTGCTCGTTGCGGCGCTCCTCGGTTTCCGCGTCACCCGCACCAATCAGATGGTGGGTCAGTATCACTGGCTTTTCGAGCGCCGGGGACCGCTTGCATGGCGCCGGCGCGAGGTGGGTCGAAACGCCGAAACGCCGGAAAAGCGACAAACGGAATAGCGAAGAGTGGAGGAATTGTCAGTTACTCCGGACGGCGATACGCTTCCGTCAAGGGGCCGCCATGGGCCCTCGGGACGCAAGTGCAGACGATTTCAACGAAAGTGTGGGGAGTGCGAACATGAAGAAATTCCTGTTAGCCGGCGCCGCCGCGTTGGGTATTGCCCTGGCGGGGGGCGCTCAGGCCCAGATCAAGATTGCAGTGGCCGGACCGATTACCGGCGACCTCGCTTCGTTCGGCAGCCAGATGGTGTCGGGCGCGGAAATGGCCGTCGCGGACCTCAATGCAGCAGGCGGCGTGCTCGGCCAGCAAATCGAGCTCGTCCAGGGCGACGATCAGTGCGACCCGAAGCAGGCGACCGCGGTCGCCGGCAAGCTCGCCGGTGACGGCGTCGTATTCGTCGCGGGGCACTTCTGCTCGGGTTCGTCGATCCCGGCCTCGGCGATCTACGCCGAGGAGAACATCGTCCAGATCTCGCCAGCCTCGACCAATCCGAAGTTCACCGACGAACGGCCAGGCCCCGGTGTCTATCGCGTGTGCGGACGCGACGACCAGCAGG
>Ga0073934_10004149_pt1 | contig 24681 bp, 24 predicted proteins | sample LarsenN4metaG_FD_76834 | JGI IMG/M metagenome (GOLD analysis project Ga0073934, IMG submission 76834) | Hot spring sediment bacterial and archeal communities from British Columbia, Canada, to study Microbial Dark Matter (Phase II) - Larsen... ... | reverse complement strand
GCGTCGGATCATCGTCTTTGCAGACTTCCGGGGACTGGGTGACCCCTGTCGTTGCATACCCATCCGGACACGTTCCGCAGGTCATTCTGATACTCTTCTGCTCTTGAACGTCTTGAGCAATGCCGAGAGGCGGGAATACACCAACGAGCACCACACCGAGAGGGACACTGCATAAGAAGAGCTTGGCCGCGTTCCTTACATGGATTGGCATCATCCTACCCCCCTATCCCCTTGCGAGCTCCTTGAGCCCTTTTCGGATGAGTTCTGTCAGTGGCAACGATCCAGTTGCAGCCTTGGTCACCCGCTTCAAGGCTTCCTTGGCATCCTGGGCACGATAGCCCAAGTTTATCAGAGCAGAAAGTGCATCCTCGTAGGGACCATCAAGCTCGGAAGTTTCTGCCGCTCCGGAACGCGGGTGGACACCTTGGATTTTTCCTATTTTGTCCTTGAGTTCAAGCGCAATACGGCCGGCTGACTTCTTTCCGATGCCTGGAACCGTCGCGAGTCTGTCGACATCTCCGGCTTCGATCGCATGAACAAGATCCGTGACTGACAGGCTCGAAAGCACACTGAGGGCGAGCTTGGGACCGATGCCCGACACGCTGGTCAGCAACAAAAACGATTCCTTCTCACTTTGCGAGAGAAAGCCGAACAGCTGAATGGCATCCTCACGGACATGCGTATGAATATTCAGCGCGGTAACTTCGTCCAGATTCGGCAGGGCGTAATAGGTACTGAGTGGTATATGGACTTCGTACCCGACCCCCTGCACATCGAGCGTGAGATGGGTAGGTGTCTTGAATGCCAACCGCCCCGTGAGAAAGGCGATCATGTCGTTTCGTTATCCGAGTACCAGCATCATGGTGATTGGTTGACAGTTATCCAGCGGCGGTCGCGGCCACTTTCTCCATGACCTCGTCCGGGATATCGAAATTCGCGTGAACTTTCTGCACATCATCATGCTCGTCCAAGATCTCCATCAACTTGAGCATCTGTTCGGCTGATTTTTCGTCCAGACGGATCGTGTTCTGGGGGATGAAGGTGATTTCTGCCAGGGCCGTGTCGATTTTGGCGTCGACCAGAGCCTTCTTCACAGCTTCAAAATCATGAGGACTGGTGAACACCTCATAACTCTTCTCACCGACCTTCACGTCTTCCGCCCCGGCGTCGAGAGCCAACGAGAGAAGCGTATCTTCATCGACCTTCCCCTTCTCAATCGTGATGAGCCCCTTCTTATGAAACTGCCAAGCGACGGCGCCCGCTTCCGACATATTGCCGTGATTTTTTGTCAGGAGACTGCGAATCTCCGCGACGGTTCGGTTCCGGTTATCGCTCGTAATCTCTAGAAGAAGTGCAGTCCCTCCGGGGCCATATCCTTCTAAGGAAAACTCCTCATACGTCACACCAGGTAATTCCCCAGTACCCCGCTGGATGGCTTTTTTCATCGTGTCGCCAGGCATATTGGCTTCCTTGGCCTTGGCGATGGCTAGACGCAGCCGGGGATTCCCGTCGGGGTCACCACCGGACCGAGCCGCAATGGTCAGCTCCCGGATGATTCGCGTGAAGATCTTTCCGCGCTTCGCGTCCTGAGCTCCCTTGTGCCGTTTGATCGTCGCCCAGTGACTATGTCCACCCATGTGTTCCTCCTCTACCCCGGCCCGAATTCCGTGAGCTGGTTAGAGATGCCTGGTACAGCTGCAATGATCGTGAAGTTGTAGAGGTAGCATAGGCTTCAGAAAGGTGTCAAATGCACGACCTGCATCGCAGGAATTCCCCCGGACATCTATTGGGAATACACGAGAAGCAGAAGACCAAAGAGGATGACAGATCCAGCCCAGGCGACTTCCCACCGTTTCCTTGTATGCGGCAAGGCGCCGGATAGCCAGGAAGCCATGCCTTTGGACAAACCGGCGCCCACACCCACGATGGCCAACAATGAATGGTGAAACTGGATCTTCGCCGCCGCGGGGTGATTTCCGTGTGAATGGACGAACAGCCACAGCGCCCCGGCCAAGATCGACATGACGAGTGGAGCCGCCCACACCGGGTGCCGAACCCTGCCCAACCGACGCAGTGTCTCACACAGCGCAATCAGTAAGGCCATGACCCCATAGAACTTGTGCTCGACGATCTCCCGATCTTGGCCGAAAAACGTCTCACTAAAGCTGAGGGAGCCGACCGGCCAGGCGTCATGGTCACTCCAGATGAGCACAAACCCGCCGACAACGCCGAGCGCGCCAGGAAGAACGAGACGGGTCCAGAGCGGCAATGGGTACTGCAACGCATATCCCAACTCGGTCAGGCCAAACACCACATCGCACAGACCAGCGAAGTGATGGTTGAACTCTGAAAACGCCTTCCCTTCGGGTGAGCCCTCCCAACGTCCACTGGCATGCCCCTGGTGAGGATCGTTCGCAACACGTGTTTCGGTCAGGGCATCCTCATGACCGGAGGATGCTTGGGCTGGTACGTCTGAAATGCCGGCAAACCAAACAAGAAGGGGCAGGGAAATAGTCAGCAGCGAAGACCACCGATTCATAGAAGAAAGACCTCGATCAGAGGAGTCCGGATGAAGTGGGCGAGAGCACCATAACACACAGCGTCTGATACAGCTATTCTGAATACAGGAGAAGCTGAAGGCCCATCACGATCACGAATCCTGCCCACGCCACCTCCCACCGCTTCACAGCAGGAGTCGAGACACCGGAGGTCCAGGAGATCATGGCATTCGATATCCCAGCCCCAACTCCGAGGCTTCCGAGAAGCGCATGGTGCAGCTCTATCATGTGATTCGCTGGATGGTTCCCATGCGAGTGGAAGAACAGCAATAATGCGCCGACGAGGCCGAGGAACAGCAATGGAGCCGCCCACGCTGGGTGCTGAGCCCAACCGATTCGACGAAGTGCCTCACTCACAGCGGCAGTGGTGCCAAATACCCCATAGAATTTATGCTGGATGATTTCTTGGTCCTGACCAAAGAAGGTTTGAGCAAAGCTAAGTGAACCGATCGGCCAGGCCTCATGGTCACTCCAAATCAGCAGATAGGCCCCGATGACACCGAGCGCGCTCGGCAAAACGAGACGAGTCCAGAAAGGCAGCTGGTACCGCAACGCATGCCCTAACTCAGCCAGACCGAACAGCAGCACGAACAAGCCAGCGAACCGATGGTTGAACACCGAATAGGCTACTCCTTGCGTCGATCCTTCCCAATTTCCCTCGACATGTTCACCCTTTGGATCGTGCGCCGTGCCTGTATCAATGGAAGCATGATAATGCGCTGAGGATGGTTTGGCGAAGACATCTGCGCTCCAGGGAGATAGCACAGCCATCAACACCAGAACAGACAGCAGAGAAGCCCACTGCATCATGCAATAGAACCGTCGACTGAATGAACACAAACAATCGAAAGGCCCATCCAGGCGGCCGGATGGGCCTTTCGAGTTTCAATAGAAATACTTTCTTCCTACATGAACTTCATGAACTTGTCCTTCGCCTCGTCCATCACCTGAGCCGTGATGGTTGACACCCCGCGTTCCTTGGCCAGGCGTTCAACTTCTTTTCGAGCCATGGGACGGATGAAGTCCGGGATATTTTCGAGTCGTTGTTCGGCTTCGCGAGACCACGTTATGCCGTCGGGCGAATCATTTTTCGAATCGTCCATCACTTGCAGCGTGATAGTCTTCAACCCTTGTTTGCGCGCATAGGTCTCCACACTGCCCTGGACCATCGGCTTCACGAATGCCGGGAGCCGGTCGAGTTTCTCCTTGGCGTCGGGCGTCCAGGTGAACTCAGAGGCGGAAGACCCACTATTGGCCGGTTTCCCAGAGGTCGTCAAACCCATCTCGGCCACCATGGCGGAGAACGGACAGCCGCTCGTTTTCTCAGGAACCTTTGCGGGCGACGCAGCGGCGGCGGCGACAGGTTGCCCGCCCTGAATCTTCTCGTTGAGGTAGGCTCTCATCTGACCTGCGCCAGCCAACGCTTCATCCTTCAACGTCCCACGGGTCATTTCGAACGGTTCAGCTGCAACAGTCCGTCCACCCAATTTCACGCCCAACGAACTGACCATCTGCGTTTCTCCTGGATTGGTGATCATGGAGAACTTCGCATCACACGACGGACAGCTGAAGAACACGCCAAGCGAGTTCTCACCCGGTTTTTCGACCTTTTCGAAGTTCATGTAGGTTTCGCAGTTGAGGCAAACAAATTTCATAGGGACTCCTCTCTCACAGCCACACAACCGTCACAGTTTCTCTGCCAACACCTTCTTGTAGTCCAGCAATGTCCTGATCCGACCGGCAATTTCCTGGTACCGTTGAATCGTGGGATAGGCTTCGTCGAGCAAAGGGACTCCCTTGTCGAACGTGCGGGCGAGTTTGCGATCAAACGGAATCCGCCCGAGAAGCGGCAAATCAAGCACCTCGCACATGGCTTCGGTGTTGCCTTCGAATAGTTCGTTCAGCTCGCCACAAGATGGACAGCGATATTCACTCATGTTTTCGACGATCCCCAGCACTTTGATGCCCGTATCGCGCGCATAGGTCACGGATTTCTGAACCACATCGGAGGCGACCTCTGAGGGTGTCGTCACAACAATCGCCCCTGCAAGGTCAGGAATAAACCCGGCAATGACCGGCGGTTTGTCCGCTGCAGCACCGGGAGGCAAATCAGCGAGCAAGAAGTCCAGTTCGCTCCACAGGACATCGGCCAGGAACTCTCGAATGACGTTCATTTCCATAAGCCCGAGCCAGACAGGGCTGACATCCATCGGCCCTTTCCACCGGACAGGGGAAGCATCGCCCAAGAAGAAATCCATCGAAGCGACCTTTACCCCGAGAGGTCCCACAGGAGGAATAGCTCCGTCCGACGTCATCGTTAGGGAGCGACCATGAAGCCCCAGCATGCGCGGAACACAAGGGCCGTTGAGGTCCACATCGAGCACTCCCACCTTGGCGCCCTGTCGAGCCAAAGCTAACGCCAGATTCACGGTCGTCATGCTTTTGCCGACCCCACCCTTCCCACTCATGACCACGAGCTTGTGCCTGATACCGGCCATGCGGGCATGGACTTGCTTGGTCTGCACACTCATCTGCTCGACTACCTTGGCGTCGTCAGCGTACTTCAATCGCCCAAGGATGGTCTTCAGATCCTTTTCAGGCACCATATCCGTACCGTTTGAGGTTGGTTTGAATTTCAAGAAGCTACGCTATCATACGGATTTTCAAGGAGTCAAACCGGCGGTCACCGTGGCCGAGGCAGTGGGAAAGAAGGGAGACGCAGGGGTAAAGACGGCAAAGGTATTCTGCTGCCCAAACGTGATCGTGCCCGCGCGCGTCTCACCCTGGCTCGTCACGAGCACCGTGGTGGCATTCACCGTATTCGGATTGATCGGCTCTGAGAAGGTCAAGACGATGGACGTATTGAATGGCACATTCGTCGCGCCATGGACCGGCGTGATCGTGACCGTGGGCGAGACTGTATCGCTGCCGGTCCCGGTCGTGAAGGAGCCGGTAAAGGGTCCATCCAGCGGCACGCCGTCCACACTCTTAATCGCTTGGGTCAAGGACAAGGTATAGGCGGTCGAGGCGGCCAAGGTCGTGCTGGGCGTGAAGGTCACGACCGTATCGCCGAACGCAAAGCCAAACGTCCCCGCCACCGGTGTCGCCCCCTGGGTGAAGGCGAAATTCGAGGTCGTGATTGTCGTGCGATTCACCGGACGGGAGAAGGAGACGGTCACCGGCACATTACGAGGGATGTTGATCAAACCCATCGTCGGAGTGATCGCGCCGATCTTCTGCGGCGCGCCGGCCAGATAGGTATAGCCGTTCTGGACCACCGCATCTCCGTTCGTATTCGTCACCACCACATCGGCTGGCCCGACGACTGAGGCCGGGACTTGCACGATCATGGTGGTCGCCGAGACCAGCGTGAGCACCGACGCCGGTTTGTTGCCGATCTTCACCGTCGTGCCGGTCACAAAGCCCGTGCCGGTCAGGGTCGTCTGCTGCCCACCTTGGACGGAGCCGACATTGGGCGAAACCGTGGTGAGCGTCGGCGGCGGCCCGGCATTCGCGACCGTGAAATTCACGCCGTTCGAGGTCAGGCCCCCAATGGTCACAGTGACCGGACCAGTCGTCGCCCCGGCAGGCACTTGCGTCGTGAGCGTGGTGGCGGTGGCCGAGAGCGTCGTCGTGGTCACGCTGTTGAATTTGATCTGATTTAAGCCAGCCCTCGTGCTGAACCCATTGCCGGTGAGGGTCACGAGTCGCGTGATCGGTCCGGACGTGGGCGACAGGGTCGAGAGCACCGGCGCAGAAGCATTCACAGAGAATGAGGTCGTGGCGGAACCGGTCGTCGTCGTCACAGTCACGGTCGCGGGTCCAGACGCCGCGCTGGAGGCAATCTGGAACGTGGCAGTGATCGCAGTCGGCGTGGTGATGACATTGCGGACAAGAATGCCGGGGTTCGTCGTGGTCAGCGAGGCGCCGGTCAGGTTCGTCCCGGTGATGCTGACGTTGACGAAAGCTCCGGCGTTGCCCGTATTCGGAGGGAGAAAAGGGAGAGGGAGAAAAGGGGACAGGCTACTTTTTCTTGCATCCCGCCTCCCGCTTCACGTACCGTACGCTTCCCATGCCTCGGATTCCTCGTGGACAAGTGGCCGGACACGTCTACCACGTCCTCAATCGGGGGAACGCTGGCGCCACGGTCTTCCACAAGGACGGCGACTATGCCGCATTTCTCGACTTGCTTGCCATCGCGAAAGCCAAATACCCCGTCAAGCTCTTCGGCGTCTGCCTCATGCCCAATCATTTTCACCTCGTCGTGCAACCGGCCACGGACGCCGCCCTCAGCCCGTTCATGCAGTGGATGACTAGCCACGTCCGCCGCTACCATCGGCACTACCGCAGCCACGGGCATGTGTGGCAAGGTCGCTTCAAAAGTTTTCCGATTCAACACGACGGCCATCTCCTCATGGTCCTCCGCTACATACTCCGTAATCCGGTCCGTGCGGGACTGGTCGAACACGCCATCGACTGGCCCTGGTCGAATCTGCGATTCCCGCATCTGACGGACCCGCTTCCCATTGAGACACCACCCGACTGGCTGTCCTGGATCGAACAGCCCCTCTTCGAGCATGAACTCACCATGCTCCGCACCTGTGTTAATCGGCAGCAGCCGTTTGGCTTAGCGGACTGGCAAGCGACCATCGCCACCACCTTGGGCCTGGAATCTACCCTCCGCCCGCACGGACGACCACGACGATCGTCTGAAAAGTAGCCTGTCCCCTTTTCTTGATCGAATACTATGGGATTACTCGCTCAAGGCAAGAAAAAAGGCAACCTGCACAGTCGAGATCGACGGCGTAGCAAATGCCGTGTGCAGGATGGATCAAGGGAGATGCTAATGCGGAGGCGTAGTGAGCCAGAGCAACACGTCGGATGACGTTCGATCGGATAGTCGCTCAGATCGAATACTGAAACACCGGCTTCGCCCCGATTGCCTGAGCCAAGACCCCTCGACGTTTCAATTCCTCTAGGATCCGGGCAGTTGCTGCATCGAAATCCGTTGGGCCCACGAGGACAACATCGGTATTCGGCGGCGGCTCTTCTTCGATCTTACTCATGTGGACGGCGATGGCAGATCTCCAGCATGCGGATCCTTTGCTGCACCATAACGACACCGGTTAAGCTGAATCGCTTGCACAGTCAGGTGACGGTCAGCTAGGCTAGGCGAATGTTGCTTGACCGGATTCAGATTGATCCCCGTGTCTGTGGCGGGAAAGCTACGGTTCGGGGGCTGCGCTTCACGGTGGATTTTGTCTTGAAGCTTTTGGGCGATGGGTACACCGCCGCTGATATTGTACGGGAGTACCCGGAGCTCGAGGTTGAGGATGTGTATCAGGCCGCAAAGTATGGAGCCTGGCTCGCAAGTGAGCGCACGTCCGCCGCTTCATGAGGCTATTGGCCGATCTTCACATTGCCCCGCGAACGGTTGAATTTCTTCGCACCCTTGGTCACGATGTCTGTCGGGTGACCGATCTTCTTCCTGCAAACGCATCGGATAAAGAGATAGTCGAGCGTGCCGAACAAGAACACTGCACCATTCTCACCCAGGACCTCGACTTTTCATCGATTATTGCGCTCTCTGGTCGGCGAACGCCATCACTCCTTTCTCTCCGCCTGAACTCCTCAAAGGTCGAGTTGGTCAACGTTGTCCTTCAGCGGATGCTTCCCGTTCTTGCATCTGATCTTGAGCAAGGAGCGCTGGTCACGATCGAAGATCAGCGTATTCGAATGCGTCGGTTACCGCTGGATTAGATGGAGTACTGAAACACCGGCTTCGCCCCGATTGCCTGAGCCAGGACACCCCGTCGTTTCAATTCGTCGAGAATGCGAGCGGTGGCTGCATCGAAATCCGTTGGGCCCACGAGGACAACATCGGTATTCGGCGGCGGTTCATCCTCAGATTTGCTCATGTGGACGGCGATGACCGGTGCAGGATGGACGAGGGTCCTGATCGCCTGTGAGGCTTCGCGGTAAGCGAGGCCAAAGGGGTTGGTGGTTGAGACGACGATGAGGCCGGTATCGGTGAGGAGGCGTGCCACTTCGCCATAACGCCTCGCCATTTCGGTCGTCTGCCCTCGCTCTTCTTCGCTGAGATCGGCATCCAGACCGCGACGGAGATTTTCCCCGTCCAAGAGGTACGCATGACGCCCGTCTGCCACGAGGCGCCCCTCGAGCTTTCTGGCCAAGAACGATTTGCCGGTGTGCCGCCCTCCGGTAATTAAGACCACCGCCGCTCGATGGCCGTACTGTTGCGCCCGATCCTCGACCGTGACTTCGCCCTTGACCCACGCGAAGTCGCGCCTTCGGGCCTCTTCGCGGAGAAACTCCTGATCATCATGAACCAGTTCGGTGATGATGCCGCCGCCCGCGATGTCGTATTCGTCCACGAGGACGAACCGGCCGGTGGCTTCGAACGATGCTGACAAGTCGAACGCGATCGGCGCTTTGGTGCGTAGGGTCAATTCGGCCACTTGGTTCTTGCTGACGGTGTTGCTGCCCTGTTGCTGAGCGAGGTCCATCGTATCGATGATCCGATGGATCGAAGCCACTTCACAGTCCACTTCTTTGGTGGCCACGCGGAGGAGATATTTGCGCCCTTTTTCCAATGGCCTTTTGCCGAGCCAAAACAGGTTGGCTCGAAAAGCCGTGGAGACGAGGGGCAGATGCTCCTGATGCGAGGCGATTTCTCCGCGCTCCACAAAGATCTGCTCATCGAGTGTTATCCCGATCGATTGGCCAGCCTGGCCTTCGGTTGGCGGCGGCTCAATATTGAAAGCTTCCACGGTCCTGATATTGGCTCGCTTGTTGGAGGGTGAGAACACGAGGTGATCACCCACTTTTAACCGTCCGGCTGTGATGCGGCCCGTGATGATGCGGCGCGCATCAAACTTATAGACATCTTGCACAGGCAGTCGAAGGGGCTGCTCCGACCGCACGGCTTCTTTGTTGAACGCCCCGAGTGTATCCAGAACGGTGGGACCGCTGTACCACGACATCTGTTCGCTGCGATTGGCGATGTTGTCGCCAAGCTTCGCGCTCACCGGAATGAACTGCGACGGCGCGGCTTTGAATTGCCCTAAAAATTCTCGATATTCTTTTTCAATCCCGTCGAACACATCCTGCCGGTAACCGACCAAATCCATCTTGTTGACCACCACCGCAAACTGCCGGACGCCCAGCAGCGATAACAGATACCCGTGCTTTTTCGATTGTTCTTTGACTCCTTCCAGGGCATCGATAAGCAGCAATGCCGCCTCGGCGCGGGCTGCGCCGGAAATCATGTTCTTCAGGAACTCTTTATGCCCTGGGGCATCGATAATGATGTATTGCCTCCCCTTCCACATGAAAAACGTGCGAGCCGTATCGATCGTAATTCCCTGCTCCTGCTCCTCGAGAAAAGCATCGAAGAGGAAGGCATATTCAAATTCCTTTCCCTGTTGCTTACAGATGGCCTGCACCTTTTCCAACTTGCCGTCGGGCAATGAGCCGGTATCGGCATAGAGCCGGCCTAGCAAGGTGGACTTGCCATGATCCACGTGGCCGACGATCACGATGTTCAAATTTTCAGACGGTTTGGTATTCGTGGTTGTCATGCTTCATTCCATTTTTCAGAATGCTAAACGAGCAGACCAGCGAGGCCGCAGGTAAAAAAACAACCGGAGGCGTATCTCATTTCACCGGCCCACCCCAAGCTGCCAAGACAGCTTGTTCTCCGAGGAGTACGTTGAGAATTGCTTCGATCCGAGGACGAAGCTGGATGCTCATTTCAGCATTCTGCCTACATGTATCCATCTTTTCGTAGCAACTCCATGCCACGCCCTTCGTCCTGTGCTCGTCCGGACCGCTCGGCGACTGTCGTATGTCGAAGTTCCTCAATAATGTCGTCAACGCTCTTGGCGGTGGATTTGATCGGCGAAGTGCAGGGCGCACAACCCAGACTGCGATAGCGGGTGCCGTCACCCTTGTCGAGGTACAAATCGATGAACGGAATATTCTCGAGCTTGATGTACTCCCAAATATTGATTTCCGTCCAATCCAACAGGGGGTGGATACGGATATGCGTGCCGGGGGGAAACGTGGTCTTATACTGATCCCACAGCTCCGGCGGCTGATCGCGAAAATCCCAGTCGCCGTGTTTATCCCGTGGAGAGAAATAGCGTTCCTTGGCTCTTGTCCCCTCTTCGTCGGCACGAACGCCGAGAATGACGCCGGTGTAGCCTTTGTTCTCCAACAGTTGCTTGAGGCCGTTCGTTTTCAGTGCGGTGCAACAGACCACACGGCCCATCGTGTGATTCATGCCCGCCGCCAAGGCTTCCTTGTTTTGGCCGACGACCAGATTCAATCGCCATTCTCGTGCGAGCCGATCACGGTACTCGATCATCGCTGGAATCTTGTAGCTGGTATCGACATGGAGGAGTGGAAAGGGCACATGCCCAAAGAAGGCCTTGCGCGCCAGCCAAAGGAGAACGGTAGAATCCTTGCCCATTGACCAGAGCATGGCGAGATTGTCGAAATGTTTGTAGGCCTCCCGAAGGATGTAGACACTCTGATCTTCCAGCTGCCGAAGATGTTTCATGGCTTTGCTCTTTTTACCTCTCTCCGATGCTAAGCAGCCACCGGCTGTCGCACCAACTCATCCAGTTTACGCGCCGCGGCCCCGCTCTCCACCGACGCGCGCGCAGCCGGGTAGCAGGTAGACAAAGACGCTCCTTTGCCGGCTGCATAGAGCAGCATGGCCGCATTCATCAGAACCCATTCTCTCGGCCCGCCCTGCACCCGATTCTGAAGAATCCGGCGCAGCAAATCGGCTTCCTTGTCGCGCTGATCGGGTGGAAAACCCGCCATCTCTCGTGAGGAGACGAACGGCAGACCGAAATCCTTCGGAGCCACTCCCAGCGGCGTGATGCGTTCGTCCCGCAATTCCAGAACTCTCGTCGCCATCGAAGCGGACAACTCCGGATCACCTTCAACCCCGCGGATCACCAATGCTCGGAGACACCCGAGGATGCGTAAGGCTTCGGCTGTTTTTTCGAAATGAGGCGGATGCGATAATCCGACTACCTGGACCGACGCCCGAGCCGGGTTGAGCAGCCTGGCGATCGGATGAAACACGTTCCTGACACCGAGCTCTTGACGCATCTCCAGAAATCGATGGACGGGTGGGTGATACAGGCCGATGTCGAGATAGGCGAAGCCTTTCTTCTGTACATCTTCGGCGACCACCTTGGGATGGGTATCAACTGGAATGCCCAAGGCTTTGAGCACTCCGGCGCTGCCTGGTCGACCTGGAATGCCGTCGTAGCCATGCATCAGAACCGCGGCACCAGCCGCCGCAGCAACGATTGCAGCCGCAATGATTGCGTGAAATGTGTCCTGCTTTCCGGCATAGGTCGGCACATCCACCAAGGCCAAGTCCCGTGAGACGACGAGCGGCGGCACATACTGCCGCACCGCAGCCGTCAATGCCGCGAGCTCGGTGACCGATTCCGTCTTGAACCGCATCGCAATGAGGAAGGCCCCGACTTGTGCCGGCGTCGCCTCCCCTTCGATCAACGCCTTCATCGCCTGCTTACACTCATCCCACGTCAGATCTTTGGACGCCTTCGGGCCTTTTGCAATTTTGGCGAGGAGGGCCTGAATCGGCATGTTACGACTTATGGAGTCCACACTCGGTTTTGGCAAAATTCTTCCAGCGACCGGCCCGCGGATCATCGCCCGGTGCTACTGGGACGGTACAGTAGGTGCAGCCGATGCTGGGATAATTCCGATCGTGCAGCGGGTTGTACGGAACCTCGTAGACCTTGATGTAGGTCCACACATCGGCCCATGTCCATCGGGCCAGCGGATTGACTTTCACCAAGTTAAATTTGTCGTCCCACTCGATCATCCCGGCATTCGCTCGAGACGGCGCTTGATCCCGTCGGATGCCAGTAATCCATGCCTCATACCCCTGCAGCACACGAGTCAACGGTTCAACCTTTCGCAGCTGGCAGCAGCGGTCCGGATCTCGCGCCCACAAGGCGTCACCGTAGTTTTCGGCTTGTTGTGGCGGTGTCAGCAATGACTTCACTTGGATGACCTGAGCCGGCTGAAGACCGTATCGCTCAATCACTCGGTCCCGCGTGGCATAGGTTTCAGGAAACAAAAAATCGGTGTCAAGATAGAACAACGGCATCGAGGGATTGATGCGATGCACCATATCGACAAGCACGACGTCTTCGGCTCCAAAACTGCAGGCGAGAACAATCTTTTCGTATCGTTCAATCGCGGATGCCAGTACGTCTTGAGGCTGCTTCGTTTCGAACGAATCCCCCCAGGCTTTGAGCTCTGCAATGAACTCAGATCGGCCGTTTACTGCCATAGCAAATGAAATCCTACCCTTCGACTTTCTCGACCAAAATCCGATAGTGCGACGCTTCCGGCTCCAAGGCCTCTTGGATCAACACCTTGTGTCCGTCGTTCTTGAGGCTCATTGGCACGTTCTTGATCGGTTCGCCTGCGTCCAACCACACTTCGAGCTTCTCGCCAGCATCCATCATTTCCAGCTTCAACTTCGTCTTCACATAGTTCATCGGACAGGCTACCCCACGGAGATCGTACACCGGCGCACCTGTCGGAACAGGAGCAGCCGCCTTGGTCTCGACTGGCGCAGGCGCGACTGGAGACTTTTCCTCTTTCACAACCGACAGCTTAAGGTCTTTCCCCAGCTGATCCGTCGCCGCTCGGCAGGCTTCAACAAATCCTTTGGCGAACGCCATCTTCTCCTGCGCCGATTCAGCCGACGTCTCCTTCGGGCCCAGATCGCCGACCTTCTTACGCAGGTCTCGATAGATGGGCGGGACGACGCCCTTCTGCGCGATCCGGCTGTCGAACTCGATGAACGTTTCTGAATCCGTCGATGGTTCCAGTCCTTCGGTCACCAACAAAGCCTTCGCCGCCGCCAACACGGCTCGATACGATTTGTTGACCGACACGGAATATTGATGCTTCTCGACCAGCAGTTTCGCTTGATACAGTTCTTGATCGGCCTCTAGGATGCCGTTCTCGATCATCTCCAGCGCGCCACCGGCACACTCTCCTGGGCCGAGGTCCTCAAGGGCAAATTCGTCCTCCCCTTCCCAGTCATAGTAGAAGGTGGGATCGTCTTCGTAGGACGGGACGATGGTATATGGAATCAATTCATCCTTCAGTTTGCTCTTTCCCATGCGGGCGATGAACTTCGGGAAACTCTCATTCGGTTGACGATCACGCCGGTACACATCGATCAAATGGGAGATCGCTGCCGGTACAGCCTTTGCGGGCAGCTTGACCGTCATTTGGCCGATCTTGGCGGTCCCGTTCACCGAGCCACCGAGGTGCAATTCATAGTGTGGCGCCACATGTTCACCGATTCGTTTGCCGACCCCGTGCAGCCCGATCGTGGAAATATGATGCTGGGCACATGCATTGTGACAGCCGCTGATTTTCACGCTGACGTCGCGGAGGTCTTCCGGAACGCGACCGGCCGGAAACACCTCGGCCAGCGCCCGCGCAAGCCCTTTCGACGACGTGATACCCAACCCGCAGGTATCGGTGCCGGGACACGCGATAATATCTTCAACCAGTTCAGCGCCGGGATCCGCCAATCCGTGAGATACCAGATCTTCATAGAGATTCGAAATCATGCCGGCGGGTATCCAACGGATGACTATGTTCTGGTTGATCGTCGTGCGAAGATTGCCGTTGGAATAGCGTTCTGCAAGATCCGCCACAAACAACATTTGTTCTGAAGTAATGTCGCCCATAAATAGCTTAATGGCCGCCGTAACATACCCATCCTGCTTCTGTTTGACGACATTCGTCCGTTTCCACATTTCGAACGGCGTCTCATGGCCATTGCTATGTGTCCCATTTCCATTACCATTCCCAGTCCCATTGGTCATACCATTACGGGTAGGCATGATGAGCTTTGGCTCATCCTGATGTTGCAGCAAGGTTAAGGGGCCGTTCTGAGGAAGCGCATGACCCATGGCCACGTAGGCTGCTTCCCAGCGTCGCTTGAATTCCTCAAAGCCCAGTTTATCGATCACGAATTTCATGCGGGCCTTGTTGCGGTTTTTTCGGTTGCCAAGGGTATCGAACACTTTAATGACCGCCTCGATGCTGGGAATCAGCTCTTCCATCGGGGTGAATTCTCGAAGCAACTGGGCGATCCGGGGAGTGGAGCCCAGTCCTCCACCAACCACCATGCGAAAGCCGATGACCCCATCCGCTCGTTTCACCGCCAGCAAACCGATGTCGTGGATCGGAGTCAAGGCGCAATCGTGCGCACAGCCTGAGAACGCAATTTTGAACTTTCGCGGCAAGCTTTGGTTCAACGGGTTCCGCAAGAGATGATAGGCCACGGTCTTCGCATAGGGAGTCACATCAAATACTTCACCTTGGCACACACCGGCCAAGTGGCAAGCCGTGACATTGCGGACAGTATTGGCACAAGCTTCCCTCGTGGTCAGTCCGACTTCAGCCAAGCCGCGCATGATGGTCGGCACATCCTTGAGCTCGACAAAATGCATCTGGATGTCCTGTCTCGTCGTGACATGACCGACTCCGGTGGCATAGCGGTCGACGAGCTCGGCCACACGGCGAAGCTGATTTCCCGTAAGGCCGCCAAAGGGAATCTTGACCCGAACCATTTGGACGCCAGGTTGCCGCTGACCATAGATGCCATATTGAAGTCGGAAGGGTTTGAACAAATCGGTAGAGACTTCTCCAGCCAATGTCCGCATGGCTTCAGCCTCGAAGGTCTCTATTTCTTCCAGGATGGCGGACGGGATCGGTTTCGTCTCAATCTGAGGGATGGTGAGCGATTCGACCGGGTTCATATCTCTGTCTCCTTGTCTCCCGAATAAAGAAGCCTTCTGGTCAGATGTGGTACATCGGAGTCCGCTGTGCATCGATCGCCCGTAGACGCATCGCCAGCTGTTCGACCGTAATGTTTTCGAGAACTTTCCGTTCCGCTTGCTGAACTTGATCCCAAACGTCACCTAACAACAATTCGGGCTTGGCCACATGACGATCGCGTGTCTGCTGACCGATCAATGACCGATGAAAGACAGGCCCTTCCAACGCTTCGAAGATGTCGGCGACCGACATAGCCGCTGGTTCATGTGTAAGGAGATAGCCTCCTTGAGCACCCCGTTGGCTTTCTACGAGGCCGGCCTTCTTCATCGCATGGAGAACCTGTTCGAGAAAACGGACTGGAATCCCGTGGCGCTTTGCGATAGACCGCGCTTGAATCGGAGCTTCGTTTGCATGTATCGCTAGGTCAACAGCTACCATAATTCCGTATGTGGCACGTTTGGATACCTTCATTCTTTATTATTCCTGTAGGAATTCGATACATATACCTCCTCTTTTCACGGTCTGTCAAGGTACCCTGAACTTCGCTGATTGAGATCGATATGTGTACGAGTATCTTAGTATGCCAAGCTGAATTCCCCGGGATAAGGTAGAGAGTCGAGGTCGAACTAGAAACCATTCTCTTTCTTATGTATTTCAGATCCGCAGAGTCATACGGAACGCAACTCAGAAGGCCGTCTGGTCCATAAAATCCGATTGACATCCCTTGCGCCCTAGGCAATAATCCGCCCTCTTCTTCGGGTGGTGCCTGCATGTCTGTGCCGTCATCTTCATTTACTATTCTATTGCTGACGAATGATACGGCCGTACAAGCTCTGGTGAAACAGGTATTCAAGGACGCTTCTGTTACGATTGCTCGGGACGCGTCGACCTTTCAGAAGGAGTTGCCAAGACATCGGTTTGATGCCGTCGTGATGGAGTCGCACGGCAAACAGGAACAGCTAGACGGACTGCATGATCACCTCGACCCCTCCCGTACCCTCTGTATCAGGGGGTCTAAAGCGGCCTTGAAAAAAACGCTGAAAACGATCCAGTTGATGAATCAGCCCGGCAGCCCACAGCAAAACAAAGCCCGTGACGCCTCCCTCGAGGGCTATTTAGAGGTGAAAATGGGGGAATTCGTGAAGGGGATGAGAAACGGATCGGCTAAAAACCTTCATCCGATCCTGATTTCCGCCGTGGAACGTCCTCTCATCACGTCGGCACTGCGGGAGACAGGAGGCAATCAAATACAAGCTGCCGAACTTCTTGGACTCAACCGTAACACCCTGCGAAAAAAAATCGTAAATCTTCATATTCCCTTGAAACAAACGAAGGCGAGGGCGAGTCATGGTGCCTGAACACGACGTTCACAGGTGTGCTGCTGAGTTCACTTTCCACATCATCTCTCAACACTCATGAAGGAGGGAATCATGACAAAGGAAGAGCTGATCGCAAAGATGGCCGCTTCAGCAGGAATCACGAAGGTAGCGGCCGGAACCGCCCTCGAAGCCTTCACCGGCGCGGTGACTTCCTCGTTGAAAAAAGGGCAACGTGTCTCCCTCGTCAATTTCGGCACCTTTACGATCTCAAAACGAAAAGCACGAATGGGAAGGAATCCGCGGACAGGGGAATCACTCCGCATCCCAGCGACGAAGGTCCCGAAATTTTCAGCCGGAAAAGAGCTTCGCTCTGCGGTTAGGTAACAGTTCGCTGATTGATTGAAGGATATTTGAGCCAAGAGATGAAAGAGAAGGTCGTCTTCCTTTCAGAAGACTGAAGGAAGGCGACCTTCTCTTTCGTTTTCTTGACAGTCTCAACGAGGCTATATTAGCATGCCTCCTCTATCGATAGGCGCGTAGCTCAGGGGGAGAGCGCTACCTTGACACGGTAGAGGTCGACGGTTCAAGACCGTCCGCGCCTACCATTTCAGAACGAGGCACTGGTTTGCCTCTTGGAGGCTCGGTGCCTTGTTGTTTTTTGGGCTGTGGATCACTTCGGCAAGCCATGAAGATATCAGTCAAAGACGGGCCAAGCGGTGACATTCAGAGCGGTGGAACCGTAGGGGATGCTCTATCTCAATTAGGAGTTGCCGGTCGGGATATTCTGGCAGCGAAAGTAGACGGAGCGATTGTTGATCTGTCGCGTCCACTCACTGGGAATTCGGTAGTCGAACCACTGCGGTTCGACAGCGCAGAGGGCCGTGAGGTGTACCGCCACAGCAGTACCCATGTCATGGCACAAGCTGTCAAAGAACTCTTCCCGTCTGCACAACTGACCATCGGTCCAGCGCTGGAAGATAGTTTCTATTATGATTTTGCCTTCGAACGTCCCTTTACGCCCGAAGACTTGGAGAAAATAGAAGAACGCGCTGCTGAAATTATCACGCGTAATCTCACCATCACACGGCGAGAGTTTTCAAAACAAGACGCGATAGATTTTTTCAAGGCCCGTGGAGAGCACTACAAGGTCGAGCTGATTCAAGGTTTCCCTGATGGAGAGCCCATCACCGCCTACACACAGGGCGACTTTGTCGATCTCTGTCGCGGGCCTCATCTCCCGACCACCGGCTCCATCGGGGCTATAAAATTGCTCAACACGGCTGGGGCGTATTGGCGCGGCGATGAACGTAATCCGATGTTACAGCGGATTTATGGGACATCCTTTCCGACCAGAGCGGAAGTGGATGCCTACCTCGCTCGGTTGGAGGAAATCAAGCGGCGCGACCACAGAAAAGTGGGAAAAGAATTGGATTTGATCAGCATACAAGATGAGGTCGGACCCGGGCTGGTCCTCTGGCATCCGAAAGGGGCTGCCGTCCGCCTGTTGATTGAAAATTTCTGGCGAGAACAACATGTCCAGGATGGGTACCAGCTGGTCTATTCGCCTCATACCGCGCGCCTTGATCTCTGGAAGACCAGCGGGCACCTCGATTACTACCGCGAAAACATGTTCCCATCGATGAAGCTGGAAGGCAGTGAATATCAGCTGAAGCCGATGAATTGTCCATATCATATCATGATCTATCAGAGTCATCTTCGCAGCTACCGTGACCTTCCCATCCGCTATGCGGAACTAGGAACGGTCTACCGCTATGAACGGACCGGCGTTCTGCATGGGCTCATGCGGGTGCGTGGATTCACCCAGGATGATGCCCATCTCTTCTGCCGCCCGGACCAGATGGAACACGAAGTCAGCCGGGTACTGGACTTTACATTTTTCGTGTTACAGACGTTTGGATTTCACCAATTCGAAGTGTTTTTATCCACCAGGCCGAAAGAATCCGTCGGGGGGGATGAACATTGGACCTTGGCCACCAGCGCCTTGGAAGCGGCACTGAAAAGCCGTAATATCTCTTTTCACCTTGACCCCGGGGGGGGAGCATTTTACGGCCCGAAGATCGACATTAAGATCAAAGATGCGTTGGGCCGCTCGTGGCAATGCTCCACGGTCCAGGTGGATTTCAACAATCCAGAGCGGTTTGAGTTGAATTACATTGGAGAAGACGGTAAAGCCCATCGCCCGATCATGATCCATCGCGCCTTAATGGGATCCATCGAGCGTTTTTTCGGCATTCTGATCGAGCACTACGGGGGCGCGTTCCCGACTTGGCTGGCTCCCGTGCAGGCGGTCGTCATGAACATTACCGACCGTCAACACGACTACGTCGCGGCCGTCGTCGCGCAATTGAAGGCAGCCGGCTTCCGTGCCGAAACGGACCTACGGAATGAAAAGATCGGGTTCAAGATTCGTGAAGCGGAAAAGACGAAAGTCCCGTTTATGTTGGTCGTGGGGAATCGTGAAATGCAAGATGGAACCCTCTCCGTACGAGGCCGAAGCGGGGCAAACTTAGGAAATAAGACGATAGCTGAGGTGTTGGACCTCTTACGAGCCGAGGTCACACACACACAGCGAGAACTTCAACACACCCATTAAAAAAGAGGTGGCCTATCGTTCCCAAATTACGTGTGAATCGTGAGATCCGAGTCCGAGAAGTTCGTGTGATTGGCCCGGAGGGAGAGCAACTCGGTATCCTTCCTACTCCAGATGCATTTCGCCAAGCCCAGGAATCCGGTTATGACTTGGTCGAAGTGGCGCCCAATTCAGTTCCCCCAGTCTGTCGGATTATGGACTACGGGAAGTACAAGTATGAACTGAGCAAAAAAGAGCATCAAAGCAGGCGCCATCAAAAGTCCACGCAAGTGAAGGAAATTAAGTTGCGTCCACGGACGGATAAGCACGACCTAGAAATTAAGATCCGCCAGATGAAAGCTTTTTTAGAAGAAGGCAACAAGACCAAGGTTACCCTCACTTATCGTGGACGAGAGATGGCCAATCAAGAGATGGGACGTGCCGTGATGAATTCCGTCATTGAACAATTGGCGCAAGCGGGTACCATCGAGTATGCTCCTCGTATGGAAGGACGTAGTTTAATCATGATCGTCGCTCCCAAACATTGACATGCAGTGCGGTGATGGCACAACCAAAGGAATCTCCCAATGAAAATGAAGACGCATAAGGGCGCTAGCAAACGTTTCTCAAAGACCGGGAGCGGGAAGATCATGCGCCGCAAGGGTGGGAAACGGCATCTTCTAACCCACAAGCGGCATGACCATAAGCGCCGGCTAAGCGGCACCGAAGTCGTCGATGCGACATTCACGGCCTCGTTAAACCGGTTGCTCCCGTACAAATAACACGATCTTCCCACAGAGAAGAATTTCAGGACCCTAAAGGAGTAATGATTTATGCCTCGCGCAAAAGGTGGACCAAAAACTCGGCAGCGGAGAAAGAAACGGATCAAGCTGGCGTCAGGGCAGTACGGCGGGAAAAGCCGCCTCTTTCGTTCGGCGACAGAAAGCGTAGATAAGGGCCTGACCTATGCCTATACGGGTCGCAAGAACCGAAAGCGGGACTTCCGGCAGCTGTGGATCGCTCGCATCAGCGCGGCAGTCCGGGCACAAGGAATGACGTATGGCCGATTCATCAATGCCCTCAAGAAGGCCAATGTGTTGCTGGATCGGAAGGTCTTGTCGGATATGGCCATCAAGGATGCCGCGGGCTTTGAAAAGTTGTGCGGGCTCGCCAAGCAACACCTCACTCCGGCCGCAGCGTAATTCAGCAGCTCAGACACAACGTTCCTGCTCCAAGGGGAGGCGACAGCTCGTTGCCTCCCCTTCTGTTTCGCACCAAAGCAGGCCTTTCTCTTCACACTTCGTCAGCCGTGAGAGATTCAGGCCGATGAGCAGATTCGCTGGGACCGTCGCACCGTCCATTTCCTGGACAGGATTCAACCCATCATAGACATAATTGATCACCGCCCCGTTCACCGTTCGACCGGTTCTTCGCCCGAAGCTGTCGTAGGTAAAGCTGGCTGTGAAACCGGTCTTACTGATGTCCGTCAGCTGATTCCTCGCATTCCACGTATACGTGGTCGTGACTCCGGCGTCGGTAGTCGTGGCGAGATTTCCGTTGAGATCGAAGGTCTCGGTGGCGGTACCAAACATGGTCTGTTGGTTGTTCGCGTTGTAATTCGTGGTCGTGAGGGCCGGAGGAATGTTAGACCGAGCAAACGTCCCGCCGGTTTTGATGCGATTGCCTGCGGCATCGTAGGTGTAGGTGAGGTCGCCTAGCGTCGTGGTGCCCTGCTTATAGGTCACTGTTGTCAGTTCAGAGGCGACGTTATACGCGTACTCCACCTTGTTGGTATTGGGATACGTGACGCTCGTGCGTCGATCCGCATCGTCATAGGCGATCGTCACCGTGCTCGTTCCCTGCACGATCGTCGTCAATCGGTTCGCATTGTCGTAGGTATAGACCACTTGCGGCTGGCCGACCACGGTCATCGTGGCACGGCGGGAGACATTGTGGTAGGTATAGTTCACGGTTCCTTGTGGTGTCACTTCCTGGGTGAGACGATCCAAACCGTCATAGGCTCTTGTAATCGTGGCCGTAACGGTCTCACCAGAATTCTTTTCTTGGACCTGGGTGATACGATTGCCGGCATCGTAGGTGTAGTTCGTGGACGTACCGTCTTGGAAGGTGGTCTTCGTTCTTCTGTTCAGTGCATCGTAGGTATAGGTGGTCGTCTGACTTTTCCTGTCCAGCACTGTCGCCAGATTCCCGTTGTTGTCATACGTGTAGGTTTCGGTATTGAGTAATGGATCTTTCCGCGTCGCAGTGCGATTCATGTTCGAATAGGTATAGACCGTCTGCTGGGACTTTGCGTCGGTGACGGTCAGGAGATTACTGTTGGCATCATACCCGAATTGGGTCACGCCGTTGATGGCATCGGTCAGCTGGGTAATCCGGTTCAAAGCATCGGGGGTATAGACGGTCTTTTGCCCAAGGGGGTTGATAAGGCTCCGCAGCCGCCCGGCCGCATCGAGCATGCGCTCGGTGGGAGAGCAAGTAATTATTCGTGTCTTAATGCAAGACGCGACCCAATTGTTATTTCTCCGTTTGGGATTTTGAGTAATCGACCTTCTTAACAACAGTACCGCTTGCGTCGTACCAGAGCCATTCACCAACTTCTTTTCCGTTCTCGTACTGACCCCGGAGGTGAACGTAACCATTCTCCCACGCTACGAATGGGCCGTGCCTGATTTTACAAATATGGATTGTGCCCGATTTTCCCCATCCTTCAAATTCACCCAAAGCAGGGCTCGGGCATGCCAGCTTCTCGTCAAAAAACTTGTCGGCTGTGTTCTGTTCATTCGAACATCCCAATACCAACAGGCAAATTGTCAACGACTGTGCTTTTAGTAGGTTCACCCTTATCTGCCCTCCATGGGCCAACGGACTACCAGTTTCCTGTAGCCCCGCGCTCCCAACTTCCTGAGGCACCGGGTGAGTTGCGAGACTTCTTCAGAACATCTCGTACAAAAGACTGACACTGATTTGCGGGAGTCCATCGACCAAGCGGGCGTCCAAGTTCCAGCAATTTATTCACTTTGTTTTCGTCAACGTTGTCCACAGTCTCGCAACTCGCACCTGGTTGAACGCTTCTTCCGAGGTGCTCCGTGATTTGCACTGGATCACCTGGCAGGTCACCGCTCTGATTACCCGGGACATTTCCGCGCATTCCACCCATACCACGTTCTAATGTGTCGGTCTTAATCCATTGGTGATCAAATGGCAACCAGCCGAGAGCTGGTTGCCTGCAAACCTGAACTTCAAGTCCATAGGGATCGGTGTATCCCAGTGGGTGATTGAAGACGTAAGCGTACAGGTTGACATCGCCACCAAGAAAGCGAATGGGATCCTCACTGATAAACCTCTGCAGTCTCGGCTGATAGTACCGTGCCCGGTAGTACAGGAGCCCACTGCCGTCATCTTCCCGCCCCGTGTATTTGTAGCTACTGGTACTGGCCGCACCGGTCTGACTGACAAAACCAAATGGCTCATAGGTGTACTGCGTCTGGAGTGTGCCGGTATTATCGCCAAGTGCCACCGTTGAACCCAAGGCATCGGGTAACAGGGATCTGGCCGCACCACCTTCAGTTCTCGTAAAGAATTCGTCGATTCCTAACCCTGTCAGCAAATTTGCGTTGACGGTGGCACCAGCTTTCTCCTGTACAGGATTCAACCCATCGTACACAAAATTGCTGGTCGTGCCATTGATCGTTTTCTCAGTACGGCGGCCGAAGGAATCGTAGGTGAACGATGCGGTGAACCCCGTCTTACTGATGCCCGTCAGCTGATTCCTCGCATTCCACGTATACGTGGTCGTGACTCCAGCATCGGTGGTCGTGGCCAGATTGCCATTCAGATCAAAAGTCTCCGTCGTAGTGCCAAAGGTGAGCTGCTGGTTGTTCGCGTTGTAGCTCGTCGTGGCCAGCGCCGGTGGAATGTTCGACCGGGCGAACGTACCGCCCGTCTTAATTCTGTTCCCGGCAGCATCGTAGGTGTACGTTAAATCGCCAAGGGTCGTCGCCCCTTGTTTATACGTGATGCTGGTGAGTTCGGATGCTACGTTGTAGCCGTAGATGACACTGTTGCCGTTGGGGTACGTCACGCTGGTGCGTCGATCGGCATCGTCGTAGGCAATCGTCACCGTATCTGTTCCCTGGGTGATGGTCGTGAGCCGGTTTGCGTTGTCGTAGGTATACGTCACTTGAGTCTGCCCCGCCACCGTCATGGTCGCGCGACGGGAGGCATTGTCATAGGTATAGTTCACTGTGCCTTGCGGGGTGACTTCCTGCGTGAGTCGGTCCAAGCCGTCATACGTTCTCGTGATCGTGGCGGTCACGACATTACTCGCGTCCTTCTCCTGCACCTGCGTGATTCTGTTTCCCGCATCGTAGGTGTAATTGGTACTCGTGCCATCCTGAAAGGTTGTTTTGGTTCGCCGATTCAAGGGATCGTAGGTATAGGTGGTCGTCTGACTTTTCCTGTCCAGCACTGTCGCCAGATTACCGTTGTTGTCATACGTGTAGGTCTCGGTGTTCAACAGCGGATCTTTCCGGCTGGTCGTCCGATTCATATTGTTGTACGTGTACACTGTCTGTTGAGCCTTCGCATCGGTGACGGTGAGGAGATTGCTATTGGCATCGTAGCCGAACTGCGTGACCCCGTTGATCGCATCGGTCAGCTGCGTGATTCGATCGAGGGCGTCAGGCGTATAGACCGTCTTCTGCCCCAGCGGATTGATCACGCTCCGCAATCGTCCCGCGGCATCCAGCATGCGCTGCGTCTCGCGATTCAGCGGGTCCTTCACCTTGATCAGATCGCCCAGCTCATACGTGAACGTCGTGATGTTGTTGAGTGGATCTTTGATCGTCAGCGGCTGACCTTGCTGGTTCACGGTGATGATCGTCGTCTTATTCAACGCATTCGTGATCGTCGTGAGATTGCCCTTCGTGTCATAACCAAAGGTCGTGGTGTGGTTAAGCGGATCAGTAACGGTCGCGATCTGATTGTAGGTCGATTCGTAGGTAAAGGTAGTCGTGACAGCATTGGGCGTGTCGGCGAGTCTCGTCACCGTCAGCACATTGCCCTTGCTGTCGTAGGTGTAGGCCGTCTTGCGGCTCAACTGATCCGTCACACTCAGGAGGAGATTCGTCCCCGCTTGCCATTCATAGGTGATGGACTGCGCTTCGGGTTGGCCTAAGGCTTTCGTGATCGTCGTGGTGAGCCCGGCGCTGTTAAAGACATAGCGTGTAACAAACCCTCGTGGATCGGTCACATCGGTCTGCGTGACTTTCCCGCTGCCGTCCACCGTGTAGGCAAATTGATAGGT
>Ga0073934_10004147_pt1 | contig 24684 bp, 24 predicted proteins | sample LarsenN4metaG_FD_76834 | JGI IMG/M metagenome (GOLD analysis project Ga0073934, IMG submission 76834) | Hot spring sediment bacterial and archeal communities from British Columbia, Canada, to study Microbial Dark Matter (Phase II) - Larsen... ... | reverse complement strand
GGCGAAGAGCACGTCGACCGGAGAAGGATTCTTGATTTCGGCGAATTTGACTTGTATAAAGAAATAAGAAAAAGGAAAAATTAAGCCCAGCTTGCGAGAATCCAGGCCATCACGAGAATCGTCACGAGCCAGTACGCCGCATTGATCGCCACGAGCTTCCAGGACTTGTTCTCCCAGAGCGCGCTTCCGACAACCAACGGCATCTGGAACCCGAGCCACAGCCAGAACGCGGTGCGTCCGAACGTTGCAGCTCCCGCGATTCCCAGGAACGCGTCAAGCGCGTAGGCCATCACGAGCGCGGCGACGGCTCCCAGAGCCATCGACGTTTGCGCCTTCATCTTCATGGTCTTCACGCTCTTCGCATTGAAGCCCATTTCCTTCATCCACTGCTTTCCAAGCAGGGGACCGTACCAAATCATTCCTATGACAATCTGCGCGGCGGCGGCCGCGATGATTGCCCACAGATTAACATCACCCATTGTGAGTCACCTCGTTTTTCTGGGTTTCAGACGGGGCTATTTAAAAAGGTTGCTCCTGCAGAGCTTCGATAGGATGTAATTGGTATGCGTACAATACGAGAACGAGCTTACTTGAATTCGACTTTCTTGGCGCGCCAGGCGTAGCCTGCCGTGTGCATCTTGTTGCACTGCTTGCACGTGTAGCGCAAGTCGACCTTCTTGGACTGCTTGCGTCCCGCGAGGCGCCACTTGTTGACGGGAGGACGGCTGTAACGGCCGCTGTTGCCGTAGCTGCCGATGTGGCGGGCTTTGGCGCGGTTGCCCCAGCTCATCGTCTTCACGGTGCCGAACGTGCGGACTTTCGCCTGCTCAACCTTGTGCTCCGTGTGCTTCTTGCACTTGGGGCAGTACGTGTTCCGGGTCTTGGGCAATACGACCATTACTCGAGAAAGTCAAGAGGGGGTTTATAAAGGTTACGCTAGAAGGCGTTCCAGTGACCTGAGGGAGTGCACGGAGAAGTCCTTGACACAAATGTCCGCCTGGATGCCGTATCCGGCGCAATACATCCCTGCCGCTTTGGCCGCCGCAACGCCGGGCAGGGAATCCTCGATGACGAGACACTGGCGCGGCTCCACGCCCAACCGTACCGCGGCAAGAAGATAGATGTCGGGAGCGGGCTTGTCACGGCCGACATCCTCGGCGCCGGACACTGTGACCTGCACGCGGGACTCAAGGCCGAGCCTTTTCACGAAAAATGAGATAAGCGAGGAGTACATCGAGGACGCGACCGCGAGCGGACACGAAAGCCGCTGCAGGAAATCGACGTTGGCCGGGATCGCGGGAGCGTCGCCCAGGCTGCTGAGGTGCAGTTCGCGGTTTTTCTGCGCGAGCGCAGCAGGGTCTACGGCAAGCCTATATTCGCGGACGGCCTTGCGCGCCAGTTCCGGGCCTGGAGCGCCCTTGTTGTTGGCGTACCATTCTGCGCCGTTGTGGACGCCATACGCCGCGAGAATCTCCCGCCAGAATCCTGCCTTGATTGCTTCCGAGTCAATGAGCACGCCGTCAAGGTCGGAGATGACCGCCTTGAGGGTCACGGAATGACCTCGACAGCCGCGCCCTGCTCAATCCAGATGTCGGCGATTTCCGAGGGGATGACCGCAATGTCGTTGGGCGAGAACGGGCCGCAGGGATCCATATTGGAATCCACGACCTGCGGGACGGGCTGAAGGAATCGGAGGTTGCGCTGTGATTTGGGCAGCGGAGCAGACCCGGGCTGGATTTCGGGCGTTGGGATGTTCGCGGAGAACGTCGTGCCAACGGAGGGCGTCGGCGTGAACGACTGGCCGCTGGCAAGTGTCGGCGCCAGCTGCGGCTCCCGCAACGAGATGACATTCCCATAGATGCCGTGGCGGAAGAGGTCGAGTGTGGAAACGAGCTGGTCAAACAAGGCGCGTTCGGCTGAAAGCAGGTTGGAGGTGTCCACGATGTTTGCGTTCGTCCTGCTGCGGTTGAGGGCCATCTCCAGCACCTTCTTTTCGCGGCGCTCATACAGGTCCTTTACCAAGCGGCGGATGTTCTGGAGCTCGGAATGCAGCCTGTCACGCTCGCTGATGCTGAACATATCGTTCTTCGTTCCCGCTTCGCCGTAGGACCGGTCCTTTTCCGCGAGATATGACACCAATTGGGAGAAGAACAAGGGGTCAAGCTGCTGGAGCTCTTCCCTATTCTTTTCGCGGCGCAGAAGCTCGTACAGCTTCTCGTACGTGAGCGCTACCTCTTTTTGTGCCGTAACTGTCGTATCTTCTGCCATTGCAGCCCCCAACCGCAATACTGTTGGGAGCCGTTTAAATGTATTTCTCTACTGGAGACAGAATGTCAACGGGTTTCTACGACGACGCAAAAATAGTCCCTGGGAAGAACTGCAGGGGTACGGCCTCACCTGGGCGTGCAGCAGGTCCGAAATCGCGATGAGAACGTTAATCAAATTTGAGAAAAAATAAAAAATAAAAATTTTGGTTAGTCTTATGCGACCGAGCTGACGGAGATGTCAGCGAAGGAGGTACCCTTCACAACAACTTCGGAGCCCTTCAGGTTCGCCGCGTAGTCCTTGTAGTTCGCAAGGACGCGCGTGACACGGCGGGTGTCCATCGCGCTGTAACCGGCTGCGAGAACGGCAACCTTGCCGCTGCTTGCTTCGTACAGCTTGATGATACCTTCGCCTTCCTGGAAGCCCTCTGCGCAGTCCGCAGGGTTGCCCATGAGGGCAGCCGCAACGGTGTTCGCGCACGGACCGCCGACAACGATCAAGTTCTGGGCGCCGACATCCGCAATGTCCCTGTCGAGCTTTGCGCTACCAACGGGGATCTGCTGGATTTCGACCGCTTCGATCAAGCCGCCTGCCGACGTGATGGCCGCTTCGGTGTCTCCGATGAAGACCTGAGCGTACCTGTATTCGTCAGGGTACTCGATCTTCAAGGAGTCGTCGTCCTCAGAGTCGTACAGGGCCGTCGTGGTCCAGTTCGTCACGTAGTACTCGTTGTCGTCGTCATCTTCCGAGACGTCGATTGCACTTGCGTGGAACGCACCGGGGCTGGTCAAGTTCGGGGCGTTGACGTTGATGTCATCGTCCTCGCTGTCGAACGAGAGACCGACATTCCAAGTCAGGCCGCCGTAGTTGTCATCGCTCTCCTCGAGGAGGCTGAAGGCCTGCCTGCTTGCCGCACCGCCTTGGATGCCGGACAGCGTGATGCCGCCGTCATCGTTCAGGCTCGTTTCCGCACGGTTGCTGTTGCCCGAGATTTCGGTGAAGTTAATCTGTCCAGAAGTTGCGTTGACAGTCAACGTAACTTGTCCTGCACCGGAACTCAAGTCAACTGGGCCACCAGTGGTCTCATCGAAGTCGTCTTCCGACGAGCTGCCGTACGTCAAGTCCTTGACGGTAATCTTGTTGTCGGCAGTGTCGAAGTCCGTGATTTCCATCACGTGCGCTTCGCCACCAGAAGTAATGAGGAAGAACTGTGCTCCCTCGCACTCCGTGATGGATGACGTGTAGTCGCACACTTGGCCTTCCAAGTAGATACGCTCGTCGATGTCGCTACCAGAACCCAAGTAGATGAGGTTGTCATCTTCGAGCTTCCAGCCGACCTCGACCTGCTTGCCGTCGTTGTTCAAGAACTTCAGCTCAGCCGTGGTTCCTGAAGCCGTCAAATCGATCATTTCCGTCTTCTGGCTGTTGAGGCCGTCGAAGAAGAAGGTGAACGAGTCGAACAGCGGCTCGGTGAACTTCTCACCAGCAGCCAAGTAGACATCGTCCTCAGGCTCGTAGGCGAACTGCAGTTCCTGGAGCGTGTTGCCCGTGCCGATGATGTTGACAATCGAACCTTCGATGTCGACACCGTTCAGCTTGACTTCCTGGCCGTCCTCGAGTTCGAGTTCGGTCGCTCCGAGGTTGACTTCACACACGTCGGTGTCCTTGCCTGCGCTGTGGACAACAATCGCGTCAGTGACGCCAATCTGGACGCCGTTCACGGTCTTCGTGCTACCAACATCGATCCACTGGATGGTGCCGTCGACGCTGATACCACACTTGTCTTCTCCTTCGTTGACGTCAACGAGGGTGAAGGTGTGCTCTGCGCCGTTCAGTTCACGTTCCAGAGGCTCGTCCTGCGTGAGCCAGCGCGTGGTGTCGCCCGCCAAGAACGTAATCTTGTCGATTGAGCCGCCAGTGTTAATCTTCACTTCGGTAATCGTGTACGTCTTGCCGAGGATGTCCAACTTCGCAGTCTCGAAGTCGGCGTTGACGGTCGTGGACGACGTGTTGTCGTACTCGACGTCTTCGTCGAATTCCAGCGTGTAGTTGTACATGTACGCGCTGTCCGCGAAGTACAAGTACGCGCCCGCGTTGGGAGCGTCGTCGTCGTCCTGCGTGAAGATCAGCTGACCGCTGTTGCTGTTCAGCGTGAGCTCCTGCGTGTAGTCGACGGTGTTCTTCGTTTCGCCTTCGTCTTCGTCGAACGTGCCTTCCGTCAACAAGTCAGGCAGGTCAGTGTCGTCGAGCGACGTGTCCTGGACCGACGTCAGGTACTTTCCGAGTCCGACGTGCGTTCCGGTCTTGTCGATCTTGACGCCCTTGTCGATCGTCGAAGAACCTGCTCCGACTGCGACCTGCGTCTTCTTAACCGCTGCGGTCTGGAGACCTGCTGCGAGTTCGATCGAACCAACAACGTCCGATGTCTTGGCTGCTTCACCGACCACAATCGAGCCGTCGAAGACGCCGTCCTTAATGAACAGCGGCGACGGGTACTGCGACAGGTCCTGTGCAGCTGCGCCAAAGATCGTTGCACCAACCATGGCGAGGCCAGTGGTCAATGCCACAATCTTCTTAGTATTTATCGCTTTCATCTAAACACCTCCGTGTTTTTGGGCTATGTTTTTATCGGTATAAGCGGCGTTGCCGCATAACCTGTGTGGTGAGAACGCATATTGTGAAAAATATGCGTTCCGCTGTTTCAGCCCAGCTGTGAAAGCTCTAACAACTGAGCGACTAATCAAAACCGCGGACGGTTTATAAGATTTTCGCAAGGATTACCGACGACAAATAGCCCCCTTTCGTTACAGCGCCCATAAACGCAGTTTACGCGACTTTTGGCTCGTTATCACTTTCAAATGGTCTGAAATGACAACACCTTGCTCAGCTTCAGCTCCCGTCGAGAGTGCCTAACTTTTGCGGTTTGCGCACTCTTGCCCAAAATAAGGCAAAAATCGAATATATAATATACTCATCTCAGGTCCCGAACATCCAGGCGAGGATGCCGGAGTGGCTAACGGGCACGGCTTAGGACCGTGTGGCCTAGCGCCTTCGCAGGTTCGAATCCTGCTCCTCGCATTTACCGCAGGGGATTGAAAGGGGGCGGCGGCGGAGCACCCTTTCAACATGACTGCGCAGCCAAGATGTTCTGCTTTTTTATCGTCGGCAAAAAGTATTACAAAATAGATAATAGAAAACAACTATCAAAAAATAACTATTAGAACACTTTTACGCCGGGTTTTTCCAATTGTAATGGCGCATCTTCGCGGACTTGCCAAAGCCGCAGCTCGCACAAGCCTTCTTACTCGCGTGATAGGTATGCCTGCCGCAGCGCCTGCAGATTATGTGCGACTTGCCACGGCTTCGCTTACCCATCGAGTATGTGCCTTTCATAGGATTACACCGCAGGTGAGATCAGGATAATCGTGTCGCCCCTGAGGAACACGGTGCCGAGCTTGCGCTTCACGGCGCCATTCTCGTGCTCTTCCGCGTTGTCCAGGACAACGTTGATATGAATGTCAAATGCGTTGAGATTGCCGACATAGGTCTTGCCGCCCTTCAGCTCGACCATCACTTTCTTGTTCCTTGCCTTGTTCAATGCGTCCAGCGGACGGCTCTGTTCCATCATAGTAAAACACCCCGAATACGGTTATGTACAAATGCGCTTCGGCGGGGTATTTAAATGTTGCTATCTTTAACCTGATAGATGTTCTCCAAGAGTGCGGGCAGTTCAGGATGCTGCTTAAGGACGACCCCCGCGATGCCGACAAAGACGGAATTGACTTTCAGCAGCGACAGCTTCTCGTTCGTGAACTTGAAGAAGCGGCTGATGGTCTTCTCGTCATAATACAGCTCGAGATAGTGCGAATTTTCCAGAATGACGACGTCCGGCTTGAAGTGCCGCACGGCCTCGGTGATGGCGATGGAAATCTCGTTGAGGTCGCAGTCCTGCTTGAGCGTGATGGCGTTCTTGGCTTTTGCCATCTTTGCCGGCTGGATGAACAACATACGGTCTGCCTTCACACCCATGCTTGCGAGCATCTCAATCCAGTTGGCTGCAGGCCGCGTCAAGGAAAGCATCAGCACGCGCTGTTGTGACAGGCACGCCAAAACCGAGAGCATATGGGTGCCAAACGATTCGGGCTCCACCAGCAGCATGACCCTATTTTTCGAGAAAATCCAGCACTCCACCTGCTTGAGGACCTTAAGCACGCTCCCTCCGGACAATTTCCTTCAATGCTTTCCGGACTTTCGGCTTCTGGAACACTCCCTTGCGTTCCTTTCCCAAAAGAACCAATAACGCGACCGTGTCAGGTGATTTCACGCCCAGAATCTTGCCAGCCTTCACGGGGTCGGGCGTGAGAAAGCTGCAGTTCCAGCCCTTCGCTTCCGCGGCGTACGCCATGCTCATCGCGGCCGTGCCCAGACAGAGGTACGCGTCCATCCTGCCGCCTTCCGGCGTGGACGCGCAAATCTCGCTGTCGCCCAGGCAGGAAACGTCGAGCACGAGCGCCACCAATTGCGGCGGCGGAATCACGAACGCCGCGCTCGTCGAGGAATCAACCAAGCCGAGGATTCGCTTCTTGTTCTTCACGACGACAAACTTCCACGGCTGGGTGTTATGGCAGCTCGGGCTCCACCTGCCCGCTTCAAGAACATAGTTGAGCACGTTCGCGGGAATTGCTTTATCAGCATAGTCGTGCGCAGAATGTCGCTGTTTGGCAAACGCAAGGAAGTCGCGGATCGCCATTTTTCGAGAAGGATGAGAAGCTAGTATTTAAAGGAACTGCCTGCGTACTAAATGTTGGCCTTCGGGAATGTATCCGCGTAGGCATCCTCGTGAACCCGCAGCCAGGTGCGCACAACCGTGAAAACGTATTCTTTCGGAAGCCCTTGCAGAGTTGAACGCACTTGAAAAGCATCGAATGTCACTTCAGGCGCGTACGTGGACACAATGGCGAGAAGAAAACCCGGTTCAGCGGCGTCATCCATACAGGAAATACCTGACCCTTTTCAAGAGTGCTGCAAATTCCTCAGGATCTGCATCCTTTTGCGGAGAAAGCGAATGCTTAGCGTTCAAGAACATTGGAGGCAAATTACACAAGTATGAAGACGCATTGCGCGTTTCCGCCTGCCTCTTATCAGTAATTTCCATAACACCAACACTGTTCCCATTCTTTAAATGCCTTTCTTCAAAAATTTCGGAAGCCTGCCAACAGCTGAGGAGAACTCACATCCTCAACCGTTAAAAAACTTAAAAGCTACAAAACAGGCATGAAACCGCTTGCACTGTTGGGACTGTTGGTGCTGCTCGCGCCGATGGTTGCGGCACAGGCCGTTGACACGCCGTGGGGCGAAGTCGCCGGATGGTTCGCGGGCCTTGGAATTATTGGCGTCATCATCGCCATCCTGGCATTCGTCTTCTGGGTTTGGATGCTCGTGGATGCGATCATGCGCACGTTCAAGAGCGATGTCGAGAAGGTCATCTGGATTCTCGTCATCATCTTCCTGAACCTGCTCGGGGCCATCATCTACTACTTCGCCGTCAGGCTGCCGGGCGGAAGGCTCGCGGCCACGAGAAGGACGCGCACGTAGGCAAATTATTAAGCGCGGACACCCTCACGCACCCTATGAAACGGCTCACCTGGCTTTTCGCGCTGCTGCTTGCGCTGCCCCTCGCGGCTGCGCAGGACGAATTTCCCGTAGCTGCGATCGCCGGCTTCGTGGCGCTTTGGTTTTTCTTTATCCTTTTGATGCTTGCAGGCTGGGTGCTTTGGATTTTCATGCTCATCGACTGCGCCACCCGCAAGGACTTGAAAGACAACGAGAAAATCGTCTGGGTCATCGTGCTCGCGCTCACCCAGGTCATCGGCGCCGTGATTTACTTCTTCGCCGTCAAGCGAAAATCATAAGCCGAGGCTTTCCAACAGCGCCTTCGGTTCGAACTTCTTCAAGTCCCCGTAGTCCTGGCCGACACCCAGGTAGAGAATGGGCTTCTTCGTGACGTAGGAGACGGAAATCGCGGCCCCGCCCTTCTCGTCAATGTCCGCCTTTGAAAGGATGATGCCGTTGATGCCCACGGCCTCATTGAACTGCTTGGCCTGTTCGACGCAGTCATTGCCCGTGATGGACTCGCCGATGAAAAGAATCAGGTCCGGCTTCGCGACACGGACGATTTTCTTCATCTCGTCGATGAGGTTGATGTTGCTGTGCAGTCGCCCGGCGGTGTCGATGAGGACAAGGTCCTTCTTTGTCGCTTCCGCGTGCTTGATGGCGTCGAACGCGACTGCAGCGGGATCGGCGCCGTAATCATGCTTGATGAGCTTCACGCCAAGCTTGTCCGCGTGCAGCTGCAATTGGTCGATTGCTGCGGCCCTGAACGTGTCGGCGGCCGCAAGCACGACATCCTTGCCGCGCTGCTTGAGCATATGCGCGACTTTCGCGATGGTGGTGGTCTTTCCCGAGCCGTTGATGCCGACGAAGCAGACAACCAGCGGCTTCTTGGTTTCAGACAGCTGCAGAAGGTCGATGTCAGGAACGACAAACAGCTCTTCGAGCGACGTTTTCAGCGTTGCGAGGATGGTGTCCTCGACCTTGCCGCGCGGGATGGGCTTGTCGACGAGCGAAAGCTTCAGGTCCTGCTTGATTTTCTCGATGACCTCAATCGCGACGTTGTTTTCCAGCAGCGCGACCTCCAAGTCCCAGAACAGCTCATCGAACTGCTGCCCGGAAATCTTTTTCGTGGTGACCGCTTCGCGCAGGCGTGAGAAGAATCCCTTTTTTTCGGGCTGTTCAGGCTCTGCTTTCGCCGCTTCCTTTGCCGTTGTCTCCGGCAGGTTTTTTGTCGTCTCGGCAGCCTTTACTTCAGCCTCCTCTTTCACCTTCACGCCCTTGATGCGTTCCGCGACTTTCTCGGGGCGGAACTCCCCTGCGGGCGGCTGCTCCTTCTTCGGCGTCTCGGCTTTCGGCTCGATGGGCTCGAAGATGCCTTCGACAATCGGCAATTCCTGCTCGGCGCGCTGCTCGTGGATGTTGACCTTCTTCAGCGGCGCGCCCTCGATTTGGACGTCAGGCTTCTCGATGATGATTTCGTCGTACTGCGGCTTGTGGTCGTCAACTTTCTCGGCAGTCTCGGGAACGGGCTCTTCCTTCTTCGAGAACGCCTTCTTGATCTTGGAGAAAAAACCCTCTTTCGGAATCGTGATTTTGGGGGGCTCGGGAAGTTCCTGCGCTGCAGTTCCCGGGGCGCTTGTTTCCGCTTCGATGGCAGGCTTCTCTGCATCTTTTTTCGCAGGCTCTTTCTTCGCCGGCTTTTCTTTCGTCTTCTTTTCTTTCTTTGCGTCTTTCAACCCCTTTTCTTGAGGAACGTCAACAGTCCCGGGGGGCGCAGGTGCCGGGGCGTCTGCCTGCGGCTGCTCGGCCGGCGACTCCGCAGGAACGTCCTCAGCGGTCTCTTCGACTTTCTTAGAAAACGACGACAGCGCGCCCTTGAGCTTGTCCTTGAGGAACTTGAACATTTACTCCACGAGCTTCCTCAGCTCTGACTCGGCCTTCTGCGCGTGCTCCGTCAACTGAAGCAGCTGCTTGGCCAGGTCCTCCTGCAATGTGCGCATCTCGCCGAGCTGGGACGAGATGAGCTGCTTGACTTCCGGGATGGTCTTCTGCACGGAGACGTTCATCCCGACATTGACGACGAGATTCTGCGTGTCCAGCAGCTTCGCGCGCGCGAACAGGCCGTTCGCGACGGGAACGAGCGCGTCCGTGCCTTCCTTGACCTGCGCGAACTCATCGAGGCTTTGCGTGATGCGGTCGACTTCGGCGGACTGCTGTTCCAGCTGCGAAATCTGCTCCTGCACCTGCTGCATCTTTTGGTTCAAAACCTGCAGCTCCAAATACTTGCGCTGGGCGTTCGCCTGCTTCTCGTGGTCCTTGTGGTTATTCATTGAGCTTCCTGAGGATGCTCTTGACGAACTCCTCGTAGTTTTCCTGCGCAACAAAGAATGCGAGCGACGAGTCCGGCTTGCGGAGATGCTCCTCGCTCTTCAGGTGCTTGACTTCCCGTTCAACCAATGCCTTCAGGTAGGCCTTTTCGTCATTCGTGAATGCCATACACGCATTTCCCGTCCGATGTTATTTAAATATTGTGGCTCTGCCCGACACTTCGGTGCCGTGACACAGTTTTATTAACCCCTGTGTCTTACCGCAGAGCATGTCAATCGTGAGAGCGCTTGGCAGACGGCTCCGCTCAATGGCGGCGCTCGGAATCGCGGGACTGGGACTTCTTACGCAACAGGCTTGTACGTTCAACTTGACCGATTCGCGCTCCACCGCCGGAGACCTGTACCGGCGATATGAAGAGAGCATGGAGAACCGTGCCCAGCGCCGATTGCGGGATTATGACTCCGTCGTCAACAAGGTCAGGCAATCACGCGAAGACCCGTTCCTGTACGACGCGATGATGCGCGACGGCCTGCCCGGAATGCTCGGCGACGACGCGGAAACCGGGAACATCGAGCGCGGGCAGAAGGAAGTGCTCGGCGTCGTGAGGCGCGCCGCAGGAGACACGCTCAAGGACGCGTTCCGCGGCAAGCTCGGCGGCGTTTCCGATTACGTCATTCCCGACCTGGACGGCGAGGAGCAGAAGCCGCTCATCGGCGCGTACGGCCCCGAGGAGTTCTCGCCCGCGCCGGCTCCTGAACGCCGCGAGAGGCGCGGCAAGGACTTCCGCATCAAGGCGATGCCGGGACTGCACCGCGTCGTGTACGGAGTGCGCGTCGGCCCGCTTGAGGTGAAGGGCGCGAAGCGCTACACCGACAAGGGCAACACGCTCAAATCCGACTTCAAGCTGGACGACTTCATTCTCGACGGGCTGTACGTCAACGGCGGCTTCGACCGCGACTTCGACAAGGACAAGCGGACGCTCAAGCTCGGCGTGCAGTACGGCGCGTTCAGCGGCGGCGTCCACTACACGGTCGATGGGCGCGAAGAGGAGAAGAACGAGCGGCGCGAGACGCAATTGCTCGTCCATTTCCACACGCAGTTCTAGCCAATCCAGCTTTTCCCGTCGGAAGAAATCAGCTTCTCGCACAGCTCAGGGCCGCGCGAGCCGGGCTCGTACGCATGCAGGCCGCCCTTCTTCAAGGAATCGATGAACTTCCACGAGGCCTCCACCTCATCCCAGCGCGTGAACAAGGTCGCGTCGCCCTTGATGGCGTCCTCGATGAGGTACTCGTACGCCCTCGGCGAGGTCGGGCCTTCCTTGTCATGCGGGAAGCTCATCACGACGGGCTTGATTCCCGTCCTTCCGGGAAGCTTCGTGTTGAACTGGATGGAAATGCTCTCCTGCGGCTGGATGCGGATGATGATGCGGTTCGGAAGCACGTCCTTCTCGTCGCAATAAATCGTGCAGGGGAGCGTGCGCAGGACGATGTTGATTTCGACGTAACTCGCGTGCGTCTTCTTTCCCGTTCGGATGTAGAACGGGACGTGCCTCCAGCGCGGCGTGTTGATGAACGTCCTCAGCGCGACAAACGTTTCGGTCTGCGAGTCCGGGCTGACGTGCGGTTCCTGCAAGTATCCTTTATATTGGCCGCGGACAAGTTCCGTCTTTTCCGCGTCAAGCGCCTTGATGACCTGCACTTTCTCGTCACGGATGTCATCGGCGGAGTCGGATTTCGGCACGCCCATCGCGACAAGGGAGAGCAGCTGGAGCAAATGGCTCTGCACCATGTCCTTCAGCGCGCCAGCGCCGTCGTAATACCTGCCGCGGTTCTCGATGCCCTGCGTCTCGACGGCCGTGATCTGCACGTGGTCGACGTGCTCGTTGTTGTAGATGTACTGGATGAGGTCGTTGGTGAGCCGCAGGACGAGGATGTTCTGCACGAGCTCCTTGCCGAGATAGTGGTCGACGCGGAAAATCTGAGATTCCCTGAACGATTTCGTCAGCTGGCCGTTGATTTGCCTCGCGGACGCACCGTCACTGCCGAGCGGCTTCTCAATCATGATTCTCCGCCAGCCCGACGTCTCTTCAGCGAGGCCGTTCGATTTCAATTTGTCCGCGACAACCGCGAATTGTTCCGGCGGCATCGCGAGATAGAAGAGGATGTTTTTCGCGCCGCTTGTCGCGTCACGGATTTTCCGGTAGGTCGCGTCGTCATTCGTGTCGCCGTGGACGTAGCCGATTTCCTCCGAGAACTTCGCGCATTCCTTCTTGTGCGTGAGCGACTGCCGGAGGAATTCCTTGAACTGCGCAGCGTCCATCGAGCGGCCGACGCCGACGACAAGAACGTCCTGCTTCAGTTTCAGGTCGTGGAGCGCGGGCAGGAGCTTCTTTTTCGCGAGGTCTCCCGTTGCGCCGAAAAGCACGATTGCCGTTGACATATGCCCATTGCGTTTTGAAGCGTATAAAAGTCTTGTGCGTCTCCAGGAGTGAAAATCTCCGCGTTTGCTCGCACATGCCGCCCCGGGGCTATTTTTGCGTTGGATTTTTTAGAAACAAATGACGCTGCGACAAAACTGCCTGGGACGGAATTGGCGGGAAGCAACGTGCAGGAAATGCGATGTGGAGAGCTTGGCTACTCCGGCTTCGGCTCGGCAATCTTGTCAGAATTCTTCAGCAGTTTGATTTCGAAATCGTCAAATGCCTGCTGCTGTTCGAGGTCGACTTTTCTTTGCGTGCCGATGTGCAGGAGCGGAACGAACGTGTAGATTTTGGCGTCGCGACTGGGCGCTTTCGGAAGGATTTCGGAGAACTTCATCCGGGACTTCTTGTGCAGCACCGACCATTCGCGGATGGCCTTGTACACCTGCTTGATGGCGAGCGTGATGTCGATTTTTTTCGCCGGCAGGATGATTCTTCCCTCGGGGCTGTCAAGCTTGATCAGCCGCCGGTGCTTGACTTCCAACGCCTTTTCCAGGGCGCGCACGAGGTCGAAGACGCTCACTTTTCGCTTCCTAGGCTGCGGCGTTCTCGGAATGAGCTTCAGCATTTCCTCGGGCGGAACGACTCGCGCCTTCTGCAGCTCGCCCTCAAGCTCCTCGTAGAACTGCTCTTCCGTCATTTCCGCGGACGCAAGGAGCCTGTCGAACTCGTTGAGGTCCTCGCCGACCAGGCGCTTGGACTTGATTTTCAACAGCATCGCGGCAGCGAGCAGGACTTTACCGGAAACGTGGAGATTGTGCTCCTTCATCTCGGAAATGCGCGCGATGTACTGCGACGTGAGCTGCCCCAGGTCGACGTTCCACGGGTCCATCCCTTCGGCCTGGATGAGGTCGTAAATCATCTGCTTCCAGCTGACGTCGTTCTGCTCAACGAGAATCTGGAAAAGCTTGTCGTGCATACCGTCGAGAACGGAAAGTGATGTATTTAAATATATGCGATTGAGGAATTCATACATCGGGCTCGTGGTCTAGCGGTTATGACGCTGCCCTTACAAGGCGGATGTCCCAGGTTCGAATCCTGGCGGGCCCATTATGGAACCTGCAGCATTGGCGTACAAGCTGGTGACGGAAAACAAGCCCTGCACGCTTGCGACCGCATCGAAAACGGGCAAGCCGCAGGCGGCAACGATGCAGTATGCCGCGGACGGATTCACGCTTTATTTTGAGACGATGAGCACGTATAGAAAGTACGCAAACCTGCAGGAAAATCCGCAGGCGAGCGTCGTGATAACACAGCTTCAGCATACGCTCCAGATGGACGGGACTGTCGAGGAGCTGTCGGGCAAGAACGCGGAGAACGCAAAGGACCTGCTCATCGCATCACTGGGCAAAAAACCCGGATTCTATTCCAGTAAAGAACTCAGGCTCTTCAAGTTCACCCCGACGTGGATTCGCGTCCTGGCGAGCGAGGGCTGGCCGCCGGAATTCTACGAAGTGACGCTGGAAAAATAAATGCTCCCGGCGGGATTTGAACCCGCGTAAGTGGCTCGAAAGGCCACTATCCTTGACCGGGCTAGACGACAGGAGCCTATTTTTGAAGTGCTGAGTGAGGGTATTTAAAGCTTGCTCAAAGTTCAAGAATCCCCGAGTTTTTCTCAAGGATATGGACAGCATCATCGAAATCGTGCAGGCGACGGGCCTTCCGGCGCTCGACGAAATGTACGGCTATCTTCGGATGGGCGAAACGCTGCGCGTGCTGGGCTTCCAGCCGTCGGAAAACTATGACGCGTCCTACCGGCAGGAGAACGGGATTTACGTCAAGCTCAGCGAGAAGCGTTTCAGGATGTTCCGCCCGGGCGGGCTGGACAAACTCCTGCACGCGTGCAAGCTTCCGATGTCCAAGGAAGCGAAAGAGTCACGCGAGGAATCCCAAGAGTTCTTCAAGCGTTGGGAAGAGTTCAAGAACGCCGGCGCGAGAATCGTGCAGGAACCGTAAGAATTCTGAATGCGCTCGGCGGGAATCGAACCCGCATCTCAGCCTTGGCAAGGCCGCATTCTACCACTAGACCACGAGCGCCTATCGTGGGAGTGTTTTGGAACGGTATTTAAAGATATCTCTTGACCCTTCGTCCTGAACCGTTAAAAGCAATCCTTGCCTGAAATTCCAGGATGAAACGCACCTGGTTCCAGGCAATCATCTTCGTCCTCGCGCTCGCGCTGCTGTTCCTGCTCGTGCGCCCCATCATCACGGTGCTCCTGGGCAGCATCCTCGTCACGTACCTGTTCTACCCGCTGTACCTGCGCATGAAACTGCGGCTGCCGCGCGCCGTTTCCATCCTCGCGACGCTCGCCATCGTGACGTTGATGTTCGTCGTCCCACTGTCCATCATCGGCTTCGTGTTCACCCAGCAGGCCGTGAGCCTGTACAACTCGCTCGCGGGAAACATCGAGGACGGCAGCGTTCTCGGGTTCTCGTGCATGCGCGAAAACTCGGAGTTCTGCACGCTCGTGAATTCCATCGACCGCATCGGCACGCAGTACCTGTCCGAAGTCGGATTGGAGGAATTCCTGCGCGAGGGGCTGCTGCGCATCGGAAGCTTCGCTGCCGAATTCATCATCGGCGTTCCCGCGGCCATTCTCGCGTTCGTGCTGATGCTGTTCATCTCCTACTTCCTGTTCAGGGACGGCCCGGCAATCCGGGACCGGCTGCTCGCGTGGCTTCCCATCCACGGCAAGGCGCACCTGCTGCAGCGCTTCGCGTCCGCGACCAACAACGTCGTCTTCGTCGGCCTGCTCGTGGCGGCCGTGCAGGGCGTGCTCGGCGCGATAGGCTTCCTTGTCGTCGGGATTCCGCTCGCGGTCTTCTGGGGCTTCATGCTCGCGCTCGCGTCCTTCGTTCCCACGGTCGGAAGCGCGCTCGTCTGGTTCCCCGCGGCACTGTACTTGATCGCGCAGGGAGCCAGCACCGGCGAGACAATGCAGATATGGAAAGGCGTCGGCCTTATTCTCTACGGGATGCTCGTCATCGGCCTCATCGACAACATCCTGCGCGTCAAGCTCGCGCGCGAGGAGGACGTGCATCCCTTGACGATGCTCATCGGCGTCATCGGCGGCGTCGTGGCGTTCGGAGTGCTCGGCGTCTTCCTCGGTCCGCTGCTGCTCGTGTACTTCAGCCACGTCAAGTTCTCCCGCAACCATTAAAAAGCGAACCGGGCTTGTTCTCGCCAGGGGCCCGTAGCTCCTGCGGAGGTCGCTCCGCAACGCTCCGGTCCCAATCGCCTGACAAGTCGTCAAACTTGCCGGGCAGCACATTTATTGGGCCCGTAGCTTAGCCCGGTAGAGCAGCGGTCTTATATGGCTCTGCTCGCGCCTGAGTGCACCGCCGGTCGACAGTTCAAATCTGTCCGGGCCCATTATGGTACTCGTGTTACGACGGTACGTCAAATCTTCCGGGGACGCGGCGAACAGGCGCGCGCATGCCGGGGGTCGCCCCATCCGGGGTGGCGTGCAGGCGCCGGCCTGTGACGCCGCAGAAATCAAAAACAGAGGTGAACCATGGCAAGAATCATTCTGGAAGGGATGGACCATGACAATACGTACATCAATTTCATGGCTGTTGAGCGCGATATTCCGAAACACGCAACCGTCCTGAAAACCAGTTGGGGCAACTACGAGCTGAAGCTCAAGCTGCGTTCCGACGGAAAACCACTGCCAAACTCACCGCTGGAAGCTGCACTGGATACAACGCCCATCGGGATGTTCGAGTCCGTGCAAACAGCTCTTGTCGAGGACGGCGACGGCTACCTCGCGTACAGCTGGGCGGGCGAGTCGCGCTTCAACGATACCATCAAGCAAATCAACGCGGTCGGTTTTGCCGAGGCATACCGGCAGATACAGCAAGAACCGCGCAGGTTTTATTCCGGCGCGATGATTATGGAGAACGGAGTCATCCGTCCCGCATAAAGAGGTGAACCCATGGCAAAGGCAGGAAGTTTTTGGAAGTGTTCGAAGTGCGGCAATCTCGTGGTTGTCGTGAAGCAGGGCAAGAACCCGAAAGTCGGGTGCTGCGGCATCGCGATGAAGCACGCCAAGCACGCATAATTCAAGGCGTGCGAATGTGCCAACGAGCGGTCTCGTTGAGCACGATGAAGCACGTGCACAAGGTCAAGTAAGCGAAATCACCGGTTTTGCACCCCGCACGTTCTCCCCTGGGACACAACAAGGGCGTAGCACTTGTGCGCAGCCGAGGCAGTGGACTCGGCTTGCGTTTGTTGCGTCCGTTTCACCTAAATAGAAGAACGCCACGACAAAACTGCTTGGGACGGCAATACGGGAGAGCCTGTTTCACCACGCCGAGGCAAAGCTTTATAAAACCCCTGTTGCGCCCAACAGCACAATGAAGCGAAGCTCACGCCGCTGGAAGAAGAAGCAGCAAATGCGCTGGAAATGGCAGCGCAAGCGCATGAAGAAAGAGAAGAGAAAGCGTGCAGCCCGCGCAGCAGCATAATGGCTGAGTTCTACGCCTTGAACGAGAAGGAATACGTCGCCGCCATCAACCTCAAGACACTTTCCGACGTGTTCGCGAAGCCCGACGCGGCAATCTGGTTCCCCGTCGACAAGGACGCGACCATCCGCAAGGTGACCGAAGCCGAGGCGTCAGGCGCCCGGATGTAAAAAACATTCCGGGAGAAAGGGCTTGCCGCGGACGGCATTTTCCTGCTCGGCGAGCTTGAGGAAAAGGTCAGCACCGAAGCGGACATCGAACTCGTTTCCGAGTAAAAATGAACCTCAAGTTCTATTCCGTCGAGACCTGGAAGGGGAAGTACTCCTTTGCCGCCGACGACATCCGAAGCGTCCGCAGGCTGCTCGGCAGCAACGAGGACATCCGCAGCTTCGCGTCCAGCATCGACGCCGCCGTCGTGACGCTGCACGAGGTCGGCGAGCTGGAAGTCATCAACTCGGAGAATTACGACACGTTCTTTTACGCGCGCCAGCAGGGCAACCCGCTCAGCAACGGCACGTACATCCTGGGCCCAACCGCGGAGCAGCTCGAGCGCATCTGAGTGGATGCGGCGTCCACAACCGCTTTAAAAGGGGACGCGTTCCAAAGCCCAGAACAGGGTCGTTTTGATTCTTGGAATACGTGCTTTATATAGCTCGTCGATAGCTTTATATATAACCTCCCTGCTCGAAAAAGTATTCTTTTCCGTTTTTGGAAAGGAATCTTAGATCGACACCAACAGCTGTCCGTTACCAACCACCGGTTGGAAGGTGCTATGTTAGGCTCCGCCTAACATCCGAGGAGCTTGCTCCGAAGGATACCGCACCGAGTTGGCAGATGCAAGCCGAACTTGTTCGGCTGCACCGCAGGAATCCTGCGCGTGTTCGCGAAACTTCACACGACCAGAGACAACTTGCTCTCGTCGGTTTGCAATCCCGTCCCAAACGGGGGCGCGATTCAGTGAGTCCAGCCATCCCAATGATTGCGTGACCCGAGGTTACGCATGATGCAGACAGCCGAACTGTCAATTCTGAACAGTTATTATAGTGATGCTCTACGTACAACAACGTAGACGTATTTTCTACACAACATCGTCTCACGACGATGGTGTGCTAATTTTGTGTAGGAAACGATACTTGCGACCAAAATGAAAGAAGAATGATTGTAGCTCAGTCATTCGCTTGCAACTGGATGTCTCAACCACATCCGTAAACATTCCTTGTTTATCCTGCAAGAGGTTGCTGCTATCTGAATCCCGCTAAGACATGCAAGTCTATGGAGCAATCCATGGCGAACCGCTCAGTAACACGTCGATAACGTTCCTTCAGGTCTGGAATAACCTCGGGAAACTGAGGATAAGACCGGATAGGGCACGGGTACTGGAATGTCCCATGCCCCAAAGGCAACGCCTGAAGATCGGTCGGCGGCGGATTAGGTCGTTGGCGGTGTAATGGACCACCAAGCCGAAGATCCGTACGGGCCTTGAGAGAGGGTGCCCGGAGAGGGACACTGAGATATTGGTCCCAGCCCCACGGGGTGCAGCAGTCGGGAAAACTTCGCAATGCGCGAAAGCGTGACGAGGGGATTCAGAGTGCTCAGGAATTATTCCTGGGCTTTTGCCAAGGGCAAATACCTTGGCGAATAAGTGGTGGGCAAGACTGGTGCCAGCCGCCGCGGTAACCCCAGCGCCACAAGTGGGAACCACTTTTATTGGGTCTAAAGCATCCGTAGCCGGCTTTGCAAATGCCTTGTGAAATGGTTGCGCTCAACGTAACCACGTGCAAGGTAGACTACAAAGCTAGGGACCAGGAGAGGTTGGCGGTATTTCTGGGGGAGCGGTAAAATGTTATAATCCCAGAAGGACCACCGATGGCGAAGGCAGCCAACCAGCATGGATCCGACGGTGAGGGATGAAAGCTAGGGGAGCGATCCGGATTAGATACCCGAGTAGTCCTAGCCGTAAACGCTGCATGCCAGATGTTGCACGATCTTCGTGATCGTGCAGTGTCGCAACGAAGGTGTTAAGCATGCCACCTGGGGAGTACGGTCGCAAGACTGAAACTTAAAGGAATTGGCGGGGGAGCACTACAAGGCGTGCGGCGTGCGGTTTAATTCAATTCAACGCGGGAAACCTCACCAGTGGCGACGGCAGGATGAAGCTCAGTCTAAAGGGCTTAGCTGACGAGCCGAGAGGTGGTGCATGCCCATCGTCAGCTCGTGCCGTGAGGTGTCCTGTCAAGTCAGGCAACGAGCGAGACCTGTATTCATACTTGCTCACGGGTTCGCAAGAACGACCGCGCACAGTATGAAGACTGCCCGGGAAACCGGGAGGAAGGTGCAGGCAACGATAGGTCTTTATGCCCCGAATCTGCTGGGCTACACGCGCGCAACAATGGTTGGGACAATGGGATGCAACCGCGAAAGCGGAAGCCAAGCCTCGAAACCCAACCCAAGTCCAGATTGAGGGCTGCAACTCGCCCTCATGACGTCGGAATGCCTAGTAATCAGATGTTAGCATCATCCGGTGAATATGTCCCTGCTCCTTGCACACACCGCCCGTCAAACCAACCGAGCAGGCTTTTGGTGAGCCGCAATTCTTTGATTGCGCCGAACCATAGGTCAGTGAGGTGGGTTAAGTCGTCACAAGGTATCTGTAGGGGAACCTGCGGATGGATCACCTCCTATTTTTTCTTTTGACGTTTCGTTCAGTTCGTCAAAAGAGTTCGGCTGTCTTCATTTTCACACAACGAAGACCTTTGGTCTTCGAGTGTAAAACGCCAACGCGTTTTACATCCCGGGGCTCGTAGCTCAACGGTAGAGCGCCCGCTTTGCAAGCGGGAGGCTTCGGGTTCAAATCCCGACGGGTCCATTTTTTGGATCAGTCGCTGGAGAGAACTGGTTCCGGGAATCAACGTGGATTGAAAACGCAACAACAATAGCCCCTGGGCAGCAAATGCCAGGAGCTCATCACGGGCGTCCCGGCAGTTTTGTTGTGGCGTCGGAAATCCCCCTCACAAATAATCATAGTCACGAATCATATCATGGATTGTGATACAGCTCGGCAGTGTATTCTGCCGATCTAGCTGGTCAAGATTGAAGCTAAATCAAATAGGGATCTTCACGCTTCTTTTGATGCGACCGTGCATGAGGCCTAGTATCAGATAGAGGGTGATATCTGTCAGAAAACCGCAACGTTTTCTGATTAGAACATTTAGTTGTTCAGATTCACAAATTAACCTAGGTGGTGGAGGACTTGGTTCTCGACGCCGATGAAGGACGTGGCAAGCTGCGAAAAGCTCCGGCGACCCGCATGCAGGGTTTGACCCGGAGATATCCTAATGGGACTTCCCTTTAAGACCGCAAGGTCGGGGAACGCGGGGAATTGAAACGTCTTAGTACCCGCAGGAAGAGAAATCAATTGAGATGCGCTTAGTAAGAGCGACTGAAAAGCGTTCACGACAAACCGAATCTTGCATTGAAAGATGCAAGGAATGTGGTGTTATAGGACCTTCATTTAGTCTACGCTCGGTAAGACAAAGACGCCTGGAAAGGCGCGCCAGAGAGGGTGATAGCCCCGTCGTCAAAGCTGAGAGAGATGAGGAGGTATCCTGAGTACTGTCCCTCGGAAATGGGGCAGGAAGTTGGGAGGCATCTACTTCCAATCGTAAATACGTCGAGAGTCCGATAGTGTACCAGTACCGTGAGGGAACGTTGAAAAGAACCCATGACAGGGAGTTCAAAGAGCCTGAAACCATCTAGGGATAGTCCTGTAGTGCCCTGCGGGGTGCTACAGTCCGTTGCGAATAATGTGCCAGGGAGTGCCGTGGATGTGGCAAGCGTAAGACGATCATCGTCGGACGCGCAGCGAAAGCAACAAGCCCGCAAGCAATGAGGGGCGAGGTATGAAAGTGCCTGAAGTCACATCATGGCGACCCGAAACCACTCGATCTAATCGTGAGCAAGCTGAAGTGAGGGTAAAACCTTGTGGAGGGCTGAAGAGGTTCTGGATGCATCCGTTCTTCTGACTTACGATTAGGGGTGAAAAGCCAATCGAGAGTGGTGATAGCTGGTTCCTTCCGAAATTGGCCATAGTCAAGCCTCGAGCGAGACTGCCGTTGTTGTAGAGTCACAGATTGGGGGCTTAGGCTCCGAAAGGGGTCGGCCCCTTGTCTAACTCCGAATGCAGCGGCGTCGTAGACCTCGGGAGTCGGGGCGTCGGCGTAAGGTTGATGTCCAAGAGGGGAACAACCCAGACATACATTAAGGTCCCTAAGTATCGATTCAGTGTGAAAGGCGAAAGGTTGTCAATTGCCACAGACAGCGAGGAGGTAGGCTTAGAAGCAGCCACCCTTTAAAAAGTGCGTAACAGCTCACTCGTCAAGGCCGTTGGTACCTACAATGGACGGGGCTAAATCGATCACCGATATGTATGGCAACCCAAAAGGTTGCGGTAGGAAGGCGTTCCGTGCGGGCAGAACGCAGCTCGAAAGGGCCGCGGGACCGCTTGGAAATGAGAATCCTGGCGTGAGTAGGATCATAGTGCTGTGAGAATCAGCATCGCTGAAAGGGCAAGGGTTTCTTGACAATGTCGATCAGTCAAGAGTTAGTCGGTCTTAACTGAACCCCCCACTGGGGTCTGTGAGGAAAAGGCAGCAGGTTAATATTCCTGCACCATCGTCGTATGTGCGGCAACGCAAGCGTCATTTCCGACGCTTCGGGGTCGGCTGACAGTCGCTGTCGCGGCTGCTAAGGGAAATACGTCCAGGGAGTACCGTCATGGTGAGAACTGGAGGAACACCCCGAATGGTTCTGCTTTGCAGAATTCAGCTCATCCCTGGAGCCCGTGAAAAGGGAAAGACGATAAATCGATGATGACCGTACCCAGAACCAACACTGGTGCCCCTAGGTGAGAAGCCTAAAGTGTGAAGGAGACAATCCGGGCGAGGGAACTCGGCCAATTGGTCCCGTGCCTTCGGTAGAAGGGATCCCTGCGGCTGTGTGCATATGCATGGCAGCGGCAGGGCGCAGAGACCAGGGGTTCCCGACTGTTTAACAAAAACACAACTTCGCGCGAAGCCGAAAGGCTGTGTATGCGAGGTGACGTCTGCCCAGTGCAGGTATCCGAATACCCTTTTCAAGGGGTCCAAGGACCTGTAAACGGCGGAAGTAACTATAACTTTCTTAAGGTGGCATTAGACTGCCTTAATGAGGTAGTTCAGGAAGTAGTTACGCCTGAATTTTACGGAAACGTAAACGAGACCTCTTGTTTCGTAATCACGCGCGCCGTGAGCGAACAAAAAATTTGGCTATATGCTGGAACATCTGGTGCGTACACCGCCTAAGTGTGTACGCGTGTCTTCACGACATATCCGGTCACGTTGGCAACGACGTGAACGCAGACAATCAGCAGGGAAGGCCGTAAAACGCATACGCGTTTTACGTAACCCTCAGAGACTGCATGCCAAACCAAGTTTCATGGTGGCTCATCACCACCGACGTTTCGCAAGAAACGGTATGCGGAAGATACAGTCCGAACTCGGCAGCGATGTCGAGAGCTGCACAGAAATGATGCAGCCGTCTTACGACGTAACAAGCATGAGCGAAATGCCTTGTCATTTGATTGGTGACGTGCATGAAGGGCGCAACGAGGTCCCCACTGTCCCCGTCCGGAGCCCTCTGAAACCCCCTTCTGGTGCAAAGGCCAGAGAAGTCTAGTAGGAAGTGAAGACCCCGTGAAACTTTACTGTAATCTGTCGCTGTGACATGGATGTCATTGCATAGAGTATGCAGGAGCCGTTATGCGCAAACTTTCGGGTTTGCGATAGGCACCAATGTAACACTGCACTCTGATGTCCGTGCCGCTCACTTGCATTGCAAGGACACCGATTGATGGACAGTTCGGCTGGGGTGGCACTCCGATGAAAGCATATCATCGGAGCCCAAAGGTTGGCTCAGACGGGTCAGAAATCCGTCGTGGCGTGCAAGGGCATACGCCAGCCTGATTGGAACCCGACCAAGAACGGTTCCAAACGCGAAAGCGTGGCCTAGCGAACCTCACTGCCCCTCTTGATGAGGGCGTGGGATGACCGAAAAGTTACTCCGGGGATAACAGAGTTGTCGCGCCTGAGAGTTCACATCGACGGCGCGGCTTGCTACATCGACGTCGGCTCTTCCTCTCCTGGGTGTGCAGTAGCATCCAAGGGTGCGGGAGTTCACCGGTTAAAAGGGATCGTTAGCTGGGTTCACAACGCTGTGAGGCAGTTGGTATACGATCCACTAGACTTGCGAGACATTTGAGGGAAAGGAATTCATAGTACGAGAGGAACTGAATTTCGGGGCCTCTAGCCTACCGGTTATCTGACAAGGTATTACGCCGGGCAGCCACGCCCTAAGGGATAAACACTGAAAGCATCTAAGTGTGAAACCCTTCTCGAAAAGAAATGTCATCGGACCCTTATAGAAGATAAGGTTGATGGAAGCGGGGTGTACGTGTTTAGGTAACGAGACACTCAGCCTGCGCTCCCCAATCGTCCGACTCCTCTTCATTTACTAGGTAAGAATCTCTTAACTGAGATCCTCATGCACGGTCGCTTCTTTTTTGTTATTCGTGCCTTTATGGCACGGATAAAGTTGGAATAGATGGAGCTTTGTTGAAACACTGCATTTAACGAGTAGCGTGAGCTATCGCCAGAGAATTTATATATTGACAAGGAGATAATTCCGTCAATAGAGTCAACAGTTGAAGAACTATAATGAAGACAAAATCGATTAAGTTAACTGAAATTCAAGTGAACACTGAGAACTATCGATTTGAGCCTGTTGAGAATCAAAAAGAAGCAATTGAAAGAATTGTTGAAAACCAGGGTGAAAAATTGCTTGTTCTGGCCGAGAGCATCATTAAAGACGGACTTAATCCTAATGACCGTATCCAAGTCTCCCCCTCAAATCAAGATCGCGACAAGTACATAACGTTAGAAGGAAATAGACGTGTTGTTGTTCTAAAGCTTCTTAATAATCCTGAACTTATTGAAAACCATGAGTACCTGCCGCTCAAGAAGAAGTTCAAAAAACTCCACGATGAAAATAAACAGAATCTCCTGACGGAAATTGAATGCACAGTCTACGATAGTCCTGCGGAAGCAGATAAATGGATAAAACTTAAACATGCGGGAGAAAGTGGCGGTGCTGGAACTGTCAGCTGGACCTCTCAACAAATTCAGAGATTCGAAGAGAAAGTTGAAGGAAAATCATCGATTGCGCTTCAAGCAATAAAATGGCTCGAAAAATCAGATGATGTTCCTGTCGAAATAAAACATTCATTAAATGATTTAAAAATCACCAACTTAGATCGATTGCTATCTGATCCATATGTACGAGATTTTCTTGGTGTGGAAATTCGAGATGGAAAACTAAGTTCGCTAATTGAAAGTACGGAGTTGTTGAAGGGCTTGACAAAAATCGCAGAAGATCTACTCAATCCAAAATTCAGCGTCAAGAAGATTTATACAAAAGTTGACAGGCAACTGTACGTAGATTCG
>Ga0073934_10004146_pt1 | contig 24685 bp, 18 predicted proteins | sample LarsenN4metaG_FD_76834 | JGI IMG/M metagenome (GOLD analysis project Ga0073934, IMG submission 76834) | Hot spring sediment bacterial and archeal communities from British Columbia, Canada, to study Microbial Dark Matter (Phase II) - Larsen... ... | reverse complement strand
TCTGGACTGTCAACGGCGCCAACGCCATCCTCGCCCTCCGCTGCGCTCACCTCAACGGTCGCTTCGAGGACTACTGGGAAAACCGCCACGTGGCCTAATTTCCACTTCTATGTCGCGCACCCGTTAAAATCGGCTCATCTGGTCCGCCAGCGCGGTGTATCGCCGCCCCCGCCGTTCAGACCACTCTCGTCAGTGTGAACCGATGAAACGGCTGGAGCCGGTCGAGCAGATCCTCCGGCTGGTCCAGCTTCCACCGGTACTGTGAGAATTCGGCCCGGTCGCGATAAAAATCGATGATTGTGAATCCGTTGTACTCGACCGGCGCGAGGTCCTGTTCGATCTCGATTCCGGTGGCGACCTGGGGCGGCGTGCCGCGCGCCGATGAGGGCCACCCGCGCGGCCCAGTGCTGATGGGTCCCGTCAGGACCGTGTGCACAGGGTTCCGGCGCAGGCTCTGCTTGCCGTTGGCGAAAATCCTGCCGTGGGCCAGGGCGTGCAGGTCGCCGGAAAGAAACATCGGGATGCGCTCCATGGCGGAGCAGGCCGCCAGCAGCCGGTCATGCTGAAGCTTCCAGCCCTCCTGCCAGAAGTACTTGGGCTTGGCCGTGCCGATGGATCCATCGTCGAGCAGCACGTCCGGATACCACTCGCCCCACTTGCCCGCGCTCCAGGCGATCGGCATGGACGGCACGTTGACCACGTGCGCCGCCGGCGATTCCTTCATCCGGCGGATCAGCCACGCCTCGACATTTTCCGGCGCCAGAACCGCGTGCGGCCCCTTGAGCGTTTGAAAGCGCCGGCAGTCGTAGATGAGGAGTTCAGCCGCCCGGCCCCAACGCAGCGTTCCGAAGCATTCCGAGAGGCCGGACGCGCGGTCTCCGCTCATCGAACCCGGCAGCCCCGCGGGACGCCCGGCGTCCGGAAGGAACTCCGGATAGTAGAGGTGCTGCGTCGCGCGGGCCAGCCGGATCATGAAGTCGTCGGGCGGGAACGAAATGCCCGCCGGGATGGCTTCGTCGTTCTCAAAGTAGTCGTGATCGTCCTGGACGAAGTGGACCGGAACGCTCCGGAACAGCGTTCCATAGAGGTTGGCCACCTGAGGGTCGACGGCGCGCTTGACCTTCTCCTCGTTGGGTGTTCCGATGACCGGAATGTCGCGATCGAAGTCGCCGCCCATCACCTGGCGTTGGAAAGGAGACCCTCCGGGCGATCCGGCGCCCCGCGCGAAGCGCTGATCCCAGTAGACGTGATCGCCGATGGCGACCATGGCGTCGGGATTCTGAGCCAGACCCGCCGCGAAGAGCTTGCGGCGCTGCGCCAGGCTCACCCAGTATGGTTTGTCGCTGTCGGGGATGCGCTGCGCGTCATTGCCGCCCGCGCAGGTATAGATCATCAGCCGGAAGCGTGCAACCTCTTCGTCGGGATGCGGCATGGTCCGCAGTGGCCACGGATCGCACAGCCGCCGGCCCCGCGCGTCCGTGAGCGAAAGCGTGTACTCCCGCGAAGGAGCCAGTCCGGCGACATCGAAGGACCAGAACCGGCCGGCTGAATCGGTGCGCTCGGCCCGCGCCAGGACCGGTCCCGCGCGGAGGACGGGCGGCCGATCCAACGGCCCGTCAAAGGAAACCTTGATGAGAAACCGGTTGTGGTTGGCCCCCGGAAGAATGTGGCGGACGCGCCCTGCATCCCATGAGGGCCCGGCCGCCGCGGCCAGCGCGGTTCCGAAAAAGTCGCGGCGTGTCATGCTGGGAGTACGTGATCCGGCCCACCATTATAGTGTTTGCCAAAGCCCCTGTCGCCGGGCGCGTGAAAACCCGCCTGCGGCTGCCGCCCGGCGAAGCGGCGCGCCTGCACGACCGCTTCGTTCGCGCCGCCGTCCTGCTGTGTCTGGACCTCGACGCCGACGTGGAACTGCACACGGACGAACCCACCGGCGCCTGGGCGGACCTGCCGGTTCGCCGCGGCCTGCAAGTCCCCGGAGACCTCGGCGCGAAGATGCTGGCCGCCCTTCGGTCGCGCTCGGGTCCGGTGATGATTGTCGGCAGCGATGCGCCGACGCTTCCCGCCGGCCACTTGCGAAGGCTGCTCGCGTCTCCGGCGGACGTGGCCCTCGGCCCGACGGAGGATGGCGGCTACTACGCGATCCTCGCCCGCCGCACCGCCGACGGAATGTTCGAGGGCGTCGAGTGGTCCTCGGGACGGGAACTGGAGCAAACCATCCGGGCGGCGAAGAAGGCCGGCCTGAGCGTGGAAACGGGCGACGTGTGGTTCGACGTCGATACTCCGGAAGATCTGCGGCGCGTGGTATGGTGATCGTCGATGACGACGCTCCGCCTTGCGCCTCTGGTCCTGGCCGGTCTGACGGCATCCGCTCAGAAGACGCCCCCTTTTGAACCCGACTACCAATACCATCTCGGCGATCTCGCCATTCCCAGAGCCCACGCGGCGGAACCGGTGCGCTCCGCTTTTTCCCTGGAAGCGGCCCTCCGCCACCTGGACGAAGCAGCCCTGATCTGGACCCGCCAGGCGCAGTGCGTCTCCTGCCACACGTCGGGAACCTACCTCCTGGTCCGGCCCCAGTTCCCCGCCGGCCTCGGCGCGCCCGCTGAAGAGGTCCGGGACTTTTTCATCTCCGTGCTCGACCGCTACGACTCCAAGCCCCCCGAATGGTTCACTTCGTTCAATCCCGCGCAGGTTATCTACACCGCCGCCGGGCTCGCCGAATACGACGCGCGGATCCGGCGTGCGCTCTCGCCGGCCACCGATCGCGCGCTCCGCAACATGCTCTCCGTGCAACTGCCTTCCGGCTCCTGGAGCAGCGCGACCTGCTGGCCGCCCCTCGAATCGAGCGCCTACCACGCCGCGACCATCGCCGCCCGTGCGATTGCCGTCGCCCCCGGATGGCTGGCGGACCTGAGGGACGAAACCGGGCGCGACCGGATCAGCCGGCTCATCGGGTACCTTCGGGGACCGAACGCACAGCATGACTACGACCATGTGTCGGTCCTGTGGACCGCCGGAGTCTGGCCGGATCTGCTCCCATCGGCCCGGCGGCGGGAACTCGTTTCGATGGTCCGCTCCCGGCAGAATCGCGACGGCGGATGGAGTTTGCGGGCCTTCGCCCGGCCCGAGCAGTGGGGCGACGGAAACCGGGCCACACGCCTTCGCGCGGAACCGGAAGCCGACCGCTCCGCCAGCGACGCACACATGACCGGGCTCGCCGTACTGGCGCTGGCCGCAAACGGCGCGCGCCCCGGCGACCCCGCCATCCGCCGCGCGATCGCCTGGCTCAAATCGAATCAGCGGGAATCCGGGCGATGGTGGACGCGGTCGCTCAACACGGACAAATGGAACTTCATCACCTTCAGCGCGACTGCTTACGCCGCTCTGGCGATCGCCACCTGCGGCCGGCAGTAGGGCGGCGCTACGCCTTCTTCTTCCGCAGGTCCTGGATGGCTTGGGAAAACCCCTCGATCGAGTTCCCCGTCATCGTCACCGCTCCGGCGTCCGCCCCCAGACGGATTCCGATGCGCTGCGACGGCGCCGCCGACTGCCGGATCTGGTTCGACAGCAGGGCGATGTCCTGCGTCTCGCCCTGGACATCCACGCCGACGCCGTTCTCCTTGGTGACATCGACGATGCGGTTGTTTTCGATCCGGTTTCGGTGGGCGTTGTAAGCGAATCCGCGCTCCTTTCGGAAAAGGATTCCCACCTCCGCGCTCCTCCTGATGTCGTTGTCACGCACGATGTTGTCGGTGTCGCGGTGGCCGATCGAAAGTCCGTAGCGTCGGCTGTCCTCGATCACGTTCTTCTCCGCAAGTCCATACTTCACTCCCCAGCAGAAGAACAAGCCCTGATCGTTGCCGATCATCCGGCAGTGGCGGATCAGCGGCCGTTGCGACCCCGAGCCCGGGTGCAGTCCCAGGCCGGTGTTGTACAGGCTTTGGCAGTTCTCCACGACGACGTCATGGCAGATCTGCCAGCTGATCCCGTCGCCGTTGTAATTGCGGGCGGTCACGCCGCGCAGGGTGACACGGTTGCAGTCCTGAAGGAAGATGCAGCCGGCGTGGTTTCCGTCGAGGTTCTCGTTGTGGTCCTTGTTTCCGTCCAACGTGAGGTTCTCGATGACGATATCGTTGACGTGGTCCCCGGAAAAGATCGGGAATAGCGTTGAAACAGTCGGGCTGCCGGGCAGCCAGATGTTCTCCCGCAGCGCCCTGTCCAGCTTGAACCGGTTCCCGCTGCGCGCCACCAGGGTTCGCTTGATCACGGTAGATCCGCCATGATGCGGGTTCTTCGCGCGGAGACAAACCCCGTCGCCGACTTCGAATCCACGCGCGTCGGCCAGCGTCACCTCCTGGTCATACCAATCGGAATCGGCGGAAACTTTTGTCGTGACCGACGGCGCCTTGAGGAGCACGCTGTCGGCGCCGCTGCCCACGATCCGAATCCCGCTCGACAGGTACACGGCGTTGCGCAACGTATACGTCCCCGGCAGGATCTTCACCGTTCCTCCCCCGGCGCGCGCCGCATAGTCGACAGCCGCCTGAAGGACCCGGTCGGTCGTTCCCGAAAGGTCCGCCTTCGCCGGCCCTACCGTGATGGTCAGCCGCTCGAGCCAGTTCGGCTCGACCCCGTCCCCGGACGTGGCTCGTGGATTCGTGACGCGGGGCCGGCCGTCGGCCGCCAGAGCCGCCGCTCCAGCGCCCGCTGCGAGGAACGTTCTTCTGTGCACCATGCGAGGAATGTATCACAGCCCACCCGTCGCTATTGCTTCCGCCGCAGCACGAAAGCAATGTCCTCGGTGAATGCCGGCAGGGCGACCCAGGCATGGCCTCCGGCATGATCGAATCGCGAAGGCTCGCTCCGGCGACCGTCGCGCGGATCCCACCACTCGGCCTCCCAGACGCCCGCCGGCAGGTTCAAGGCGACCGCGAACTCCTGCCGGTCCGTGCGATACACGTAACGCGGCCGGACGTTCGGAAGCGCGCGCCCTCCGTGGACATACACGGCGTAGACCCGGCCCTCCGCTCCGAAAGCCCGCGCGGAGAAGCCCTCCGGCAGACCTCCGGTCACCAGCGACGGCGCTGGCGCCATCGAAACGAACGGCAGTCCCTCCATGAACTCCCGCAGGATCTTCAACTGTTTCCGCAGCGTCGCGCTGCCGCCGCCGGGCGCCGTGCCGGCCACCGGGAGAGACCCGTCCTCATGCTCGACCGCGAAGGAATAGTCCAGATTGTTATAGTGGCCGCCCCCGGCCAGCAGGAAGTCCCATGCCTGAATCCGGTAGATGGCGTCCAGCGTCCCGTCGAAACCCGTTTCGTCCAGGCCGATCACGCGGTTCAGGCCGTAGTTCTGCGCCACGGTCACGGGAGGCCGGGCGTAGTGGAAGTTGAAGAGACTCACATGGGGGTCGGCCTGTTCGATCTTCTTCGACCCGTTGGCCACGTTTTGTCCGATCATGTGCCGGGCGGGAAAACCGGATTCGGCTTCGTACAGCAGTTTCGCCATGTGCCGCTGCCAGTCCTCCGGAACCGCCGTAACGTAGGGTTCGTTGCAGATCTCGAAGATGACGTTGTCAGCGTCTCTGAGTTCGGACGCCACTTTGCGAACGAACTCCTCCTGAAGCCGCACGTACGGCGTGTGCCGCAATGTCAGAACCTCCCCGCGGGGAATCGCGGGAAGTCCGTTGACGTTGTTGTCCGGGTGCCAGGGTGCGAGTTCCCACATCCGGTCCTGGTAATAGACGCAGAACAGCGTGAACTCCACCACGATTCCCCGCTCGCTCGCCGCGGCGATGAACTGTTTCAGCCGCTGCCAGTAGGCCGGATTCCACTTGCGCAGGTCGAACCTCCCTATGCCGTCCCGGGCGGCCGGAGCCGTCACGCGGGCATAGGGCGAGACGAAATGCGCGGGACGCGGAGCCAGCGTGTTGTGCGGAATTCCGAAGTCGCCGGGAGTCTCTCGATACACGCCGGAGAACACGCGGGTGAGGTTGAGTCCGTCCGCCCGAAGCGTGTCTAGGTATTTGATGAAGTTGAACTCACCGTTGAGGACCGCACCATAATGCTCCCCCGATGTCAGCAGGATTACGGGCTTTCCCCGGAACTCGTAATACCGGGGATTGCCCGCGTGGGGACGGACAGGAACAGCGGACAAGCCGCTTGCAATGGTCAGGAGCAGGGACAGGGAGCGCATGGCGGACTACTCTATAATCGCCCAATATGAACGCACCTCAGAGCCCGCCCGCGGCGCCGCGCGAGATTCCGGATTGGGACAGCTACTACCTGGCCGTGTGCAAGGTGGTCGCGCAACGCAGCAAAGACCCCAACACGCAGGTCGGGTGTGTCATCGTCGGCCCTGCGCACGAGATCCGTACCACCGGCTATAACTCCTTTCCACGGGGAATCAGGGACAACGTTCCGGAGCGGCTGGTCCGGCCGACCAAGTATCACTGGATCGAGCATGCCGAACGGAACGCCATCTGCAACGCCGCGCGTTGCGGCACACCGCTCGAGGGCTGCTCGATCTATGTCGAGATCATGCCGTGTATGGACTGCGGTCGCGCCATCGTGCAGGCCGGGATCCGGGAGGTGGTGGTCTCGGCCGAGCGGATGAGCCAGTATTCCAGCGAATACTATGATCAGCAGTTTGGGATGGTGGAGGTTCTGTTTCGAGAAGCGGGTGTTTCCGTCCGAAGAGTCTGATGTCAGCCTATGGCAGTCAGCCCTTCGCCCGAATCACCGCCCGTCCACCACGGCCGCCTTGAGAGCGACGTGCTCAACAACATCAGCGAGGGCGTCCTCGTCGCCGATCACCATGGCTTGGTAACAACGGCGAACTCCGCCGCGGAACGCATCCTGGGGCCGCAGCCGGCGGGCCATCCTCCTTTCCAGGGCGTCCATTTCTATTTTCCCGACCGCCAGACCCCCTACCTCTACCATGACCTCCCGCTCAGCCGCGCCCTCCGGGGAGAGGAAACCGAGTCGGCCGAATTTGTCCTCCGCGCCGCGGACGGGCGCGAGACCTGGATTGAGGCCTCGGCGCGGCCCCTGGTCGGCGACGACAACGCCCGAAAAGGGTGCGTGATGGTGTTCCGCGACATCACCGAGCGCAAGTCTGCGGAGGAAGATCTGTCGCGTTCCATGTTGCTGCTGGCCCGTTCCCAGATCAAGCTCGAGCAACAGGCCGCCGATCTCGAGCGGGCGCTGAGGACAGCCCAGGAAGCCACAAGGGCCAAGGCCGAGTTCCTGGCCAGCATGAGCCACGAAATCCGCACTCCGATGAACGGAATCCTCGGGATGACCGGGCTCCTGCTGGAGACCCCGCTGAGCGGTGAACAGCGCGAATACGCCGAGACGATTCATAACTCGGCCGAAGCGCTGCTTCACCTGATCAACGACATTCTGGATTTCTCCAAGATCGAGGCCGGCAGGCTCTCGATCGAGCGGATCGAACTGAATCTCCGGATTCTGCTCGAGGAGGTCGTTGAGCTGCTGGCCCCGAAAGCGGCGGAGAAGAGAATCGAACTGGCGCTCCGCTACGCTCCTGGCACGCCTCAGTGGCTCGTCGGTGATCCTGTGCGGCTGAGGCAGATCGCCATGAACCTGGTCGGCAACGCCATCAAGTTCACCCACCGGGGGCACGTCCTGGTCGAAGTGGAGTGCGTCTCGGCCGACAGCCGGAGCGCCCGGATCCGCGTATCCGTCCGCGATACCGGCATCGGAATCCCCAGGGAGAAGATCGGCAAGCTGTTTGAGAAGTTCAACCAGGTGCACCAGATGCAAGCCCGGCAGTACGGCGGCACCGGGCTCGGCCTGGCCATCTGCCGGAACCTCGTCAATCTGATGGGCGGCGGCATCGGCGTGGAGAGCGAGCCCGGGGCCGGATCCACGTTCTGGTTCGAAGTTGAGCTGCCGGTCCACGAAGGCGAAGCGAGGACGCGCTACGTCCGCCCCAATCTCGTCGACATGCGCGTGCTGCTGGTCTGTTCGCCGAATGTGACGGCGCGGGTGCTCGAGGAACATATGACGCAGTGCGGCCTGCGGCCGTCGGTGGTGACCGCCGGGCTCGGCACGCTCGAGGCCCTTGACGCCGCGCGGGCGGCGGGCGCGCCGTACCCGGTCATCGTCATCGACGTCGACCATCCGGAAAACGACTGGGCGGTCATGTCCAAACTCCTGGGCGCCCCGGAGCAGCGCGACGCCCGGATCGTCATTCTGGCCTCGCAAAGCCATCCGATGACGCTCAAAGACTGGCAGAAGGCGGGCGTCCACTGCCTGCTCAACAAGCCCGTCCGCCCGCGGGACTTCATTGACGCGCTGGGCATCGTTCTCTCGATGGCTCCGGACAAGCCGGCGCACCTGGTGACGCGGAGCTTCATCCGCGAACTGTGGTCCACCCGGAACGCCTCCGACGAGTCCAGGGAAGTCATGAGCGCCCGCCTTCTCCTCGCCGAGGACAACGAAGTGAACCGCCGGCTCGCGCGCAAGCTGCTCGAAAAGATGGGCTGCGTCGTCGACTGCGCGGCCAACGGCGCCGAAGCCGTGAAGATGTGGGAACTCGGCAACTACGACGGAATCCTGATGGACTGCCTGATGCCGGAGATGAACGGCTACGAAGCGACACGCGAAATCCGCCGCCGCGAATCCAGCGGAAAACGCATCCCCATCATCGCCTTGACCGCCAATGCCATGGAGTCGGATCGGGATGAATGCCTCGCCGCCGGAATGGACGACTACGTCTCCAAGCCGGTCCAGTTCGACAAACTGCGGCAGGCGCTCCAACAGTGGGTCGCCATCGCGCCCCGGACGGCTACTTCTTCCTGAGCGAGTCCAGGTAGGCCATGATCTTCAGGATCAACTCGTTGGGAAGTCTCCCCGCGTAGGGTTGCATCGCGCCGGTCCCGCCCGCGTAGATCACTTCGAACTCGCCCATGTCGGTGCCCGAACGGGGGTGATTGTACTGCTTGTCGACGAGATTCGATCCGATGCGGCCGGTTCCGTCCTCCAGGTGGCATCCGGCGCAGTTCTGCATGTAGGCCGCCTTCCCTTCGGCGATGGCGCCGGCGTTGCCCTTGAGCGGGTTCCTGCCGGTCGCGCGGAACTGCCTCACTGTCGCCGGCAATCCCGCGTCCGGTGTGCTGTTGAAGTCAAGGGCGGTGTTGTCGAGCGGGTGGCGGAACGTCGTGTCGGCGCCGGTGCTCGACACTTCGCTCGCCTTCGGGACCGTCCGCGCCACTTCGGCGCCCGGCGGCACCTTGTCGGCGGCGACCACCCGCCAGAGCGCGCCCGGCGGATTTCCGGTCGCGCCCCGGTCGGAGGTGTAGAAACAGTTGCAGTTGACGGCCAGCACGTTGCCATCCTCGTCGTAACCGCCGGCCGTAAACTGAAGGTTGGTGTGGAGCAGTTCCTGGAGCTGCCACTTCCGCCCGTCCCAGCCGAGCCCGAAGATCCGGCCGGAACACCAGTCGCCCACCAGGTAGACCCCCTTCATCCCCCCATAGTTGGCGACCCCAAGGCCCTCGATCGAACAGCCCCAGCCGTCTTTGAGCGGCGCCGCGCCCGGATAGGGAATCTCGTGCGGATACTCGCCGGCCGGGTACAGTCCCACCTGCGCGCATTTGTCGTCCGGGCCCGTCATCGGGAAGCACTTCGTCCCGTTCATCTTCGGCCAGCCGTAGTTTTCGCCTCCTTTGCTTGAAGCGGGCTGGAAGATGATCTCCTCCCAGTGATTCTGGCCGACGTCGGCGATGTAGAGGTCGCCCGTCTTGAGGTCGAAGGAAAACTCGTAGGGGTTCCGGACGCCGTAGGCCCAGATTTCCGGCCTGGACCGGGTCTTGATCTTCGAAAAGTCCAGTTCGGAGATGCCGAACAGCGACATCAGACGCTCGGAGGCCGCCCCGGCGAACGGATTGGATGGGGGAATCTTGTAGGGAACCTTGTCGTCGTCCTGCGTGTTCACGTCGATGCGGAGGATCTTTCCAAGAAGCGTGTTCAGATCCTGGCCCGCCTCGAGTGGATCGCCCTCCCAGCCGCCGTCGCCGCTGGCGATGTACAGGTAGCCGTCCGGGCCGAACTCGATCTGCCCGCCGTTGTGGTTGTAGTAGGGCTGCTCGATCCGCATCAGCACCTTCGCCGTCTGCCGGGTCCGCTCCGGCGTCAGGTGGTTCGGACTGCGCGGGTCGACCTGGAACCGCACGATCACTCCGTCGCCGTTAAACGGCAGCGACGCGTAGTGAACGTAAAAGTAGCCGTTCTCCCGGAACCGCGGGTGGAACGCCACCGAATACAGGCCCTGCTCGACGAAGCCCGTCTGCACGTCGGTGCCGAGAGGATTGAAGTTGGTCAGGTCGAGGAACGGCTCCTTCAACACCTTTCCGTCCCTGCCGACGATCCGGATCCGCCCGACCCGTTCGACCACGAAAATCCTCCCCGTGCCGTCGTTGGCGCTGGCGGCGTTGGTCGGATCGAGGAACCCGTCGGCGACCTTCACCAGCGCGATCTTCGGGTTCCCGGGCAGTTGTCCGCCCGGACGGGCCACCTCGGCCGGCGTTGCAGGCACCCTCGGAGCGCTCCCTTGGGCCAGCACGGCCACAGCGGCCGCGGCGCCGGCGACAAGGCCGGCCAGTGCAGTCGATCTGTTCATGGGTGGTAGGATAACACGGGCTAGAATGAAGGGGGACTCCATGAAAGCACGCGTGTTCGTCAGCCTCAAAAAGACCGTTCTCGACCCCCAGGGACAGACCATCCGGTCCGCCCTGAACGGACGGGGCTACACGGCGATCTCTGATGTCCGGCAGGGCAAAGTCTTCGAAATCGAGATCGCCGACGGCACAGACCCTGCGGCGGCGAAAGCGCAACTCGACGAAATCGCCCGCGACATCCTCACCAATCCCGTGATTGAAGAATATGAGGTTGTGCTCGATAGCTAAAGCCCCGCTCGTCGTGGTCCTGGCCGGACTGCCCCTCGCCGCCGCGCCGACGCAACTGTTGTGCGACGCCGTCGCCGACCCCGCCCAGATCCGCACCGAGGGAATCGCTGAAAAAGTCGGCGTCGTCCACCTCGTCTGCACGGGGACCCCGGGTGGAACCGTCACGTCGGATTTCAGCGTCACTCTCTCGGCGGCTGTCTCCAACAAGATCACCGGCGAGTTCATCGACGCCACGCTGGTTGCCGACACCGACCTCGGGGAGCGCAACGTCGGCGGAAACCCTTTCCTGCTCGGCCGCAATACGCTCTACTTCACGCGGTTTGAGTTCAACGTTCCCTCCTCCGGCCGGACCACGATCCGGCTAAATAACGTGAGAGTCGATCCGAACCTCAGCGAAACCACGGTGACGGCCTTCCTTTCGACGAGCGGCCCGGCCAGCATCGGCATCCGCAACAACCCCGTCACCGTGGCCGTGCCGCGGCGCGGCCTGCTCGCCAACGGATCGAGCGCCCGGATCGTCTGCCAGGGATCACGGCTTCCCGACGAATCTATCAACTTCCTGGGCTTGGTTCTGGCGAGAACCGCGTTTGTCACCACCCGGGTCACCGAAGGCTCTCCCACCGCCTTCGAGCCGCGCCTGCCGAACACGTCGAGCGGCACGCGGGTGATGATCCGCTACTCCGGATTCCCGGCCCAGGCGCGCCTGTTCGTCCCGGAACTCATCACCGGATCCACGGCGTTCACGCCGACCTCGGCGGGCGACCTCGGGTTGCCCGCCCACCCCGGCCGGTACCTGTCGAACTCGCTTTTGCTCAGCCGCGTCAGCGGACATGACTCCTCCGGCGCCGGAGGATTCCCCGTCGCGCCCACGGCTTACGCGACCCCGATCGACTTGGGCTCCGTCGCCGAGATCCCGCTGACCAACGGCGCCGGGGAGGCGGTCTTCGAAGTCGTCGATTCGGTGGCCTCCGAATTCGAGAGCGCGCAGATCCCGACGTGGGTGTACCTGCCGGCCAACACCGGGCTGGACGGCGTTGTGGCGACGTCACAGGTCACCTTCGCCCCAATGTCCACAGTCGGCGGCGCTTCGCCAACCGCCCCCGTGCCGCGATTCCGCAACGTGCCTCCCCCCGCCGACTGCAATGTCGCCCGCGACTGCAACGCGTCCTACTTCCCCCGCCTGTTTGTCGATCCCCCGTCCCAGCCGTTGAACGTGCAACTCCCCTCGGCGCCCGGCTTCTACCAGCGGTTCTTCCGCGTCCTCAACGAGCGCGGCGGCATCATGCCGTGGACGGCGACCATCGCCTACCGGAACGGATCCGGCTGGCTGAAGATCTTTCCGGAATCCGGCATCAACAACGCCTCCCTGAATCTCAGTTACTTTCCCGAACGCCTCCAGCCGGGATATTACGAAGCGACCTTGACGATCGACGCCGGTCCCCTGGCCGGCAGCCGGACGTTCGCCATTGCGCTCACAGTCACCCCGGGCCCGCCCGCCGGAAATCCGGTTCCCGATCCCAATCCCCAGCCCGCCCCAGCCACCGCGCCGCGGTATTGGACCATCGGAAATGCCGCGCAACTGGGTGTGTCCACGCTCGTACCCGGGTCTCTGGCGGCCATCGAAGGAACGCGCCTCAATGGACAGAGCGTGAGCGTGACCCTTGACGGCATTGAATCAATCGTCGTTTCCCGGTCCGAATCGAAGCTGACTGTCATCGTGCCCGCCGGATTGGGCCTCAGGCAGACCGCACGCCTTCAGGTGACCGTCGACGGCGCTCGCGGCGAAGAGGTGATCGTTCCCCTCGCGGTCGCGGCGCCGGCGATTTTCCCCGGAGCCATCTACAATCAGGACGGCTTTCCAAACAGGCCGGACTCGCCGGAGCGGGCCGGCAACGTGCTTCAGATCTTCGCCACCGGGCTCCCCCTGCCCAACTTCGGCTCGATTACCGCCCGGATACATGACCGCGATATCGCCTCGCCCCTGTTCGCCGGCGCGGCGCCTGGCACGCCCGGGGCGCAGCAGGTGAACCTCCTGATTCCGGAGGATCTGCCGGCTATGACCACGGAAGTCAAGGTCTGCGGCGTTCCCGTGACGAACTTGCGCGACGCCATCTGTAGCCAGCCGGCCACGGTCACCCTCCGCTGAGTTTATCTCGACGCCACACGGGCGCCGCGCGATTTCCTGTAACGCAAGATTTATTGCCGCGAAATCGTACCGAGCGACGGTAACGGTAAGGTCGAAGGAAACAATGTGCTTGAGGTTTGTTTTATGACCACCGTCGCGCAAGTCTTTGCCGGGCTGCGCCGCGCTCCCGGCGAACTGCTCGTCCGCCGGTGGAACTGGAAGTCCGCTCTCTACAGTTCGCTCTGCCGCTCTTCCCTGTTCTTCGCCGTCAACGCCAGCGCCGGAACGGCGGAGGCGTTCGGGGCGATGGCGGCCGAGTTCGTCTACCGGGCCGCGACGGCCGGCTTCTACGGCGCCCTGACGCAGACGTTCCGCAAAGTGGAGCCGCGCTGGAAAGGAGCCCTGACGGCCGTCGTCCTGCTGGTGACGATCAGCCATTCGATCGAACTCGCCATTCACTGGATGCGGGGCACTCCGAACCTGTGGGCGAGCATAGGAGCGTCGTTGGGATTCACCGCCGTGTCAACGCTCTTTAACCTGCACGCCATGCGCCACGGTGTTCTCGTCACCGGGCGCGAAGGGCACAGCCTGTTCACTGACCTTCGCCTCCTGCCTCGCGTCGTGGCCAGCGCCTTCGCTCCCGGCACGCCGGCCTGCGGCGCCCGCGGCGAATCATGAAGACGCTGCACCTGACCAACTCCTGGCACCCGCGCTCGGGAGGCGTCCGCACATTCTATACGGCTCTTTTCGAGGCGGCCGAGGCGCGCGGCCACCAGGTGAGGCTCGTCGTGCCGGGAGAGCAGACGCGAATCGAGAGGGTGGGCCGCCACGGAATTGTCTACCACATCGAGGCGCCCCGCGCGCCGATGAGCCCGAGCTACCGCGTGCTCTATCCGCACAGGCTGATCCTGCCGGGCTCGCCGGTGATGAGAATCCTGCGTGAAGAAAGACCGGACCTGGTCGAAGTCTGCGACAAGTTCACGATGAACTACCTGGGCGGCCTGCTCCGGGTGGGACTCATCCCCGGCCTCGATTTCCGTCCGGCGGTGGTCGGCCTGAGTTGTGAACGGCTCGACCGGACGGTTGACACGTACGTCGGTTCAAGCCGGATCCTGGCTGCGCTTTCCCGCACGTACCTGCGGTGGCTCTATTTCCCCCTCGCCGACCACCATATCGCCGTCAGCGAGTTTGTCGCCGCCGAACTGCGGGCCGTCTCGGACGGCCACAAGGTCGACCGCGGCGTCTGGGTCGCGCCGATGGGGGTCGACACCGCCGTCTTCGGGAAGGCGCAGCGACGATGGGAGGTCCGGCGTGATCTTCTTGCGCTGACGGGCGCCGGGGAAGGAGCCGTCATCCTGGTTTATGCGGGCCGCCTCGCCCATGAGAAGAACCTGCCGCTGCTGCTCGAAACAGCGCGCCTGCTCCAGGACCGGCCGGACGGTCATCGATACAGGCTGCTGCTGGTGGGCGACGGCGACGCCAGGGCCGCCCTCCAGCGGCAGGCCGAATCCACCCTGCCGGGCATGGTTCATTTCGCCGGATACCGGGACACTCCCTCCTCCTTGGCGGACCTCCTGGCCGCCTGTGACCTGTTCGTCCACCCCAATCCGTGCGAACCTTTCGGAATCGCCCCTCTCGAGGCGATGGCGTGCGGCCTCCCGCTGGTGGCTCCCGACTCGGGCGGAGTGCTCAGCTACGCCTCCTCTGGCAACGCCTGGCTCGCGGCGCCCGAGCCCGCCGCTTTCGCCCGGACCATCGTGAATGCCGTGGCTAACCAGAAGGAGCGGAAGCGGCGCTCCGCGCAAGCCAGGCTGACCGCGGAATCCTTCGCATGGCCGGCCGCGGCGGCGCGCTATCTCGACCTCTACGAACATATCCACTCCCGCGTCGTGCATGCAAAGACCAGGCAGGACCTCGAACCTGCCTTCTATTCGACCCGCTGAGGACTCAGGAAGATGATCAGCAGACGCCTCCTGGTTTCGATCCTGGCCGGCTGTTCTACGAGAGCAGGACTCCGCGCCGGAACTCCGGTCCGCGACGGAAGGCGGAGCCCGGAACAGTCCTGCGACTACCACGCCAAGGCCACCGTACTGATGCTGTCGGTGCCGCTGTTCACCAGGGGGAATGTCGGCGGCGGCTATCTCCGCGTGGAGGAAACCGCGCGCGGCGCCGAAAGCCTGATCCGGATCGAGTTCGGCGCCGGCTCGAATCCCGAAAGGGCGGCCGGCCTGAACCGGTTCGGCCTTTTCGAGGAAGCCATCGTCGAATCGCGCGGCGAACTGGCCCGCGCCGCCTATTTCGGGTTCATGACCTCTTCAGAGGAGAAAAACCTGAGCCAGGCCCGCTCTGCCCTGGCCTCCGGCAAGCCCAACGGGCTCACAGCCATACGCGGCAGGATCGAGGCCGGCCGCGTATGGAACCGGCTGTTGCGTCTTCCCGGACCGCTCGGGGCGAACTGGCGACGGATCGGCGAACTCTCGGGCGGCATCCGCGCCCAGTTGGACGCCGCGCCCGGTTCCGATCCCGAGGTCACCGGCGCCAGCAAACCCTGGACCTTCCTCTACTCGATCCGGCACGCCATGCGCGCGCCGTCAGACCGCGGCGAGCGCTGCTTCGTTCATAACGGAGAACTGTACACCTTGCGCGTCGTTAGCCAAAGGGACTCCAGCTACGGCGCGAAGGCCGCCCGCAGCGGCATCGCCGCGGCCGAAGACGTCGTCGCGATGACGGGGCACATCCGCGCGGCGTCCGGAAGAAACGTGTCCACCTTCCGGATCTGGTTTGACTCCTCGTCACCGCAGCCGGTTCCGATCCGTTTCGATTTCTCCCCCCGTTCCTTCCTCCGCCTGTCCTTCGAACGGTCCGGCCTGTTAGCCTGATTGCAATCCTGCGGTCATTCATATTTAATAAGTGTTTCCCTAAGCTGGACAGATATGATGCCCTCCCGAATGCTTCTCCCCGCTCTGTTGTTACTCGTTGCCGGACGCCTCCTGGCGCAGACCTACGGAGATCTGGCCGGGACCGTCACGGACCCCTCCGGCGCCCCTCTGGCCAACGTCCGCGTCACGCTGCGCAACGCAGCCAACGGCCGGACCAGGGTAGTTCAAAGCACCGAAGCCGGCCTCTACGCCGCGCCGTTTCTGACCCCGGGAATTTATGATCTGACCGCCGAACTGCCCGGATTCAAAACCGTCGTCCGCAAGGGCGTGGACATACAAGTGGATGTCAAGGTCCGCATGGACCTGTCCATGGAGATCGGCGCGGTTTCGGAGACCGTCGAAGTGACCGCGGCGGCGCCGCTCATCAACAGCGAGAACGCCTCGGTCGGTACGGTGATCGAAAACCGCCGGATCGTCGAACTGCCGCTGAACGGCCGCAACTGGCTTCAGATGGTGTCGCTGAGCCCGAACGTCTCGGCCGAAATGCGGGCCAGCGGGCACGTCGATTCGCGCCAGGGCGGCGAGCGTGGCCGCCAGCCGATCTCGATCGCCGGCCAGCGCCAGTTCTTCAACCGCTTCACACTCGACGGGGTCGAAAACACGGACGTCAACTACAGCACCTATGTCATCCGGCCGTCCATCGAGGCGCTCGAAGAGTTCAAGATCCAGACCGGCATCTATTCGGCCGAGTTCGGGCGCGCTACTTCTCAGATCAACGCCACCACCCGCAGCGGCGGCAACCAGTTCCATGGCGCGCTGTTCCACTTCCTCCGGAACGACCGGCTGGACGCCAAGGAATGGCAGGTGCGGGGCGCCAAGAACCCTTTCCGGCGCAACCAGTATGGATTCGTCGCCAGCGGCCGGATCCTGCCGAACCGCCTCTTCTTCATGTCGAACTTCGAGGGCACGCGGGACGTCCGTACGTTTCAAGGCCTGGCAAACACTGCTCCCGTACCCTGGCGCACCGGCGACTACACGGGCCAGCCCGGCGTCATCTTCGATCCGTTGACGCGCACCGCCAGCCGCGCCGCCGGCGCGCAAGCCTTCGCCGGAAACCAGATCCCGCGCAGCCGCCTCCATCCGGTGGCCGTCAAACTTCTCGAGTTCTACCCGGAACCCACCGTCGCCGGCGTCCGCAACGTCGGTTCCGAGCCGAACTACGTCCGCCAGCGCAAACGGCAGGCGCCTTCAGACCAGTTCACCCAGCGGATCGACTTCAACGAGTCGGCGCGCTCGGCATGGTTCGGCCGCTTCAGCTGGGCCGACGAGTTCGAACGCCGGATCGAGAATTTCCCCCAGCAGGAAGGCGGCGTACAGGTGAACGTCGGGCAGTGGATGGTCTCCAACACGCGCACGCTTTCCCCGTCGGTGGTCAACGAAACCCGGTTCGGCTACAACACCTTCGACAACGATTTGATCCTGCGCTACGCCTACGAGCGGGACGTGACCAGGGAGCTGGGCATCGTCGGACTGGTGTCCCCCGAGCAGAACGCCTGGGGCACGCCCGCCATCCAGTTGGGCAGCGGGCTGACCAGTTTCGGCGAATCGGGCAACGGCCCCTGGATCTACCGCAACCGCACGATGCAGTTTCTGAACAACACGAGCGTCGTTCGGGGCAAACACAGCTTCCGCTTCGGCGCCGAAGTGCGCCGGGACATCTACAACGCCCAGGGCAACACGGTGGCGCGAGGCCGGTTCTACTTCAACGGGTTGCTGTCCACCAACCCGGCGCCCGGCAGCGCCCGCCCGGTCGCCGCCAACCTTTTTGCCGAGCTGATGCTCGGATTCCCGCAGCGGTCCGAGCGCGCGCTCGGGCTGGCCGCGGCGGATCTCCGGTCGATTCCGGTCTACGGCTACTTTGAAGACGCCTGGAAGATCACTCCCAAGGTGACCCTCACGGCGGGACTGCGCTACGAGCTGACTCCCCCCTGGTACGAGCCGAACCGCCGCATCATGAACATCCAGATGTTCGGATGGGGTCCGGGCGTGCGCACGCCCATCATGACCAGGCCCGGCAGCGGCGACTTCAACAGCGGGCTGCTGTTCCGCTTCGCCGATGCCATCCCGACTCAAACCGGCGACGACAAGATGGGTCGCGCGACCATCCGCACCGACCGCAACGACTTCGCGCCGCGCCTCGGCATCGCCTGGGCGCCCTCCGCCAAATGGTCCATCCGGCTCGGCGGCGGCCTGTTCTACACGCAGGACCAGGGCAACCCCCGCTTCGACATGGCCCGCAACCTCGCCGGACGCGGCGACTTCGGCGCCTCCGACCTGGTTCCCAACTCCACCCTCGACGATCCCTGGCGAAGCGAGCGGCAAAGCTTCACCTGTTCCGGCTGGACCGGCAACTGCGTCGGCATCCCGTTCGTACTCGGAAACGTCAATTCGCGGCGGACCCCCTACGTCGCCCAGTGGCTGCTCAACATCCAGCGCCAGATCGGCGATGGGCTCGCGCTCGAAGCCGGCTACATGGGCAACTTCGGGCGCAAGCTGGAAAGGCTGCGCAGCACCAACGAGGCCTTCCTCCGCAACGGACCCGACGACAACACCCCGATCCAGGCCCGCCGGCCGTTTCCCGTCTACGGAATCATCCAGCAGGTCGACGGAGTCGTCAAGTCGAACTACCAGGCGATGAACCTCAAGCTCACGAAGCGGTTCAGCCGCGGGCTGAATGTGCTGGCCGGCTACACATGGTCGAAGGCGATCGACGACGCCTCCGGCATCCGCTCGTCAAGCGGCGAGCAGTCCATCGCCAAATGGGACTGGAACCTCAAGGACGAGCGCGGATTGAGCCAGTTCCACACCGCGCACCGCTTCGTGTTGAGCGCCATCTACGAGGTCCCCTTCTTCTCGGGCGCACCCAAGGCGGCGCGTCTCCTGTTCGCCGGCTGGCAGGCCGGGGCCATCGCCACCGCCGCCACCGGAAATCCGGTCCGCGTCGGCGTCATCGGCGACACCAACAACCTCGGCGGCGAGGGCAACTATCCCGATGCGACCGGACTCAGCCCCTACGAAGACGCCGGCTGGGCGGACCGCTTCTGGAACATCCGCGCCTTCGACACTTCCAGCCCTGAACTCCGGTTCCGGTTCGGCAACGCCGGAAGAAACACGCTCCTCTCTCCCGGCTACTCGAACCTCGATTTCAGCCTGCTCAAGAACATCCCAGGCCCCTTCGAAGGCCACCGCATCCAGTTCCGATGGGAAGTCTTCAACGGTCTCAACCACGCCAACTGGAACGTGCCCTCCGCCGACGTCCGCAACCCGGCTACCTTCGGACGCGTCCTTTCCGCCCGGAACATGCGCGAGATGCAGTTCGCGCTCAAGTACCTTTTCTAAGCCGGCCTGGCCCGGCGCGATTGAAACATTCTTAATTACAAATGTTTTTTCGGTCCGCTCACGCGCGTGTAATCCGCGTCGGATCAAATGGCTCATGCGCCGCCGGAGCTTGGTTGCCGCAACCGGGACGCCGGGCGGCGCATGTCCATCCATGCCACTGCACAAAACAGTCATTCGGATCCATTCACCCGGCGCGAGCCTCGCGCGCCGGACGGGCGTCTCGCTGCACGGACACACCCTCCATTCCCGCGAAGGCATGCTGTTCATCCGGCGCATCGCGGAATCGTTTCCGCCTCTTCGCTCCGCCATCGACCTGGCGGCGAGGAGACGAGGATGCGCGGGAATCAGCGGCGTCGCCTGGGACCGCGTCTACTGGACCCCGCCGCTGGCGCCCCGCCAGGCTTACGAGGTCGAGGCGAACCAGATCCTCGGACTCGGGCTCGACCCGCTCGTGTCGCTTACCGATCACGACGACATTTCCGCTCCCGCCGCCTTGAGCGCTCTGCCCGACCTGTCCGAGCGCGTGCCCATTTCGGTGGAATGGACGTTTCCGTTCGGCGAGACGTTCTTCCACCTGGGCGTTCACAACCTGCCTGCCGGCAATGCAAAGCGGGAGTGGAACAGGCTCGCCGCGGCGGCGCGTTCCGGAGACCGGCGTCTCCTGCTTTCGCTGCTTCGCGAGATCCGCTCCCTTGACGGGACCCTGCTCGTGTTGAACCATCCCTACTGGGACGAGAAGGGAATCGGCCAGTCCCGCCACGAGTCGGCTTTGTACGCCCTGCTCGGCGAGGCCCTGCCCTGGCTTGACGCTCTCGAATTGAATGGCTTCCGCCCCGCCGGAGAGAACAGGGCGGCTGCCGAGTGCGCCCGCCGGACCGGGCTTCCCCTGGTCAGCGGCGGAGACCGCCACGGCATCGAGCCGAGTTCCTGTCTGAACCTCACTGACGCTGCGTCGTTCGCTGAATTCGCGGCCGAAGTCCGCCACGAAAAGCGCAGCGAGATTCTGCTGATGCCCCACTACTTCCACCACCGCGCCTTCCGTGTCATTCAGCATATCGCCGGGATCCTGCGCGACGACCCGGACCACGGACTCGGCTGGCGCCGCTGGGACGACCGCATGTTCTTCCGGGACAAACGGGGCGTCGTCCGTTCGCTAAGGGAGTTTTGGAACGGCCGGCCGCCGGCTCTGGCTTCAGCCTTCGTCGGAGTCGTGCGGCTGATGGGCCACGAACCCGTCCGGCAGGCCGTGAGGGCGGCGCTCGGCGAGGAGGGCAGTCTGTGAACGTTCCGCCTCGCGTCGCCCTGTTCGCCGACTGCTATCACGAAGTCAATGGCGTCGCCAATACGATGCGGCGCATGGTCCGGTTCGCCTGCGATCGCCGGATCCCTCTGTTGTGCGTCCGCGCCGGCGCCGAAACACGAAGTTTCGCCGACGGCCCGGTGCGCGTGGTGGAGTACCAGCGCAGCGCGGTAAGGCTGCCGGTCGACCAGGACCTCCAGTTCGACCTGCTCTTTCTCCGGCTCCTGCCGGCGCTGCGCCGCGAACTGGCCGCGTTCGCGCCGGACCTTGTTCACATCACCGGGCCGGGCGATTGCGGGGCGCTCGGCGTTTTGCTCTCCCGCCTGCTCCATCTGCCCCTCGTCGCCTCCTGGCACACAAACATCCACGAGTTCGGAGCGCGGCGGCTGGACCAGGCGCTCGGATTTCTCCTCCCGGCCTGGAGAACGCGGGCGGCGAAGCGGGCCGAGTCCGCCATCCTTGACCTGGCGATGCTGTTCTACCGGATTCCGTCGCTGATCCTGGCCCCAAACCGCGAGTTGGCCGCCTTGCTCGAACGTCGGACCGGCCGGCCTGTCCATGCCATGCTGCGAGGGGTGGACACGGATCTCTTTCATCCGGAGCGCAGAAGGGCGTCCGGGGGACCTCTTGTTCTCGGCTACGTCGGCCGGCTGACGCCAGAGAAGAACGTCCGCCTGCTCGGCGAAGCCGACAGGGCCTTGCGCGCGGCCGGTGTGCGCGATTTCCGTTTCCTCATCGTCGGCGACGGCGGCGAACGCGCCGCGCTCGCGGCGCTGCTGCCGGAAGCGTCCTTCCCGGGCGTGCTCAAAGGGGAGCGGCTGGCCGAGGCGTATTCAAGCATGGACCTGATGCTGTTTCCTTCCCACACCGACACCTTCGGAAACGTCGTGCTGGAGGCGCAGGCCGCCGGCGTTCCGGTCCTGGTGACCGCGTCCGGCGGGCCGAAGTACCTGGTCGACGAAGGGCTCACCGGCTCGGTGGCGCGCGACGACGCCGATTTCGTGGCCCGGACCGTCGCTCTCGCCCGGAATCGCGCCGCGCTCGCCGCCATGCGGAGCCACGCGCGCGCCGCCGCGGAATCCCGCTGCTGGAACCGCGTCTTCTCGGACCTGTACGAATCCTATGCGCTGGTGGCGGCGGCCGGCGGCGGACCCCCGGAAGCGCCGCATCCGGCCGGCGCGAAGTGCTGACCCGGACCGCGCGAACCCAGCATCCGCCTCACACGGTCCCGGTCGATCCGCTGCAGATCGACGACGATCAGCGCGTCGAGGCAGTTGCCGAACGCCGGATCGACGCTGCAATCGATCACCCGGCCGCCGAGTTTCAGATACTGCCGGAGAAGGACGGGAATGCCTCTCTCCGCCGCCGGTCCGCCCATGCGGCGGACCAGCTCGTCGATCTCCTCGATCGTCGCTATCCGGCTGGCCGCGCCCCGCGCGATCGGCCGGCGCGCCCGCACATGTGGTCGAAGCGAGTCCGAAGAAGCGCCCGCCACAAAGTAGGCGGCCAGCATCCGGCGGGCGGCCATCGAGTAGCTGCCGCTGATCGAGACCGGCCCGAACAGAGCCTGGCATTCCGGATGGCGATCCAGGTACGCTCCGATGCCCCGCCACAGGAGCGCCAGCGAGTGCGGCTTCCGCTGATAGTCGGGGTGCACGAAGCTCCGTCCCAGTTCCACCGCCGGCCCAAGTTCCCGGAAGAATCCCGGCTTCAAATTGAAAAGAGATTGCGTGTACAGGCCAGACGGACCGTGGGACGCCAGGACCGGGCCGGTGCGGACCATCCGGTACGCCCCTGCCACCTCCCCGCGCTCGCGCTCCCACAGCAGGAGGTGCTCGTAGTGCTCGTCGAACCGGTCGAGATCGGCGCTCCGCCCCGTTCCTTCCTGCACCTGACGGAAAGTGAGTTCGCGCACCCGCCCGATCTCGAACAGAACCGCAGGCGCCTGCCAGGCGCGAAACAGCAGGACATCAAAGCTGCCCTGCCGCCACAGCCGCTGCTCCGCGCTGAACCGTGAAATCTCCCGCTCCATCAATTGCCTGGGAACAGCCGCGGCGATTTCGGCCGGGCCCCGGCGCAGGCTCACCGGAAGATATCTCCGGAAATTGATCACGCCGCATCATTGTGAACGGGATTTGTTGCAAAGCGATGGAGATCCGTTTTCACCACGGCGAACGCCCCGGCGCCGGTTGAGGCTGCGGGCGGCTTCGTTTACTTTTTCTCGAGAATCCCGTGACGGAATCGATACCGCTAAAGCCCGGCATCGACAAACCACGGCTCGGAACCCGCGCGGACCCGCGAATGCTTCTGAAAGGCCGGCGACTTGTCCGGATAGTCCGTCCGCTTGTGCCCGCCCCTGCTCTCCCGGCGGGCCAGGGCGCATCGCGCGATCAGCAGCGCCACGTCGGCCATGTTCCGCACTTCGTATTGAACCCGCGTCGCCGCCTGCCGCGGCGTCCGCTGCAATCCGGACAGGATGCCGATCGCCTCGCGCAAACCCTCTTCATTTCGAACGATCCCCATCCTTCGCCAGGCCAGAGAGCGCAGTTCCGGCTCTTCGATCAGCGGAAACCGGGCTGTCTGCGGCGTTTCCGGCTCGAGCCGGAGATCGGCGGCGTGCTCCCGCATGGCCCGCCCGGCGCGCGCGCCGAAGACGACTCCCTCAAGCAGTGAATTGCTCGCCAGCCGGTTTGCGCCGTGGACCCCGGTGCAGGCCACCTCGCCCGCCGCATAGAGATTGGCGAGAGTGGTCCGGCCGTCCAGGTCGGTCCACACGCCTCCCATGGAGTAGTGGGCCGCCGGGTGCACCGGGGCGGGCTCGCGTGTCAGGTCCACGCCGAGCCGGAGGCACGTCTCCACGATACGCGGGAACCGCGCGCGGATCTGCGCGGCCGGCAGATGGGTGAGGTCCAGAAACACTCGTTGGACCCCGGTCCGTTCCATCTCCTCGATCATCGACCGCGAGACGACGTCCCGCGGCGCCAGTTCGCCCATCTCGTGGTAGCGCGACATGAAGCGTTCCCCGGAGGCGTTCCGCAGGAACGCGCCCTCCCCGCGCAAAGCCTCCGAGAGCAGAAAGCAGGGATAGCCGGGAATGTGCAGCGCGGTGGGATGGAACTGGATGAATTCGATGTCGGCGATCTCGGCCCCCGCGCGCCATGCCAGCGCCACTCCGTCGCCGGTGGCGACGTCCGGATTCGTCGTCGCCTGGTAGACCCGCCCCAAGCCGCCGGTCGCCAGCAGCACTGCCTTGGCCGAGATGAAGATCGGTTCTCCAGACCAGCCGTCATAGGCCATCGCCCCGCAAACCGTGCCATCTCGCGCCAGCAGTTCGGTGATCGCCGTGAAACTGAGCACGCGCACCGTCGGGAACGAGGATGCCTTCTGCCAGAGGGCCCGCAGGATCTCACGGCCGGTCGAATCGCCGTGCGCGTGCAGCACCCTGCTCCGGGAATGAGCCCCTTCCCGCGCGAACAGCAGTTTGTCGCCCTCCCGGTCGAACTCCGCGCCCCACGCCACAAGCTCCTCGATCGCCCGCGGGCCTTCTTCCACCAGGACGCGAACCGCGTCGCGGTTGCAGAGTCCGTCCCCGGCCAGGATCGTGTCCGCCTCGTGCAGGCCCACTTCGTCGTCCTGGCTCACAGCGGCGGCGATGCCGCCCTGCGCGTATTCCGTGTTCGATTCTTTTGGCTCGCCCTTGGCCAGCACCAGCACCGTTCCGGCGTGCGCCAGTTCGACCGCGGCGCGCAACCCGGCCACGCCCGCGCCGATGATCAGGAAATCCGCTCGCAGCACGTTTCAGTAGTCCCGGAACGGCCCGCGCGGCTCCGCCTCATCCATTTCCTTCTTCCAGGCATTCCACTTGTCGCGCATCATCTTGGCCACCTGCGGCTTTTCGCCGGTGAGATCCCGGGTCTCTCCCGGATCGGCCGCCAGATCGAAAAGCCCGCCTCCCCCATTGACAAACTCGACCCACTTCCAGTTTCCCGACCGCGCCGACCGGTTCCCCCGGTGCTCCCAGAACATCTCGGTGCGTGGCGATCTACCCC
>Ga0073934_10004143_pt1 | contig 24708 bp, 21 predicted proteins | sample LarsenN4metaG_FD_76834 | JGI IMG/M metagenome (GOLD analysis project Ga0073934, IMG submission 76834) | Hot spring sediment bacterial and archeal communities from British Columbia, Canada, to study Microbial Dark Matter (Phase II) - Larsen... ... | reverse complement strand
GACTCGCGCAAGCCCGGCACGTTCGCCGCCAACGCCCTCCTCGCTCGCAGGCTCGTGGAGCGGGGGGTGCGGTTTGTCCAGCTCTTCCACCGAGGGTGGGACCAGCACGGCAACCTGCCCGCCCAGATCCGGGGGCAGTGCCGCGACACCGACCAGCCCTCCGCCGCCCTCATCAAGGACCTGAAGCAGCGCGGACTGCTGGACGACACGCTGGTGATCTGGGGCGGTGAGTTCGGGCGCACGGTCTACAGCCAGGGCACGCTCACCCAGGACAACTACGGCCGGGACCACCACGGGCGGTGCTTCTCGCTCTGGATGGCCGGCGCGGGCATCCGCGGCGGCGTGGTGCACGGGGAGACGGACGAGTTCGGCTACAACATCGTGAAGGACGGCGTGCACATCCACGACCTGAACGCGACCATTCTCCACTGCCTGGGAATCGACCACACCCGCCTCATCTACCGCTACCAGGGCCGCGACTACCGCCTCACGGACGTGGAGGGCACCCTCATAGAGCCGATCCTGGCCTAGCCCGCGTCGCTGCCAGCGGCGCGCGGACCCTGTGTCCGGTTCCGGGCGGGACCAGGTCCTCGGGGTCGGACGGACGTGGATTCGCGGGGGTCCCCGATGCGGCGGAAGACGTGGAAGATGATGGGCTCGCGGTCAGGCCGGGGCGTGTAGGCGAAGGTCCGGGCCAGGACGTACTCCCGCTCCCAGGGGCGGGACGAGGACCGCGCCGCCTCCACCATCCGCTTCAGCTCCCCGGGCCGAAGCACGCACCACTCCGGGCGAAACGCCCGGGCGATGTCGAGAAACGGCGCCGGGGACCCGCGCCGCCAGTATGGAAGCACCTGGGGAGTGACCAGCCCCACGACGTCCACGACGCGCAGTCGCGAGTAGTAGCCGATGTAGCCCACGGGCTCGAGCATCACGCGGTCGCCGGGCCGGCTGTGGGCGCGCAGCCAGAGGCCGATGGGCTTCCGCAAGTTCTCCTCGATGCTCTGGGCCTCCGTGCAGGTCCGAATCGATACGAGCGCCAGCCCCGCGGCCGCGAGGCCGGCCGCAGTCCACGCGATGGAGCGGCTCACGCGCAGCCGCTCCGCCAGCCCGGTCATCCCAACCGCCGCCGCCGCCTCCACCACCGGCAACGTGGGCACCAGGTACCACTCAAAGAGCAGATTCCGCGACAGCAGAAACGCGGTCCAGTAGATCCCCATCCAGGCGAGCCCGGGCCCCAGTGCGCCGACTCCCTGCCGCGCAAGCCGCGCCGCGCCCACAACGGCCAGGGTGGTCAGGAGGGCGGCTCCGGGCGTTCCCAGGAATCGCACCGCAAGGTCGTCCAGCTGGGGAAGCCACTGGCCTTGGAAGCGCCAGCCGTAGACCGTCATCTTGGCGTTGCCCGTGGTGGGGACCGGCGTGCCGTAGACCCACAGGGAAAACAGGGTCCAGGGCGCCACGATGGCCGCATACAGCGCCGCCTCGCGAACGGGAGGACGCCGCACACGCAGCAGGTGGGCGCCCGCAAGCGTGCCGGCGAGGAGCAGGCTGTCCCACCGAACCAGGAACAGCAGGCCCAGCAGCGCGGCAGCCCTGCCGGTTCTTCCGGCGGCGAACGCCTCCAGCGCCGCCAGGCCGCCCAGTGTCGCCAGGCTGGTCTCCATGCCGGAGACCGCCCAGCGCGCGTGCCAGGGGTGCACGGCGACAAGAAACGCCGCGACTCGGCCGGCACGCTCGTGGCCGGCCGCCCTCATCCACCGGTAGACCGCCAGACAGAGCACGGCATCCGCCGCGGTGTTGACTGCCTTGCCCAGGGCGGAGGCGGGCAGACCCATCCACGAGAGGAGGCCGAGCAGCAGCACGTACAGCGGGGAAGTGGCGCCCAGGCTTCGCTCGCCGGGATTGTAGACCAGGCCGTGGCCCGCCGCCAGGTTCTCGGCGTGGCGGAGCGAGATCAGAAAGTCCTCCGCAGTGAACCCGGTGGACAGCGACAGGACCAGCCGGAGCGCCAGAGCCAGCCCGGCCGCCGCCCAGACGGCCGCTGGAACAGAGCCGGTCCGCCCCTGGCCCTGCTCGGCGGAGCGCTGCGTGCGCGGATCGTGCGCAGCTGGGGAGCCTGAGTGCGTCATGAGGGGTGCGTGAGCGAGCTTCGCGTCGCCGTCTGCAGGGTCTGCCGGGCTGGCCGAGTGGCTGGCGACGCCACGCGGCCAGGCAGTCGCGAAGCCGTTTTGCGGCCGCAGCACGGGCGATTCCTGCGCGCGGGGCCGGATTGCGGGTGCGGAAGGAGCGTGACGCCCGGCGCTGGAATCCGCCCGCTTCCGGGGAGCGACTCCGGCGAATGCTATAATAGCCGGATGGGCGGATGCGCGCGCGCAGCCCGGAATCCACACCCCAGAGAGACCCCATGCTGGCCAGCGAGCTCAGGCACAAGTACATTGACTTCTTCAAGGAGAAGGGCCACCTCCACCTTCCCGGCGCCCCCCTCATCCCCTACGACGCCCTCGGGAATCTGGACGAATCCACCCTCTTCACCAGCGCCGGAATGCAGCAGTTCAAGCCCTACTTCACTGGAGAAGCCGAGCCCCCGAGCCGCCGTATCACCACGATTTAGAAGTGCATCCGGACCGGCGACATCGATTCCGTCGGAGACTACTCCCACTGCACCTTCTTCGAGATGCTGGGCAACTTCAGCTTCGGCGACTACTTCAAGGCCGAGGTGATCCCGTGGACGTGGGAGTTCCTGGTGCAGCGCCTGGGCCTGCACCCCGACCGGCTCTGCGCCACGGTCTACCTGGACGACGATGAGGCCTTCGCGATCTGGCGAGATGTGGTGGGCCTTCCCGAGGACCGCATACACCGCCTGGGCGAGGACAAGAACTACTGGCCCGCCAACGCCATCTCCCAGGGGCCCAACGGACCCTGCGGGCCCTGCACCGAGGTCTTCTACCGTGTGGCTTCCCTGGAGGAGATGACGACCAGCCCGGGCCTCACGGCCACCGAGCGCTACAAGATCGACGATGCCGCCGGCCGCTGGCTGGAGATCTGGAACAACGTCTTCACGCAGTACAACCGGTCCGAGGACGAGCACGGGCGGCCGGTGCTGGAGCCGCTTCCGGCCAAGAACAACGACACAGGCGCCGGGTTCGATCGGATCGTCATGGTCCTGCAGGGGAAGCGCTCCGTGTTCGAGACGGACCTCTTCCAGCCGACGCTGAGCCGCATCGAGGAGCTGGCGGGCAGGCGCTATGGCGGCACCATGGAGCCGGCTGACTTCGCCTTCCGCGTGGTGGCCGAGCACACCCGTGCCATGGCCTTCTGCATCGCCGACGGAATCCTCCCGGGCAACGAGGGCCGCGAGTACGTCCTGCGCCGGATCATGCGCCGGGCCATACGCTTCGGGAAGACCGCGCTGGGCGTCGACGAGCCCTTCATCCACCGGGTCGCCCCGTGCGTCATCGAGCAGATGGGCGGCTTCTACCCCGAACTGGTGGAGCGCCGTGACCTGATCCTGAGCACCATCCTGCAAGAGGAGGAGCGCTTCCTGCGCACGCTGGACCGCGGCCTGCGCCAGCTCACCGTGCTCATCGACCGGATTGCCGCGCCGGGCTCAGGCCGCATCCCTATAAAGGATCACGCTCCGGCGGCGACTCCGTCGGCCGATGACCTGGCCGCGCCCGACTCGCGCCCGGTCCTCCCTGGCGAGGACGCCTTCACCCTGTATGACACCTACGGATTCCCGCTGGAGCTCACGGAGGAGATCGCCGCCGAGCGCGGGGTGCGGGTGGACCTGGAGGGGTTCGGCCGCGCCATGGAGGCCCAGCGCGAGCGCTCCCGGGAATCCAGCGAGATGGGCCGCGACGTCTTCAAGTCCCGGGGCGGCGCGCTCGCCGAACTGCAGCGCACCCAGGAGCCGACCCAGTTCGTGGGCTGCACCACCACGGCCGCGGAGGCCAAGATCGCAGCCATCCTGCGAGGCCAGGAGCTTGTGCTCTCCGCCCGGGCTGGCGACGAGGTGGAGCTGGTGCTGGACCGCACGCCCTTCTACGCGGAGGCGGGCGGGCAGGTGGGCGACACCGGCCGCATCCAGGGACTCCCCGGAGACACGACCTGCGCGCTGAAGGCCGAGGTGCTCGACACCCAGAAGGCGGGAGGCATCTGGCTGCACCGGGCACGCATCCTCGAGGGCGAAGCCCAGGTGGGCGATTCCGTCCGTGCCGTGGTGGATGCGGACCGGCGGCGTTCGATCATGCGCAATCACACGGCCACCCACCTCCTGCACGCCGCGCTCCGGAGCCTGCTGGGGCCGCACGTCCATCAGAAGGGCAGCCTGGTTGCGCCGGATCGCCTGCGGTTCGACTTCACGCACACCGCGCCGCTCTCCGATTCGCAGCTGGCGGAGGTGGAGGCGCTGGTGAATGCCCGGATCCTGGACGATGTCCCCGTCGCCATCGAGCCGGAGGTGCCTCTGGCCGAGGCCAAGGCCCGGGGCGCCATGGCCCTCTTCGGAGAGAAGTACGGAGAACGCGTGCGCGTCGTGGAGATCCCCGGGTTCAGCGTGGAGCTGTGCGGCGGCACGCACCTGCAGCGGACGTCGCAGGCGGGGCTGTTCAAGATCATCGCGGAGACCGGGGTGGCGGCGGGCGTGCGGCGCATCGAGGCGGTGACGGGGGCGGGAGCCTATGCGTGGGTGCGGGAGCAGGAGGAGACCCTTGCGCGCATCGCCCGGGCCCTGCGCACGAATCCCCGGGACGTGCTGCCGGCCCTGGAGCGCCTGCAGGCCGAGCGGACGGAACTGGAGCGCAAGGTGCGCGATCTGAGTGTGCGCCTCGCAAGCGGCGTTGCAGCCGGCACATCCTCCGCCAGTGCGCAGGCCGATGCCGTCCAGTCGGTGGACGGCATCCCGGTGCTCATGCGGGGGGTGTCCGGGCTGGACTCCGATGCGCTGGCCGCGCTGGCCGACCAGCTCGCGCGCAGTCAGGGCTCGGTCGTAGTCGTGCTCGGCAGCGCGTCCGACGACAGGGTTCAGTTCGTGGCGAAGGTCACGCCTGACCTTGTGCGTCGGGGCGTCCATGCCGGGAGGCTGCTGCGGGAGGTGGCCAGGATCGCCGGGGGCGGGGGCGGCGGACGGCCGGACTTCGCCCAGGCTGGCGGTCGGGACACCTCCAGGCTGGCCGAGGCCCTCGCCGCAGTGCCGGAGGTGGTTCGGCGAATGACGACGGACCCTCGCCCGAGCACGGATTCTGGGTAGCAACAAGGGATCGCGGGATCCGGAGGATCTCACTCCCGGCGCTGGTGCGCGACCCGGGTCCCCGGTTGCCGGAACCCCGGGTATTCCTTCCGGAATCCCCGCGCGGCCCTGTGAATCCCAGTCCGTGCTGGGGATCGGCCAGCAAGGGTGCCCCGCCGCCCGGTTCCGGAACGGCCGGGTTCAAGGGTGATTCCCGACCGCCCGCGAGCCACGGAGAGCGGGCGGCGCCTGCCGAACACCCTGCACTTTCCCTGGGCCCTACTCCAGGCTCCACCCGTTGTGATAAGGCTCGCGCAGGAGCGAGCCGGCGGAGGGAGCGTTTGGAAAGCGCATCCCGGCCGCGTCCCAAGTGAGCGGGCGGGCCGCCCGAATGGCCACGTTGCCCAGCAGCACGGCCTCCGTGAGGGGGACGGCCCACTCGAAGGCACAGCCTGCCGGCTCCCCTCCCCGGCAGGCGGCGTGCCATTCACCCCAGATCCCTGGCCGTCGTGGCAGGGTTCGGGGCACCGCCGCGGCATGAGCCGAAAGGGACTCCGGGATGAGGTTGACCCCGTCCCACGAGGCCAGCAGCTTCCCCTTGTCTCCCAGGTAGAGGGTCCCCTCCTCGGGGAGCGGCTCAGCGCCCATCCCCCGCGGAACCGGCGGCTGGAGCCCTCCGTCGTACCACACCAGCCGCACGGGGGGCATGCCCGAGCGGGCCGGGAAGTCCCACACGACCAGGGATGCCAGCGGGGCCGCCTCCGGCATCACCTGGGTGCAGGTGGCCGAAACGGCGGCGGGCGCGCCCAGGCGGAGCGCACGGAACGGCGTGTTGAAGTGGTGGCAGCCCATGTCTCCCAGGGCGCCGCACCCGAAGTCCCACCACCCGCGGAAGTTGAAGGGGTGGTAGACGCCCCGGTTGCCGCGCACCCACTCGGGGTTGTTCTTGATTTGGCGCAGCGCCAGATGCCCTTCCGGCCACCTCTGGCGGAACGGCCTCACGGGAGCCGGGCCCAGCCAGAGCCGCCAGTCGAATCCCGCGGGGACGGGGTCCTCACCCTCCGGCCGGTCCATGCCCTGGGGCCAGACGGGCCGGTTGCTCCAGACGTGGACCTCGCGCACCTCGCCCAGCACCCCCGCCTGGATCCACTCGCAGGTGCGGCAGGCGTGTTCGCCAGTGTTGGGCGCCGCCGTCATCTGGGTGGCCACTCCCGCCCGGCGTGCGGCCTCCAGCAGCACCCGCCCCTCATGGATGGTGCGGGTGAGCGGCTTCACACAGCAGACATGCTTGCGGCGGCGGAGGGCGGCCAGGGTGACCAGCGCATGGGTGTGGTCGGGCGTGCCGCAGTAGACGGCGTCGATGCGGTCTCCCTCGGCGTGGAGCATCTCTCGAAAGTCGCGGTAACGCCGGGCCTGCGGCCAGCGGTCGTAGGCCTTCCTGGCGTGCGCGTCGTCCACGTCGCAGAGCGCGGCGATCCGGAATCCTGCCTGCTCGGCCTCCTGCAGGTGCCCGAACCCCACGCCCCCCACCCCCACTCCGGCCAGATTCAGCGTCTCGGCGGGCGAGGGGCGCCCCTTCGCCCTGCCAGGGGCCACGGTGATCGTGGCCCAAACCGCCGCCTGCAGCGCCTTCCGGCGCGGGATGCTCCCCGTGGCTCCTTCGGACATGCCTCGCCGCTCCCTCTGCTTCTCGCCGGGACGCCCTGCGCGCCCGCGGGAGGATTCGACGCGGCCCGCCCCGATTCCGCAATCATGGCGGCCAGCCGGCGGGGTGGGGTACTCTGGGTGCGCCGCGGAGCACACGCATATGCGCGTCATCCCCTTTGTGAAGATGCAGGGTGCCGGAAATGACTTCGTGGTGCTCGCCCAGGAGGCTGCTTGGGGCCTGGACCTGGCCGCCGCTGCCCGGGCCGCCTGCGCCCGCCGCACCGGCATCGGCGCGGATGGGCTTCTGGTGATCGGTCCATCCCGCGCGGCGGACGCCCACATGCGCATGCTCAACCCGGACGGCACGGAGGACATGTGCGGCAACGGCCTCCGCTGTGCCGCCCGCTGGCTGGCCGCCGGGGGCAGCCCGGAGCGCCTGCTCGCCCGGGCGCCGGAGCCGCAGGGATGGACCGCGTCCATCGAGACGCTGGCCGGAGTGCGCCGGGCTGAGATCCCGCGCCCCGGAGGGCCGGTGGTTGTGGAGATGGGCCGGCCTGACTTCCGGCCGCAGGCCATCCCCGCACGGCTCGAGGCGCCTCGGATCGTGGACTTTCCGCTGGAGGTGGCGGGTGAGGCGCTTCGGATCACGAGCCTCTCCACTGGCACAGCCCACACAGTCCTCTTTGTGGACACGCTCCCGGAGGACGAGAAGTTCGAGCGGGTGAGCCGGGCTCTGGAGCGGCATCTCCTGTTTCCCGAGCGCACCAGCGTGCTCTGGGCCGTGCCGGAGGGCCGCGCCCGCGCCCGCGTGCGCATCTGGGAGCGGGGCGCGGGCGAGACGTGGGGATGCGGCACGGGGGCGTGCGCCGTCGCCGCGGCGGGCTTGGAGCTCGGCCTGCTGGACGCGCCGGTGCAGGTCGTCGGCAGGGGCGGCCCGCTGGAGGTGGAGTGGGATCCGTCCGGGCCCATGCGGCTTATCGGCGGCGCGGAGGCCGTGTTCGCCGGCCGCTGGGCCTGGGAGTGATGCGCGAACGCGCACCCGCGCGGGCCTGATCCCCGGCAGGATCCGGAAGGCGCGGACCCGTTCAAGGAGCACTGCGCGGTGTGCTGCCGCTGGCGCGGGGCCGCCTGTTGACTGCGGGACCCGGCCGCCGCGGCGTGGTTTCCTGCTGACGGTATATTCGATATATCGAATATGCGCGATAAGTGCTATAATGCGATCAGAAGAACGGGGGGGACCTGTTGCCTGGCAGCAGGTCAGGGGGGCTGCACGATGCAAAGCGCGCTGCGGCGGTTCAAGGCGGACATCTTCCAGGCGCTGGCCCACCCAACGCGGATCGCGATCGTGGAGATGCTGAGGGAAGGAGAAGCCACAGCCGGCGCCATGCTGGAGAGGCTGGGAGTCGAACAAGCAAACCTTTCACAGCATCTGGCGGTGTTGCGGACAAAGAACATCGTCGCGAATCGCAAAGAGGGCAACCAGGTCTTCTACTCCATCCGCAGCCCCCTCCTGTTCGACGTGCTCGACATCATGCGCCGGTACTTCGAGGAACATCTTGTAGAGGCCCTGGACATGCTGGAGGAGATCAAGCAGGAGTCGGCTGTCGCTGCCATCCCCAAGTCAACAGTACCATAGAGCAAGGGAGGATAGACATGCTCCAGTTTGAGCGGGCGAAAGAGAACATCAAGGGCCATGGAGTGATGATCACATCCTGGTACGATGCCGACGCCAGCACGTGGCGCGCCAGCGCGCCGGGCCACCTCCACCTGCTCCGCAATGCGAGGCCGGTCGTCATAACCGGAGGATCTCGCCAGCAGGCGATCAAGCGCCTGTCGGAAGCGCTGCGCGCGGCCTTCATGAACCACTAGGAGGAGTCTTGTGCTGCCGAACGTGCGGCCGACCCGCAACGCATGCCCGATCGCGGTGGCCGGCACGCCGTCCACGCTCTTCACAGGGAACCAGGAGGTGCCGCCGGGCAACAGCGCCAAGGGAGAAGGAGTTCAGGCAGGCACAGGCGGACCCGGTGTGCGGCGGCCCTCCTGCCGTGCACCCGAGTCCGCGCGGGGAGCAGCCGCCTAGCGGCGGAGGAGCCGGGGAAGATGATCGCTTTCCTCGTCGTTCCCGGGACCATACAAGCAGGCCACATGAGGCAAGTCCGGATCCGCCTGGCTCTCGCGACGGACCCGGCGCATACGGGACGGCATGTGCTGCTTTGCCGTGATGGGACGCCGATCAGTACGGAGAGATTCAGGAAGTTGCGGCGCGAGCGGGGAGTGTGGATCGAGACCGATGCGCCTGCGAAGGTGTGCCAAGCGCTTTGCCTGGGGCGGCCGGAGGATGAGCCGGGGGTGCACGTACTGCGGCACCTGTGACCGACTGTGCACGGCCACAGCGGCGTGATGAACGCGGAGCGCCGGAGCAGGAGATCGAAGGAGCGGCCGGGCCCGGCTGGAGGTCGTTCGGAAGTCCGACAATCCGGCCTTCTGCCCAACGAGCCATATCCGCGACAGGCAGTCAGGAGGCAGCTTCCCATGAGCAAGCGGCTGGGAGAGAAGATTGAGGTTGATGCGAGCGGGTACTTCAACGGAATGGGATGCCGCCCGCGAATCGATCTGATCCGCCTTATCGACAGGTCGGACGGAGAGGGAGTGGTGGTGGAGATGCGCGGGCCGAACGGCATGCTCGGCAGTTATCTGTGTGTGGATGCAGACACGATGGACCGCCTGGCAGAGACATGGCGCGCACACCGGGAGCAACGGGAAAGGCGCGCGCTGACGGCCGGCACGCCGACGGCTGACAGCGGTTCATTGGCATCCCGCACACCACAGGGCGCATAGCCTGGCCCCGCGGCATCGGAGGCCGCGGTCGATCTCGGCTGCCCAGCCGCTGGCGAGCCGCCCCCCCAGCTTGGCGCGGCGCACGGCCCGCCAGACGTCTTGCGCACGAAACGAGCGAGCAGGTTCTTGATCGAACGGACCAGTCTGGACACACACAGCAGGCAGGGGGCAGGTGTCCATCCCTCGGCAGCGGCGGCTGTGGAGGGATGCTGAGAGTGCACAGCATCGTCTGCGGACTTCTGAGCACTACGACCTTGGCGTGGGCGGCGGTTGCCCTTGCCGCGCCGCTGGTTGGCCGCCGCGGCGGCGACCGTCCTCCGTATGTTGCCATTGGGCTGGGCGCCGCCTCGTTGCTGGGAGCAGCCATCCTCGCTCTCACATCGCGGAGCATGGCGTTCTCCCTTCCCTCTCCGTTCTTCCTCGCTGAGGTCGGCTTCGAGTTCCGGCTGGATCGGCTTGCGGCTTGGTTCCTCGCCGTCATCGCGCTCATCGCGATCCCCGTCGCCGGATATTCTCCCGAATACATGGGCCACCTCGCGAAGCGCGCGGACATGCGGGTGTTTGTCGCAGCGCTGCCGGCCCTCCTGCTCAGCATGGTGCTCGTGGTCCTCGCTGCCAACGCCCTAACGTTTCTCGTCGCCTGGGAGTTGATGTCTCTGAGCTCGTTCTTCTTGGTCGCGACAGATCAGAGAGATCCATCGACACGGAGGGCGGCGCTGATATACCTCTCTGCGACGCGCGTCGGCACGGCCTTTCTCGCCGGAGCCTTCCTCTGGGCGCATGCGCTGACCGCAAGCTGGACATTCGCGGACTGGCGGCTGCACGGTGCGGTCGGATTGGGTCCTGGACTGCTGTTGGTGGTCGGCCTGGGCGTCAAGACGGGGATGTGGCCCTTCCATCTATGGCTGCCGATCGCCCATCCCGCTGCACCGTCGCCTGTTTCAGCACTGATGAGCGGCGTGATGGTGAAGGTCGCCGTCTACATGATCATCAGGCTCTTCGTACTATCCGGGCCTGCGCTTTCTCATCCGGCCCTGGGCTGGATTGTGCTTGCAGTCGGGGCGGTGTCATCCTTCTGGGGAGTCTTGTTCGCGCTGCTCCAGCATGACCTGAAGCGCCTGCTGGCCTACCACACGGTCGAGAACATCGGGCTGATCCTGACTGGCGTTGGCGGAGCCATGGCCGCCCGGGATCTTGGACTGGCCACGGCCGCGCGCGTTGCCTTGGCTGCGGCCCTGTTTCACGTGGTCAATCATGCGGCATTCAAGTCTCTTCTCTTCCTGGGGGCGGGAGCCGTGGATGCCGGCGCGGGCACACGCGATCTGGAGAGGCTCGGTGGTCTGGGCCGCAGGATGGCCGTGACGTTCCCATGCTTTGTCCTGGGGAGCGCCGCCATCTGTGCCCTGCCTCCTCTGAACGGCTTCGCCAGCGAGTGGCTTCTCTACCAGAGCGTTCTCGGGATTGCGGGCGGCGGCCCGTCTCCCGTGACACGATTCCTGGCGATGATGCTCATCGGGTGGATCGCCCTGGTGGGTGCTCTTGCGCTTGCGTGCTTCGTCAAAGCTGTCGGCGTGGCGTTCCTTGGCCGCGCTCGCAGTGAGAACGCCGAGTGCGCCCAAGAAGCGCCGGTGGGGATGCTGGCGGCCCAGTTGTTGTTGGGAGTCTATTGCGTGGCGCTCGGGCTCCTGGCCCCGGCCGTCCTCGCCACGCTTCACCCCATTGTCCAGCCGCTTGAGCCCAATGGCATGCCGCTGGCCTCGGTGTGGACCCTGCCCGCGGCGTCCGTCGTCGCGGTGATGGGCGCAACAGCGGGAGTGATCGCTCTCTGGCTGCGCTGGGCCGACGTGAGGCGTCCAGCGCGGGTATTTGTGACCTGGGAGTGTGGATTCGGCACCCTGACATCCCGCATGCAGGCGACGGCGACCAGCTTTGCCCAGCCGATTGCCCGGATGTTCGGCGTGCTGTATGGATATGACGTGCACCGGCAGATAGAAGGAGAGCATCGCAGGCTCTTTCCCGAGGAGATCAGGGCCGAGCCAAAGACTGAGCCTGTGCTGGAGTCCCGCTTCTACAACCCCATCGTGTTGTGGGTGAACCAAGTGGCCGAGTGGCTGGGCCGGCTGCAGGCAGGCAGCATCCATCTGTACCTGCTGACCATGTTTGCGACGCTGCTGGTGCTCCTCATCGCGGGAGCGTACGTGCGATGACGCTTGCGGCGGGCATCACGTGGGCTGTGTATGTGGCGCACGGCCTGATCATGCCGCTGTTGCTGGCTGGATTCATTCGTGCGGGAAAGGCGCGCCTGCAGAATCGCCGGGGTCCGTCAGTGCGCCAGCCGTTCTGGGATCTGGCGAAGCTCCTTGGCAAGGGCGAGACCATCAGCGAGACGACCACATGGGTGTTCCGATGGTCGCCTGTCATCGGCACGGCCGCGATGGCACCGATTGCCCTGATGGTCCCGTGGCTCGGAGTGGGCTCGCCATTGCCTGGCGACCTGTTCCTGGTGGTATACCTCGCGGCGGCGGGCAAGTTCGCATCGGGACTCGCTGCTCTGGATCCTGGCTCCTCGTTTGGCGCAATCGGCGCGAGCCGTGAGGCCGCGGTTTCGGTGCAGGCGGAGCCTGCGCTGGTGATCGGGCTGGCAGCGCTTGCCGCTCACGCCCACAGCAGCTCCTTCCAGGTCTTTCTCTCACCACGGCAGGCCGGCCCGCATCTGGCGGTGGTGATTCCGCTTGTAATCGTGGCGTTGTGGCTTGCAGTCACTGCGGACCTCGCGCGCATGCCGGTGGATGATCCCGCCACACACTTGGAATTGACGATGATTCACGAGGCTCTCGTGCTGGAGAATTCCGGGCGCAACCTGGCACTGGTGGAGCTTGCGGTCGGCCTGAAGACGGTCGTTCTGTTCGGCCTCGTCGCTCAGGTCATCCTCATCCCGTGGCGACCGTTGCCTGACTCCTGGGCCTACCTGGCGAGCATGGGGCTGATCGTTGCCGGCGGAGCGGTGGTGGCGGCAGCGGAGTCTGTGCTCGTGAAGTTGCGCTGGCGGCGCATACCGAACCTGCTCTCGTTCGCGATTACAGCCGCAGCGCTTGCCTGTCTGGTCGTCGCGGTAAAGGGATAGGTGATGGACGCTCTGGCGATTGAGCCTGTCGGCGGGGCAGTGGTCCTTCTGGGCCTCTGGATGGTGGGCCTCACTCACCTGCACTCCAAGCTGTGGCTCTATGGGCTACAGACACTCGCGCTGGGCCTGCTTGCTGCCTGGATCGGGGTGCAGCACGCCGAACCAGCCCTCATTGCCGCCGGCCTTGCCGTTGCCTCGGTTAAAGGTCTGGCGATCCCGATCTATCTGGGCCGGGTCATCAGGCGCATCGGCTGTCGCCGCGACGAGGGTGTGCTGCTGGGACCGCCGTTGCTCCTCCCCGCAACCATGGCTGCACTCGGAGCGATCCTCCTGTTGAGACCCTACGGCGAGGAGGTGCCGGTGAGCGCTCTTCCGGCGGTGGGACTCGTCATCACCGGAATGGTGCTGATGGTATCGCGGCGGCTTGCAGTCAGCCAGATCCTTGGCTTCTTGGTTCTGGAGAACGGGGTCTTTGTCTACACCGTGGCACAGCCCCACTCGATGCCGCTGCTGGTCGAACTCGGGGTGTTGCTCGACGTTCTGGCGGGGACGATGCTGGCAGGTGTGCTGGCCTTCCGAATCCGCGACAGCTTCGATCATATCGATGTGACCGAGCTTCGGCATCTGCGGGGGTAGGTCAAGCGGCCACAGCCGAGCGGGTCGGAAGGCCCCGCGAGGCACGGGTGGGGCCTGCGGCGCCACCGCAGGCTTCACCCAGGGCGCGGGAGGCGACTGCGGCCGCGTCCCCGCTTCTGGATGGCGGCGAGGCGCGGAGGCAGATGCCCGCGGACAACGGAGGCGCCCTGACACGTCAATGACTGCGATCTATTCGTTAGTCCCGGTGCCGTTTCTCATCATCGCGCTGGCACTCGTCGCGCGGCGAATGCGGCCGTTCGTCTGTGTGGCCTCGCTTCTGATGTGGCTTCAAGTCGGGGTTGCCGCGACCGTGTGTCTGCCGCACATGGCCGCCGGGAGTGCGCCTCTCGCCTCTGGCGGTCTCCGCCTGGACGCAGTCGGGTCGCTGTTTGTCGTTCTCAACACGGTGGTCGTGGCCTCGGCCCTTGCGCATGCCGTGGGATTCTTCGCGCGCGAGGCGGAGGGGGCGCATGGCCCCTCCATGCGCGCGCTGCGCGAGTTCTACGTCTTCGCGGCTCTGTTCCTGCTCTCGATGTACGCGGTCGTGGTGGCGGACAACGTCGGGTACCTGTGGATCGCCGTCGAGGCAACCACGCTGCTTTCAGCGCCCTTGGTATACTATCATCGCTCTCATACCGCTCTCGAAGCGACATGGAAGTACCTGATCATCTGCAGCGTCGGAATTGCGTTCGCATTCGTCGGCACTGCAATGCTGTATTCGGCATCCCAGCGCGTTCCCATGCTGGGGGACGGAAGCCTTTCCCTGACCGCCCTCAGCGGGCACGCGCGGGCGCTTCCGCATGGACTGTTGCGCCTCGCGTTCGTGTTCGTCCTGTTGGGCTATGGCACAAAGGCGGGCCTGTTTCCCCTCCACTCTTGGCTGCCGGATGCCCACAGTGAAGCTCCCGCGCCCGCTAGTGCAATGCTCTCGGGCGCACTCTTGAACTGCGCGCTCGTTGCGCTCTGGCGGATCAGTCGCCTGATGGCTGATGCCGGGGAGGAGGCCTTCGTGCAGGCGACGTTGCTGCCAATGGCTGTCGTCACTGTCTTGGCCGCGAGTCTGCTGATGCTGCGCCAGCGGGATCTGAAGCGCCTGCTTGCCTATTCGAGCATGGAGAACGTCGGAGTGATGGCCGCCGCCGTCGCGCTGGGCGTTGGATCTGGCTTTGCGTTGCAGGCGGCGAATCATAGTCTCGTCAAGACAGCCTTGTTTCTATTGGCGGGCAATCTGCTTCAGCGGTACGGGACCAAGTCGATCCGCCAGCTTCAGGGGGTAATGTGCGACCAGGCGGCCCAGGGCATCCTGCTTCTCTTGGCAGCCGTCGCGGTGGCCGGGACCCCTCCCTTCGGGAGCTTTCTGGCTGAGTGGCAGATTCTGGCGGCGGCCGCGGACGGCCGCCACATCGCGACGGTCGCGATTGTCTGCGTTGCATTGGCGGTGGCGTTTGTCGGGCTGGCGGTCCAGGTGGGGGGAGTGGTGTTCGGTGATCCGCTGCCGGCTGGTCGAGAGGAGCGGGGCGGCGCGGGTGCGTCGACGCTGGCCGTCCCTGCGGCAATGGTGATGGCATCCCTCGTTCTCGGCACGATGCTGACGCCCAAGCTGATTGCCCTCGTTGCGGGTTTCGGCCGATGAGCATCCCACACCGGGAGACACGCTGGTTGACGGGCGGGAGAGTCACGCGGGTTCCGCTGGCGTCGTTCGGCCCGCGCCTGGAGGGCTGGATCGCGGAGGGAGGCAGGCTGGGCCTGCTCACGGCGTGTGCCCTGCCGGAGGAGCCTGGCTTCGCGCTTGTCGTCTTGGTGCTCGATCCGGCCAGGCACACTATGGAGCTATGGGAGGCGCCTCTCGTCTCCGCAGACGGGTCGTTCCCTTCGGTCACTCCCGGAGTGCCGCAGGCGCACTGGTTTGAGCGTGCCATCTACGACCTGTTCGGGCTGAAGCCTGAGGGCCACCCGCGGTTCAAGAGCGTCATTCTGCACGAAGCCTGGCCCGAGGGCTTCTATCCGCTGCGGCACAGCGAACCCCGCCTCAATGAACGAAACCCGCCGCGGAGCGAATACTGGTTCCTGAGGGTGAGCGGCGAGGGCGTGTACGAGATACCGGTTGGGCCCATCCATGCCGGCATCATTGAGCCCGGGCACTTCCGGTTCAGCTGCCTGGGAGAGATGATCGAAAACCTGGAGATCCGCCTGGGCTATCAGCACAGGGGCATCGAGCACCAGTTGACAAAGGTGCCATGGCCGCGCGCCCGATTCCTGGCGGAGGCTGCAAGCAGCGACACGGCAGTGGGAAACGCGTGGGCCCATGCGCTGGCGGTGGAGCAGCTCACGGACGTCGAGCCGCCCGCTTTGGCGCAGGATCTGCGCGCGGTGGCGCTGGAGATAGAGCGCATGGCCTCGCACATCGGTGACCTTGGCGGGCTCTGCAGTGACATTGGCTTCGCGGCCGGCGCGGCTGTCTTCGGGTGCATGCGGGGGCGGGCGCTGGGGCTCGGCGAACGCCTTGCCGGCTCGCGCCTCCAAACCTGCTATGTGCTCCCGGGCGGCGTGGCGCGCGGCTTGGCGGGCAGCGACCGGAGGCAGCTGGCGCGGGATGTGCGCGAGCTCGAGGCCGCTTTCGAGCGCGCAGAGCCGCTGCTGATGGAGAACGCCGGCGCGCTCGAGCGAATGGAAGGCACGGGAAGGCTGCGCCGGTCACTCGCGGTGGACTTCGGTCTGGTGGGCCCGGCGGCACGGGCAAGCGGGGTCCAGTATGATGTTCGGGAGGCATTTCCGCAGCCCTCCCACTGGAAGGTGGATTGGAAGGCCGCTTCCGGGGTGGACGGCGATGTCCTCGCCAGGGCCAGGATCCGGGTTGACGAGACGCGGAGCAGTCTGAGCATGATCGCCGCGCTCCTCGACGACCTGCCCGAGGGGGGAGACTATTGCGTTCCAATGCCCGGGACGCTGAGGCCGCGCGCGGCGGGAGTGGGTGTCGTGGAGGCCTGGCGCGGAGAGCTGATCCATCTGATACTGACGGATGATGCCGGCCGCATCAGGCGCTATTGCATCAAGGATCCCAGCTTCAACAACTGGACAGGCCTTTCGATTGCCGCGCGCGGCGAGCTCGTCGCCGACTTCCCGTTGTGCAACAAGAGCTTTGGCCTATCGTACAGTGGAAACGATCTCTAGGCCGGATCATACGCGGCCGGAACCGGGCGACCACAAGAGTGGCCGCTGCGCCACCGTCCGTGTCCGGTGCCGGCCGGCAGCCCCACCGCGATCACCGAGATGATTCAGACACTGATTGAGTTGCTCCGAACAGGCACCGCGACCCAGGAGGAGCTGTTTCCAGACCTGCCGGCCTGGAATCGCGGGCTGCCCACGGTCACCCAGACCCCCTGCGCCGCGGAGGAGGGCTGCGCGGCATGCGCCGAAGCTTGCCCCACGGAGGCGATTGGGGTCACAGCCGAGCGGTCCGGGGGAAGAGTTGCTCTGGACCTGGGCAGGTGCATCGCGTGCGGCGAGTGCGGGACGGCGTGCCCGACGGGCACGATCCAAGGAGACCGGAGCACACGGACGGCGAAGCGCCGAAGGGAGGACCTGGTCCTGAGGAACTATCCGGACGAACGGATGGCGGACAGCGGGCCGGCCGTCTCCTCGCCCTTCAGGCGCTCGTTGCACATCCGCGAGGTATCCACCGGAGACAACGCATCCGATCTGGAGGTGGCTGCGGCGAACAATCCCATCTTCGATGCCAGCCGATTCGGGGTGCACTTCGTGGCCTCGCCCCGGTTCGCGGACGCGCTGCTTGTGACGGGTCCTGTCGCACGCGCGATGCGCGAGCCCCTGCTGCGATGCTACGGTGCCATGGCTGATCCCAGAACCGTCATCGCGGTGGGCGCGCCGGCCATCTCCGGCGGCCTGCACCGCGGCGGCTATGCGCAGGCGGAGGGGGTTGACGCGGTGCTGCCGGTGGCTGTGTACGTTCCCGGCAGTCCGCCACATCCCTGGTGCATACTGCATGGCATACTGCTCGCCATGGGGCACCCCCTGGCCGCGGCGGGCAGGCCTCCCGGAACTGCCAGGCCCCCACGCAGGGACGGGCAGGAGGGGTGATTCGCGCAGGCGGGTCGCACAAGAGGGTCCCGGCGGAGCGGCTCCGCCGGGACCCTCTTGTGCATCCTCGCCAGGGGGAATCAGTGAACGCAGGGATGGATGCAGACGCCGTCGATGGCCAGCAGCAGGCTCAGGCCAGTGCCGCCGGCCGGGTCGCGCTGCCACTTGCCCGCGTAGGTCGCCCGGGCCTTGAGCGCGCCGCGGCTGCCGTCCGCGTTCCGCACATAGGCCTTCAGGCATCCCTCCATGTGGTTCTCCACGCGGCACCGCTCGCATTCGGCCACGGGCACCCGGTGCGTGCCGCAGTTCAGCGTGCCGTCGAAGACCAGGATAAACTTGCGCCCGGCCGGATTGGTCAGGACGCCCACCATGTCGTGGGTGCCGAACTCGATCCCCGGGGCCGTGCGCAGGACGAAGACCCCGTTGAGGATGGCCTTGCCGTCCAGCTCCTTGCACTCGTCGCAGTCCGCATTGCTGGAGACCACGGCCTCGAGCTTCACCCGGGTCTGGGCCATGACAGCGACCGCGCCGAAGAGCTTGCACTCGTGCTTGATCACGTCGCCGTGGTTCCCCCTGGCTTCCACGTTCTTGGAGAGGGCCTTGTACACGACCCCGTGGGCGCTTGCGGGGGACTGCCCGGCCAGAAAGAGGGCCGCGCCGAGTCCCAGGGCCAGAGGGAAGGCGCCCAGCATCCGATTCCGGAAGAACATCGCACATGCTCCTTTCGAGACGTGCCCGGCCGGCACGGTCGCCGGCCCCTGCTGAATGTGCGGCTGCCGCCGCGCCACTCGCCGGGCGGGCGAGCCGCGCGCGGACGCTGTCCGACAGGCAATTGGACGCAGGCGTTCCCGTCTGGTTCAGACAGCCAGCCACCCGTGCACTATGCATATAGTATGCCGCGGGCCCTTGCATCTGTCAGGTGTGAGAAATCACGCAGGACTGCGGTGAGGCGCTGCACACTCCGCGCTGGTTCCCGGCACCCCCCAGGGGGCGCCGTCGGAGCACTCCTCGTCCGGGGACGACCGCGGTCGCCCGGGCTTCGCCGCGGGCCGGATCCCACGGGCCGTGCGGTTGACTCGGATCGCGCAGGGGAGTAAACTATCCCGGATAGCAGGGAGCCGCCCGAGGGCGGCCGAACCGTCCCTTTTAAGAGTGTGCCCCGAGAGGCCGACAAAGGGCGAAGCCACAGGGTCCGGCAGCCGCTCGGGCTCGGACGAATCGCCTAGTCGCGCCTTCCGGCGGGCCCCTCGGGAGCCCGGCAGGGAAGGCGCTTCGTGCATGGGGTGGCCGGAGGACCGCACGGACCTGACAGGATGGAATCACGCCCGGTGATGGATGCGGAGGAGATGCGGCGTGCCGTCACCCGCATCGCCCATGAGATCGTGGAGAAGAACCGGGGCGCCGAGCACCTGGCGCTCGTGGGCATTCTGCGCCGGGGCGCGCCCCTGGCCGACCGCCTCGCCGATCTCATCGAGCGCATCGAGGGCGTGCGGCCCCCCGTGGGCCGGCTGGACGTGGCCCTCTATCGGGACGACTATCCCGAGCGCCGGCCTCCCGTGGGAAAGACGGAGCTCCCATTCGACCTGAACGGCCGCCGCGCCGTGCTCGTGGACGAGGTGCTCTTCACCGGGCGCACGGTGCGCGCCGCCATCTCCGCCATCATGGATCTGGGCCGGCCCGCCGCAGTCCAGCTCGCCGTGCTGGTGGACCGCGGCCATCGCGAGCTCCCCATTCGCCCCGACTACGTGGGAAAAAACCTTCCCACCGCACGCACGGAGCACGTGGACGTGCGCCTGCGCGAGATCGACGGCGAAGACGGCGTTTACATCCGCAAAGAGGAGTGAGCCAGCCCAAACTGCCCGAACCCCAAGCGGCGATCCCGGTGAGCCGCCCGAAACGGCGCATGGAGGACGCCGCCCGCCTGGCCGGACCTCCGGGCCGGCCAGGCGGCGAGGGGCCGTGCTGCCCGGGCAGGCCCGGCGTGTTGGGGTGCGGCGATGCGCGGATCGCTCGCACGCAGCCGCCTCGGAGGCCAGAACGAAGACGGGACACACCCATGCGTGATCTGCTTAGCCTGCGTGAAACCAGCGTGGAGGATATCCGGCGGATCCTGGAGACGGCCGCCAACCTCAAGGAGATCCTGAGCAGGTCCGTCAAAAAGGTCCCCACCCTGCGCGGACGGTCCATGGTCACCCTCTTCTACGAGTCCTCCACCCGCACGCGCACGTCCTTCGAGCTGGCGGCCAAGATCATGAGTGCGGAGGCGGTCAACATCGCGGTCGCCCAGTCCTCCGTCACAAAGGGCGAGTCCCTCAAAGACACGCTGCGCACCCTCCAGTCGCTCACCTGCGACTGCATCGTCATCCGCCACGCCTCCAGCGGGGCCGCCCACCTGGCCGCCCAGTTCGCCGACGTTCCCGTGATCAACGCCGGGGACGGCCGGCACGAGCACCCCACCCAGGGCCTCCTGGACATCCTCACCATCTGGGAGCACAAGGTCGTGGGGCGCGTGGACGACACCTATCCCGGCGAGCTCTCTTCGCATCCCTTCGACCTGTCGCACCTGACCGTGGCGATCGTGGGCGACCTGGCCCACAGCCGCGTGGCCCGCTCCAATGTCTGGGGCCTCACGAAGCTGGGAGCGCGCGTGCGCTGGGTTGGACCGAGGACGCTCCTGCCCGCGCATGCCGGGCGCCTGCCCGTGACGGTGCACACCGACCTGCGCGAGGCGCTGGAGGGGGCCGACGTGGTGATGGTGCTGCGCCTCCAGTTGGAGCGGCAGGAGAAGGGGCTTCTTCCTTCCATCCGGGAGTATGCCCGGCAATGGGGCATCTCACCGCGCACGCTCTCCTGGGCGAAGCCCGACGTGCTGGTGATGCACCCCGGACCCATGAACCGGGGTGTGGAGATCTCGGCCGAGGTGGCCGACGGCGCCGGGGGAATCCGGGCAGGCATCGAGAATCAGGTGACCAACGGCGTGGCCGTCCGCATGGCCTGCCTCTACCTCCTCATGGGCTCTGGCGTTGCTCCCAGTTTCGATTGACGATCCGAGCGGAGGACGGGACTATGCGGGCGGCCAGGCAAGGCACTGGGGACCAAGCAGCTTCGGAGGGCCGGGCATGAAGCTGGTGCTGGCGGGAGGACGGATTCTGGATCCGTCGCAGGGGGTGGACCGGGAGGGCGACCTCGTCATCGAGGACGGCCGGATCGCCGGAATCGTGGCGGCCGGAACGGGCCGGGGCGAGGACGTGCGCGACGTGCGCGGCCGGCTCGTGACCCCGGGGCTGATCGACATCCATGTGCACCTCCGGGAGCCGGGATTCGAGTACAAGGAGGACATCGAGAGCGGAACCCGCGCCGCGGCAGCGGGCGGATTCACTGCCGTCTGCTGCATGCCCAACACGAACCCCGCCATCGACACCGCCGCCGTCGTGCGGCAGATCATCGAGCGCGCGGACCAGGCGGGATCCGCCAGGGTCTATCCCATCGGCGCGCTCATCCGGACCATGGAGGGCGGCCAGCTCGCGGAGATCGCCGACCTGAAGGCCGCCGGCGTGGTGGCCATCTCCGACGACGCCTTCCCCATCCAGAACGCCGAGACCATGCGCCGTGGCATGGAGTACTGCGCCCAGTTCGGCCTGGTGCTCATGACCCACAACGAGGAAAAGGCGCTCACGGCGGGCGGCGCCATGAACGAGGGCTATGCGGCAACCCTCATGGGCGTGCCGGGGATGCCCGGGGTGGCCGAGGACATCGCCGTGGCGCGCAACATCCTGCTGGCCGAGCTCACGGGCTGCCGGCTCCACCTGCTCCATATGTCCACCGCACGCTCCGTGGACATCCTGCGCAGGGCCAAGGCCAGGGGAATCGCCGTCACGGGCGAGACGGCGCCCCACTATTGGGTGCTCACCGACGCCGCCTGCGAAGGGTTCCAGACGAACGCCAAGATGAACCCGCCCCTGAGAACCGAAGAGGACCGCGAGGCGATCAAGGCGGGCCTGGGGGACGGCACCATCGACTGCATTGCCACCGACCACGCGCCCCACGCGCCCTACGAGAAGGAACGGGAGTTCGACCAGGCGCCCTTCGGGATTCTGGGGCTGGAAACAGCCTTCCCGCTCGCCTATGCCCACCTGGTCCAGCCCGGAATCCTCTCCCTGAGCGACGCCATCGCCAGGATGAGCACGGTCCCGGCCCGAATACTGGGCCTGCCAGGCGGAACCCTGGCAGAAGGGACACCCGCCGATGTGAGCGTCTTCGACCTGGACGCGGAGTGGACCGTGACCCCGGATTCCCTCCGCTCCAGGTCCCGAAACACGCCCTTCCTGGGCTGGAAGCTGCGGGGGCGAGCCGCCTTCACCGTCCTGGGCGGCCGGATCATCGAGACGTGAACCGGGTGTGCGTCTTCTGTGGATCCAACCGCGGGGAGCGGCCGGAGTACGCCGGGGCGGCCCGCGACCTGGGGGCGCTGCTGGCGGAGCGGGGAATCGGGCTGGTCTATGGCGGCGGCAGGGTGGGCCTCATGGGCGTGCTGGCCGACGCCGCGCTGCGGGCCGGCGGCCAGGTGATCGGCGTGATGCCCGAGTCGCTCATGGCCTGGGAGGTGGGCCACGCTGGAGTGACCGAACTGCAGGTGGTCGGCTCCATGCACGAGCGCAAGGCGCGCATGGCGGACCTGGCCGACGCCTTCATCGCTCTCCCAGGAGGGTTCGGCACGTTCGAGGAGTTCTGCGAGGTGCTCACTTGGTCCCAGCTGGGCCTCCACCGGAAGGCCTGCGGCCTGCTGAATGTGGCCGGCTATTACGATCCCCTGCTGGGGCTGTTCGACAGGGCCGTGGACGAGGGGTTCGTCCGGCGGGAGCACCGGGCGCTGGTGATCGAGGACCAAGACCCCGCAGCGCTCCTCCAGGCGCTGGCGCGATGGACCCCGCCGGCGCTGGAGAAGTGGATCGGCCGCGACGAAACATGAGCGTTCGAAGCCGACAGCAGCCATGAACCGCGGCACCACCATCGCGCTGGTCGTGGGCGCGATCCTGCTCTTTCTGACCCTGGGGCGCAGCCCGGCGGGCGCGCGCCTCATCGTGCTGGTTCTGGGTGCCGGCGCGGCGGCGTGGCTGCTCGTCCGGTGGCGGGGCGCGCGGCCCAGGGAGGCGGCCCCGCGGCGGCGGGAGATCGAGATCCCGCCCAATCCCTGGGCGGAGCGGGTGGCCGCCATGTCGCTGGACGAGGCCCGCCGGCGGGCCGAGCCTCTCCTGGCGGCGCGATTCCAACGCGTGGAATCCGCCGGGACCAACGGACTGGAGGGATGGGCCGCCCAGCTGGCTCCCTCCCTGGCCGGCCTATTTGAGACGGCGATGGAGATCCGCGAGCGAGACGGGGGCATCCGGCTGACGCGCGCCCAGATCAGGCCCTTTGAGCTGCCCGGAAACCGCACCCTGGGGTTCGGCGAGGACGCCGGGCTGAAGCCCTACCTGCAGATCGGGACCGACGCCAGCGGCAACCCGGTGCTCGCCCGGCCAGGAGAGGACGCGATCTACGTCCTCCGCAGGACCCAGCAGACAGCCGCGCGCTACTGGCTCGCCGACTATCCCTCCGTGTTTCACTGGCTCTTGATCCAGCATCCGGAACTGCGCCAGGGGTGAGGAGCGAACGGGCACCACCCATGCACGCCGACCTGATCCTCAAGAACGGAACAGTCCTCACCATGGCGGGCCGCGATCCCTCGTGCCGGGCCGAGTGCGTGGCGGTGGCCGCCGGCAGAATCCTGGCGGCGGGGAGCGGGGCGGACCTGCTGGGGCTCCGGGGACCGAACACCCGGGTTGCGGACATGCGCGGCCGCGTGCTCCTTCCGGGATTCAACGACTGCCACATGCACATCCTGCCCTACGGGCTGGACCTGCTCCAGGCCGACCTCTCCCCCGCGGCGGGGGTGGCGGACGTGCCCGCACTCGTGGAGGCGCTGCGCCGCTGGGCCGCGGCAAACCCCCGGTCCGAATGGGTGCTGGGCAGCCGGTACGACCAGAACCTCTTTCCCGGGGCGGCTCACCCCAACCGGCGAGACCTGGACGCCGCCTTTCCAGACCGGCCCGTCTGCGTCCTGCAGACCAGCAAGCACGCGGCGGCGGTCAACTCCGTGGCCCTGCGGCTTGCTGGCGTGTCGCGCCACACTCCCGACCCGGAGGGGGGCGCCATCGTCCGCGGGGCCGACGGGGAGCCCACGGGAGTGCTTCTCGAGTCGGCCATGCGGCTGGTGACCCGCCTCATCCCGCGTCCCGACCGGTCGGGGATGGTGGAGGCCGTTCACCGGGCCTGCCGCGAACTGGCGCGCCGGGGAGTCACGGCGGCGTCCGACCTGAACACGGGCTGGCACGACCTCCGCGCGGAGATCGAGATCTATCGGCAGGCCGTGGCGGAGGGCGCCCCGGTGCGCATGACCCTCTTTCCACATGCGCCCGGCTTCGGCAAGCCGGAGGAGGTGCCCGCTGCCCACGCCTTTCGGGCCGACGTCGGCCTTGCGGACCGTGCGTGGCAGGGGCCGCGCGGAGGAGCGGTGCGCCTGGGGCCCCTCAAGCTCTTCTCCGACGGCGCCCTCACGACCCGCACGGCCGCCCTCGGGGAGCCCTACGTGGACGGCGCGGGCTGTGGGATGCTCCTGCACCCGCCGGAGGAGCTGAAGGCCTATGTGTCCGCCGGCTGCCGGCACGGGTGGCAGATGGCCGTGCACGCCATCGGCGACCGCGCGGTCGCACTGGTGCTGGACGCCTATGCCGCGGCTGCCCCCGGTCCCTGGCCCTCCCCCGGGCGGCACCGAATTGAGCACGCCATGCTGCTGGACGAGGCCCTCATGGGCCGGATCGCGGAGCAGGGGGTTGTCCCCGTGGTCCAGCCAGAGTTCCTGGCCCGGCTGGGCGACGCCTATGTGCTCGCGCTGGGGGAGGAGCGCGCCGCGCGCATCAACCCCGTGGCAAGCTTGGAGCGAAGGGGGATTCCGGTGCCGTTCAGCTCCGACTGCCCCATCGTGCCGGGCGCGCCGCTGGACGGCGTGGCAGCCGCCGCGCGCCGCCGCACCCGCTCCGGCCGCGTGCTCGGACCCGACGAGCGCGTCCCCGTGCTGCACGGGCTGAGAAACTACACCAGGCAG
>Ga0073934_10004142_pt1 | contig 24709 bp, 18 predicted proteins | sample LarsenN4metaG_FD_76834 | JGI IMG/M metagenome (GOLD analysis project Ga0073934, IMG submission 76834) | Hot spring sediment bacterial and archeal communities from British Columbia, Canada, to study Microbial Dark Matter (Phase II) - Larsen... ... | reverse complement strand
CCAGCCGGCGATGATGCTGTCCAACCCGGCCCCGCTCCCCACGTCCACCACCGCGTCCCCCTCCTTGAGCCGGCTTCGCAGGTGCGGGTTACCCACGCCGGCGAAGGACGCCACTGCGCCGGGCGGCGCGCGGTCCAGCCAGGCCCGGTCGTAGTCGAACATCTCCGCCGCGAGCCGGCCGTGATAGAAGTGGAATTCGCGCTCCGGATGCTCGGCCACCTCGTGATACATCCGGATGACTTCGCCCTTGATGGCCGCCTCGAGCGGTTCCTGGTGCTCGGCGACCGGGGATTCGACGGGTGTCATGGAGGGTGTCTCCGCGCCGGTGATTGGGCATACAGTACGTCGGATTGGCCCATCGGTCAAAGACCAGCTGATTGCCGAGTGCTTCGCTGCGCCAGCTTCACAGCCAGGGCCACGGTTTCCCGCATCGAGCTGGGATCCGCGACCCCCTTCCCCGCGATGTCGAAAGCGGTCCCGTGATCCGGCGCCGTGCGGATGAACGGCAGCCCCAGAGTCACGTTCACGGCGGAGCCGAACGAGGCGACCTTGATGGCGGTCATCCCCACATCGTGGTACGGAGCCAGCACCGCGTCGAACTCACCGCGCAGGGCTCGCACGAACACGGTGTCGGCCGAGAGGGGTCCCGCCGCGGCGAGTTGCCGGGCCGCAGGCGCGAGGATGGTCACGTCTTCCTCGCCGAACAGGCCGTCCTCGCCCACGTGCGGGTTGAGGGCGCACACCGCGAGCCGCGGCCGCTCGATCCCCCACCACTCCGTCAGCGCCTTCGCCGTGATGCGCCCGGCCGATACCACCGCGTCCGTGGTGAGCACCCGCGCCACGTCGCGCAGGGGCAGGTGCGTCGTCACCAGGACCACCCGGAGCCGCTCCGAGGCGAGCATCATGGCGACCGGCACGTCGCCCGCGAGGTGCGCCAGCCATTCCGTGTGGCCGGGGTAGCGATACCCAGCGAGGCGGAGCGCCCTCTTCTCGGCCGGGGCGGTGACGATAGCCTGCACCTCCCCGCGCATCGCCAGCGCCACGGCAAGTTCTACTGACTCGCCGGTGATGCGGCCGGCTTCCTCCGGAGCGACGCTCGACGGCTCGACGGCTCGACGGCCCGAACCAACCGCCGATCCGCCCAACCGACGAACCGTCCCTACCGCGAGGTGCTCTCCGGGCAGGCCGGCAATCAGGTCTCCTGGCCCGATCACCACGTAGTCCGCGGGCGCCGGGGGATCGGCCAGAACCTTGGCGACGATCTCCGGCCCGATGCCTCGCGGGTCCCCCAGCGTAATCGCGATGCGGGGCCGCATGCGTCAGAGGCGAATGTCGACGTAGGTCCGCTTGCGCAGGCCGTCCAGGTAGCGACGCAGCGCGGCTTCCTCAGCCAGTTGGTTGCGCATGCGATCCCTGAGCTCCTCGAAGGTGTACGGCCCCGCGGGCCGCAGCTCCTCCAATCGGACCACGCTGAACCGGGTGGCCCCGTCCGGCCGCTCCATGGCAATCGGCCCGACGATATCGCCGGGCTTCGCCGCGGCGAAGGCGTCGCGGAAGACGGCGGGCAGGCTGTCAAGCACCGCGCCCTGGGCGAACGATTGCTCGCTGAGTTCGTGGTGGATCCGGGCCAGCGAATCGAACGACGCCCCCGCACGCGCCAGGCGCGCCAGCGAATCCGCCAGCACCCGCGCGGCCGCCACGTTGGCCTCGGTCACCTTCGGGACGATGAGAATGTGCCGCGCCTGCACCTCGGCGGGGTCACTGCGCTGCACCTGAATCACGTGGAACCCAAAGGCGGAAAGAACCGGCGGCGAGATATGGCCTGGGCGCAAGCCGAACGCCACCCGTTCGAACTCCGGCACCATCTGGCCGCGCCGGAAGTACCCCAATTCGCCTCCCTGCTCGCGCGAGCCCGGATCCTGAGAGTAGCGCCGGGCCAGCGTGGCGAAATCGGCGCCCGCCCGAAGGGCCTGCGACAGCGAGTCGGCCAGGCGGTACGCGGAGTCCACCGCCGCGCTGTCCGGCACCGGCCGGACCACGACCTGCCGGAACGAGACCACGGCGGGCCGCGTCTGCCGGTCCTTGACCCGCTCGTAGAACGCCCGCAGCTCCTCGTCGGTGGGCGGGACGGCCCGCAATGCCCCGCTCTGCCGCAGCTTCTGCATCAAGGTTTCCTGCAGCAGCTCCCGGCGTCGCTGGTCGGTGACCCACCGGCGGTACTCTTCCATGGTGCCGAAGCCGGACGCCTGCAACTGCCGCTCGAAGTCCACGTCCGAGCGGAACTGGGTCCGCACCCGACGGAGGAATTCCTCCACCGAGCGCTGCACCTGCTCGTCCGTGATCCGGATGGCCGTGTCCGCCTGGGCCTCCTGCACCAGCAGTTCTTCGCTTACCAGATCCTCCACGATGGTCCGGCGCAGCCGGGCCAGCCCGGCGGGGTCGCTGGGAATCGGTTCGCCCTGCTGGCGCCGGACGTTGAGCGCCTCCTCCACCCGCGAGTACGGAATGGCCACGCGCCCCACCACCGCCACGACGCGATCGATCTCGGTGAGTTCCTGCGCCACGAGGCCAGCGCTGCCGGGGCACACGGCGGTACACAGAACCACTAGTGTCAGTCTCACCGCGGAGAACGCAGAGATCATCGCCGTCCTTCCGGCGCCACCCGGCCGGCCGCGCTGTCCAGGGCCGCACGCTGGGCCCGCGCCATGTCGAACGCGCGTTGCAGGCCGGCGGGGTAGACCCGCCACGCCGCACCCTCTCGAAGGTGGTCCGCCAGCGGCCCCGGCACCGGAACCAGCACCTGGGGATCCTCGGCGATCCGTCCCACGTAGACGTCCACCCTCGCGGTCGCTAGCTCCCGTAGCGAGCGGGCCGAAGCGGTGTCCGCCTCCGACAACGAATCCAGCCGCAGCGCGGTCTTGAGCTCCAGGACCTGCATCGACAGGTCCGCCCGGAGCCGTCCGAACTCCTCGCTGGTCAGCGTCACCCCGGCGGCATGGGTCTCGGCCAGCAGCATGGCGTTCCGCGCCAGCGCCTGCACGAGATTGCGGAGATCGTCGTCGCTGGCCCCCGGAATCTGCTGCGCGGTCTGGGGCGGCAGGAGGTCGAACCAGCGCGCCAGGTCGCCGGCGGTGAACCGCCCGCCGTCGAAGCTCGCCAGCACCCGCCGGGAGGTGCGCGCCTGCATCGCGTCGCGGGCCACCTCGCGCACCGTGGCCGCCGCGCCGGAACGCACTTTCAAGTGCAGGCGCTGGGGCAGCTCGGCCAGGTAGGCGGAATCGAGGCGCGCCACCAACCGCTGCTCCACGCCACGCCGAAACTGCTCGCGTACCTCCCCCAAGGCCGGCCGGCGAATCACGTGGAACCCGAATGGCGTCTCCGTCAGCGGCGCCAGCTCGCCCGGCCCCAGCGCGAACGCCGCCGCCTCGAAGGGGGGAACCGTCTCACCCCGCGCGATCACCCCAACGGTGCCGCTCTGGCCCTTCGCGTTGGGATCCTCATTCGACTCGTTGGCGCGCTCCCAGCCGCCTGACGCCGCCTGCGCCCGAAGCCGCTCGGCCTGCCGGCGTTTGGTGGCGAGCTGGCTCGCCGACATGCCGGTGTCGGTTCGAATCAGGATGTGCCGGATCAGGCGCAGCTCGCCGGTCGCATAGGCGCTGTCCAGGCGCACCGAGTCCAGCACCGCTCGCTGGCCCACGACCTGGTCGTGAAACCGGCCGATGAGGATCTGGTGCACCGCCGGCCAGTTGGCCGCCAGCACGCTGGCGGAATCGATCAGGGAGTCGCCGGCCAGCACCCGATCGGCAAACAGCACGTAGTTCACCCACAGGTGCGCGAACCGGGTCATCACGTCGGATTGCACCGCCAGCGCCCGCGACGAGACGAAGAGTTCGGCTACCCGGCCGGCCTCGAGCTCGCGACCGCCCACCACCGCCACCGCGTCCGTGTGCGCCGTGAACATGTCCCGGAGCCCGCCGCATCCCACTAGCGCCAGGACACTCGCCACCACCACCAACCGCCGCATGTTCAGCTCCTTCCGAGGTCGTGACCTCATCGTTCCGGCGGTCGGCCGGTCGGGCGGTCGGCCGGTCGGGCGCCTCGCTCGACACTGACCGACCGACCGTTGGACCGCCCGTCCGCCAGCGTCTGCGCCATGGCGCGCACCAATCCGGGACCGGTTTCGAGCCCGCCCAGCCGCGCCAGTCGGAGGGACAGCGGCACCGTGCGCCGCACCTCCGCCGCGAACTGCACCTGATCCAGCGCGGCCCTGAGCCCGGCCAACCGCGGTGCCGCGCTCGCCCGGAAGACCAGCCGCGCCTCGTTGCCCCGCACCACGACCGTCTCCAGCCCGAGCCGCTGCCCCAGCGCGCGCAGTTCCGAGACGATCAGCAGCCCCTCGGCCTCGCTCGGCACCGGTCCGAACCGATCCTGCAGTTCCTCCCGGAGGGACGCAATCTCGTCATGGGTCACGGCCCGCGCCAGCCGACGGTAGAAATCCACCTTGGCGTCTTCATCCGACACGTAGGCGTCGGGCAGGTGCGCCGGACGGTCGTACACCACATCGGGCGGGGGAAACGCTTCGGCGGCCTCGCCCCGGAGCGCGCGGACCGCATCCGCCAACCAGCGCAGGTACAGCTCGAACCCTACGGCGTGGGCGTGGCCGGATTGCTCCGCGCCGAGCAAGTTGCCGGCGCCGCGGACCTCCAGGTCGCGCAGCGCGATCCGATAGCCGGACCCCAGGTCGGTGTGCTGCTCCAGCACCTTCAGCCGGTACTCCGCTTCCGCGTCTATCTGATCCGGCACCAGCAAGTAGCAATAGGCCCGGCGATGCCCGCGACCCACCCGCCCGCGCAGCTGGTAGAGCTGTGCCAGCCCCAACTGCTCCGCGCGGTTCACGATCATGGTGTTCGCGTTGGGCACATCGAGCCCGGATTCGACGATCAGGGTGGACACCAGGACGTCCACCTCGCCCGCCGCGAAGCGACGCATCACGCCATCCAGCGCCCGTTCCGGCATCGCGCCGTGGGCCACCGCCACCCGGGCCCGCGGCGCCAGCCAGCGCACCCGCTCCGCCACGGTCTCGATGGTCTCGATCCGATGGTGCACGAAGAACACCTGCCCGGCGCGGTCCAGCTCCCGCGCCATCGCCTCCTCCAACAGCTCATCATCCCACGGCTCGACGAAGGTGACCACGGGGGACCGATCGCGGGGCGGCGTCTCGATCAGGGTGAGGTCGCGCAGCCCGGCCAGCGCCAGGTGCAGCGTCCGCGGGATGGGTGTGGCCGTGAGGGTGAGGACGTCCACCTGGAGCCGCAGCGCCTTGAGCCGCTCCTTGTGCCGGACGCCAAACCGATGCTCCTCGTCCACCACCAGGAGACCCAGGTCCTTGAACACCACGTCGCGCGACAACAGCCGGTGCGTCCCGATCACGATGTCCGTGGTCCCGCGTTCCAGCCCGGCCAGCACCGCGCGCTGCTCGGGGGGCGAGCGGAATCGGGACAGCACCTCGATCCGCACCGGAAACGGCGCCAGCCGCTCCGCAAACGTGCGGCCGTGCTGCTCGGCGAGAATGGTCGTGGGCACCAGCACGGCCACCTGCTTCCCGGCCTGGACCGCCTTGAAGGCGCCGCGCACGGCGACCTCGGTCTTGCCGTACCCCACGTCGCCCACCACCAGCCGGTCCATCGGATGCGGGCGCTCCATGTCTCGTTTGAGTTCCTCGGTGGCGCGCCGCTGGTCGGGCGTATCCTCGTAGAGGAACGACGACTCGAGCTCGACCTGCCAGCGGGTGTCCGGGGGGAAGGCGAACCCGCTGGCCAGCGACCGGCGGGCGTAGAGATCCAGCAGCTCGGCCGCCAGCTGGCGCACCGCCTGCTGGACGCGGTTCCGCCGGCGCTGCCACCGCGTGCCCCCGAGCCGATCCAGTCGGGGGGGCGGCCGATCGTCGCCCCCCTCGCCCGCCGCGCGGTACGGCTCGATCTGATCGATCCGGTACAGCGGGACGTTCAACCGATCACCGCCCAGGTACTCCAGGACCGCGACCTCCATCGCCCCCTCGCCTACCGTGATCGTCTGGGTGCCGCGATAGATGCCGATCCCGTGTTCCAGGTGAACCACGTAGTCACCCGGCCGGAGCGGTCCCACGCTCGCCGCCGCCAGCGCGGCGCGATACCGCCGAGTGCGCCGAACCCGTCGCGCCCGCCGGAAGATCTCGTGGTCGGTAAGCACGGTGAGCCCCGGCATGACGAAGCCGCCGTGGAGCGCGCCCACGGCGAGCGTCAGAGTGGCAGGAAGCCGCGGAACGTCGCCCCCCTCGCCGAGCAGCTCCTCCAACCGCTCCAGCTGGCCCTCGTTGTCGCACAGGATCAGCGCCGGCGCCGCCGCCACCGTCCGGGCCAACCGCTTGAGGTCGCGATTCACCGGCTCCGGGGGGAACAACCCGAACCCATGCTCCGCCGGCTCTCGCTCGATCTCCAACCGGGAGAACCCGCTCCACAACCGGGCCCACGCCCCCGGGTCCAGCAGCACCGCCTCGCGACCGGGCACCTCCTCGCCCCGCCGCCGGGCCACCTCGAGGTGGTGCGCGGCTTCTTGCCAGAGCCGCTCGACCTCGCCGGGATTCACTCCGCGATCGACCACAACGAGCGTGTCGGAGGGGAGAAGATCCAGGAGCGACTCGCGATCCTCGAGCGTCGAGGTCCGAGGTCCGAGGTCCGAGCTCCGAGCGTCCGCTGGGGTTCGGATATCGGACATCGGATATCGAACATCGGACCTCGAGACCGGGAGTATGGTTACGGCTTCGATCTCCCCCTCCGACCGCTGCGTCTCCAGATCGAAGCGGCGAACCGAGATGATCTCGTCGCCCCACCACTCGATCCGCGTCGGCGCCGCCATGCCGAACCCGTAGACGTCGATGAGGCCCCCCCGTACGGCGAACTGGGCCACGTCCAACACCGAGGGACGCCGCGTGAAGCCCATCGCCTCCAGCCGTTCAGCCACGTCGGGCGGCCGGATCGCGTCTCCCCGCCTGAGCGAAAACCGAAGCTGCGCCACGGCCGCCGGCATGCGGGTGCGCTCCGCGGTCGCCCGGATGGTGGTGACCACCACCTGCGCCTGGGCCCGCAGCACGGCCTCGACGGTCTCGACCCGCTCGCCCGCGATCTCCAGGTGCGGCTCTTCCTCCCCCAGCGCCTCCCGCTGGGGGTACAGCCGCGTACCCTCACCTCGGAGCACCGACAGATCCGCCAGCCAGCGCTCGGCATCGGCCGGCGTCTGGGCCACCACCACCGTCACCCGCTGCGGGGAATCCTCGGCCAGCGCGGCCACCAGCACCGCCGGCGCCGAACCGGGGAGCCCACTCACCGACCGGATCTCCCCCGGTCCTGGCAGCGCGCCTGCCAGCCCGCGATACGCCGGCAGGTCGCGAAACGCGCGCAGCAACCCGGGGAGCATCTATAGCCGCCCGCGTCCGGTCCCGGCACCGATGCTCGCCACGGCGAACTCCAGCGCGGCGGCGAGCAGGGCCACCAGCCACAAGGCACCCGAGAGATCCGCTCGTCGGGCTCCGCCGAACAGCTCTCGATCCAGCGCGCCATCGCTCAGCAGCTCGGCTCCGGGACCCACCGCCGCCCTCAGCAGTCGGCGGTCCACCGGGGCCAGCCGGGATTCTCTGGGGTCGTGATTCACCTCGAGCGCGCCCACGGTGTCGCCGCCCACTCCACGCAGGAAGTACACGCCGGGCTCCCGCGGCGCGGTGATCCTGCGATCGCCGGCCAGCGACAGCGGCCCGGACGCCGTGAGCACCGCCTCCAGGTCGGCTGGCAGCACGACCACGTCGCCGGGGTGTGCGCGGAGGCTCCGGGTCTCGCCTGCCGCGATACGATTGATCAACAGATCCAGGAACGGCACGAAGCCCGCAGTGAACGGCAGGTCGGTCCAGGGGTCCTCCAACCGGCTGCCCAGCAACACCACGTCCCGATCACGCACCAGCCACGGCTCGTCGTCGGCCCGCGCCAGCACGACGCCCGAGCCCACCAGCCGATACCGCCGGCGCACCGCCGCCCCATCGGCACCCAATCCGTCCGCGCGAAGCTGCCACTCGCCGTCCAGGCGATCCCCGAGGCGCCACGGCACACCCCGCGCCGCGAGGGATCGGTTGAGGGCGCCAACCGCCGCCGGGTCAGCGGGCGGCAGGATGATGGATCGCACACCCGCCAGCCGATCGGCCAGCACGACCGTTCGGCCTCGTCCCGCGCGCCCGCCCTCCTGCAACACCGCCAGCGCTTCGGCCACGTAGCGGCCCGCCCCCGCCTCAGCCGCGGCGGGCGCCGGTTCCGCCACCCGAACGGCAAGGAACCACTCGTCATCGCCCCGTAGCTCGTCGGGATCGAGAGCGACCCTGGCGGCCAGCCACCCGGGCCGGCCTCCTCGTGCCGGGAGGCTGGGACGGTCCCCAGGATAGGCCACGGCCCGCGCGACCTCCCGGCCCCCCATCGAGAGCCGCAACGCCACCGGCGCCCGCCTCATCCCCCCGACCGCGGCGACCACGTGTCCGGATGGTGACCACACCGGCGGCTCCACGGCGGCCGAGTCCAGGCTGCGGTCCTCCGGCATCACCCCCGGCGCCCAGGCGAGCACGCGAGTCGCGATTGGCTCCCCGCCGGAAAACGCCGAGCGCTGGAGGTCGCTCAGGACCACGACTTCCCGGCTCGGCAATGCCTCCGACTCCACCACACCGGCCGCCGCGCGCACCGCCTGACCTAGGTCCAGCCGTCTGGGGCTCGGCTCCAGGCCACCCAGGAGAGCCAGCGCCTCGGCTGGCGTCGCCGCCCTCGGCAGGCCGTCGACCTGCATCAGCCACAACCGGTCACTTTCATTCACCCGCCGGAGGATGGTGCGCGCGCGGGCCGCGAGCAGATCTACCACCCTTCGACCTTCGACCACGGCCCCAGAACTGAGGGAGTTGTCCACCACCAGGACCAGCGCCGTGGGTGCGTGCGCCCCTCCCAACCCCACCCGCACCACCGGCCGCGCGGCCGCGAGCACGACGCTCGTAAGGAGGGCCGTCCGGAGCAACAGCAGCAGCAGGTGCCGCAGCTTCAGGCGGCGGCTCTGTTGCCGCTCGGTTTCCGCGAGATACCGGACCGCCGGAAAGGTCACCGTGGGAGGCACGCGGCGGGTGAACAGGTGCAGCACGGTGGGAAGCGCGGCCACGGCCAGGCCCAGCAGCGCGAGCGGCTGAAGAAAAGCGATCACCCTCGGCGCACCCGCCGGCTCGCGGCCTGGCGCAGCACGTAGCCGAAGGGCGTGTCGGTCAGCACGTGGTGGTAGGCGATCCCACCGCTCCGGCACGCGCTGCGCCACTCCCGGATGGACCGCCGCACCGTGTCGGTGTACGCGGCGCGCAGTTCCCGCGGACGCGCCACTACCCCGGCGCCGCTCTCCGGATCCTCGAAGCGCGCCTCCGGCTGGCCCTCTAGCGTCAGTTCGGCCGGGTCCATGATGTGGAATACGATGACCTGGTGCCCCCGATGTCGCAGGTACCGCAGCGCCAGCAGGGCCAGCTTGGGGTCGAGCAGCAGATCGGAGATGAACAGCACCAGACCGCGCCGCCGCAGTAGATCGGTGACACGGTACAGCGCCGGCTCGGCGGCGGTCCCGCCGCCCGGCCCGAGCGTGGCGACCGCCGCGGCCAGGGTCCACCACTGCCGCCGGCGCGAGCGCGCCCGCACCACGCTCCGGACCCGCTCGTCGAACCCCACGAACCCGGTTGCATCACGCTGCCGCAGCAGCACCAGCGCCAATGCCGCCGCCAGCCGCTTGGCATACTCCAGCTTGCTGAGGCGCCGCTCGGCGCCGACCCAGTCCATAGAGCGGCTGGCGTCCAGCACGATCATCGCCCGGAGGTTGGTTTCCTCTTCGTACTGCTTGACCAGCAGCCGGTCAGACCGGCCCAGCATCTTCCAATCCAGGTAGCGCAGCTCGTCACCGGGCTGGTAGGGGCGGTGCTCGGCGAACTCGACGGAAAACCCGCGGAACGGCGATCGGTGAAGCCCGGCAAGGACACCTTCCACCACTCCCTCGGCCACGAGCTCCACGCCTCCGAGCTGTGCCACTTCGTACGGGTCGAGCAGGTCGGGTCGCTTAGCAGTGTTCATCTGGTGGAACTTGCTCGCCGGGCGCGGACGGCCGGCGCCGCCGGATGGGGCGCCCCACCGTCCTCATCCGGGGACGACGGGCCAGATCGGCGGAACCGGCGGAGCCACATAAGTCATGCTCCCACAATATATTGACAAACACTGGCTGATGGCACGCTACGTGCTGCACCTTGAGACGGGAGGGGTCTCAAGAAGGCAGATGGTCAGCTCTACTTTAGTCGCGCTGGTGGTAGTCGCCGGCATCGGGGCCGCTGCCCCGCTCCCGCCGGCATGGCCGCGCGCACTCCTCCCCGCCGGGGGCGGAACCGGGCTTGCTCTCCAGGGCCCGCGCATCGAGCTGTGGACCGACCGGGGCGACGCCACGGTCTATCGTCGCGGCGAGCGGGTGCGGGTGTACTTCCGCACCGATGAAGACGCCTTCGTCACCGTGCTCCGGGTGGATACCGACGGCCGCGTGCGCGTGTTGTTCCCCGAAGATCCCTGGGTAGACAACTTCGCTCGCGCCGGCCAAGCCTATGAGGTGCGCCCGCGCGACGTGCGCTACGCGTTTGCCCTTGACGAGTACCCGGGCCAGGGCTACGTGTTCGCCCTCGCCACGCTGGATCCCTTCGACTACCGGGAGATCGTGCGCGGCGACCACTGGGACTATCCGGCCATCGCCGACGGCGGGCGGATCACCGGCGATCCCTACCTCGCGATCCAGGACCTGGCGGACCTCATCGTTCCGGCCAACTACGACGCCTACGGCTACGACCTCACCACGTACTACGTGGAGCACTATTACGAGTACCCGCGGTTCCTGTGCTACGACTGCCATTCCTACGTCGCCTATCCATACTGGGACCCGTACTCTTACTCCTGCGTCCGCTTCCGCATCGTGGTCTACGATGATCCGTACTACTATCCCGCGCGGGTCTACGCGGCCAACCGAGTGGTCTACCCCCGAGTGGCCCGGATCGAGCCGCGCTATGTCTTCAAGGACCGCACGCCGACGGATGCCTACGTGGTGCGGGTACGAGCGCGACCGGCCGAGTCTCCCTCCCGGCGCGCCGACGAGGGCGCCATCACGGGTCGCGACCTCGGCGGGGTCGGCACGGTAGCCACGCCCATCCGGGGCGCCCCGGCCCGCGTCCCCGAGGGCGTCGGCACGCAGGGGCTCACGCCCACTCGGCGCCCCGACCCCATAGGCCAGCCGGCGCCGCGCTCGCCGGACCTGGTGCCGGACCGGCGCCCGACGAGCCAGCCGGCGGCGGGGCTGGGGCGGGTCCCGGAGCGGGAGACGCCGGCGGACCGCTCCCGGACTCCCCCCGGGATCACCACGCCAGCGCCGGAGCATCGTCCCGCGCAGGTGGTGCCGCGCTCGACGGAGCCGCGCCCCGCCGCCGGGCGCGCCGAGCCCACGCGCCTACCGGAGCCCGAGCGCCCCAAGCTCGAGCGGCGCGAGCCACCGAGCACGTCGCAGCCCCGGCCCGGGCCACAGCGTCCCGCCGTCCAGCCACGGCCGCCCGTGGCCCGGCCGCAAACGCCGGCCAAGAAGCCCGAGACGCCTCAGCCAAAGAAGCCGGAGACGGCACCGCCGCGACGGAAGCCGGGCAGCTAACATCCTGCTGCGCCTGTCACACGGCAACGGATTGATGGCGCTATCTTCCCTCCTTGCCATGAGGAGCGGCACGTTGCCCAGGCTCACCGCCGTCGCAACAACGTTTCTGTTCGCTGCACCTGCAAGCCTCATCGCGCAGGACGGCGCCAGCGTGGCCGCCGCTGTCCACTCCATCACGGCGGGCGACGTGCGAGCCCACATCAACCTGCTCGCGGCCGATTCCATGCGCGGGCGCGCGACCCCTAGTCCGGAGCTGGAGCAGGCGGCCAGCTACATCGCCGGACAGTTCCGAGCGTTCGCCCTGGCGCCCGCGGGCGAGCGCGGCACCTACCTGCAACGCTACCGAGTGGATCGGGTGCGCCTGGACACCCTAAGCTCGGGAATCCGCGTGGAGGGCGGGCCGACGTGGCGGTTCGGCCAGGAAGTGCTGTTCCCCGGCGGCGAGCTGGAGGACGTCGAGGCCCGCGCGCCGCTGGTGCTGGTGAGCGGCATCCCGGAGGCCGCGACCGCCGAACGGCTCGACGTGCGGGACGCCATCGTGCTGATCGTGCCGTCCACCCGCAGGCGGGTCCCCGCCTCCGAGGCCAACGCCGTCATCACCGCACTGCGGGCCCGGGGCGCGGCGGCGCTTCTGGTGCTGGCGCTGACCCCGGATTCGCTGTGGCCCGAGATGACCAGGCGCCAGAGCCAGGTCCTCACCCGTCGGTCCTGGGACCCCCGGACGGCGCCGATCCTGTGGGTGCGCGCTCCGGTCGCCGCGTCGCTGCTGGCGGCGCAGGGCGTGGATCTGGCCGCCACTCGGGGTGCCGGCCACGCGCTGCGGGCCACCGACCTCGGGGTACGCCTGTCCCTGACGCTCAGGTCGCAGGTCGTCACCAGCGCCAGCGCCCCGAACGTGGCCGCCCTGCTCGAAGGCGGCGATGCCACACTCAAGCACCAGTACGTGGTCTTCAGCGCCCACATGGATCACCTGGGCGTGCAACGACCCAGCACCGGAAGGGACAGCATCAACAACGGGGCTGACGACAACGCGTCCGGCACGGCGGCGGTGCTGGAGCTGGCGGAGGCATTCGCCAAGCTCCACCCGCGCCCCAGGCGGTCGCTGATCTTTCTCACGGTGAGTGGCGAGGAGCGGGGACTCTGGGGCAGTTCGGCCTTCACCGCCAACCCACCCGTGCCGATCGGGCAGATGGTGGCGGACTTCAACCTCGACATGGTGGGGCGCAACTGGAAGGACTCGATCGTGGTGATCGGCCGCGAGCACTCGGACCTGGGCGCCACCCTCGCCCGCGTCAGCGCGGCCCATCCCGAGCTTCGGATGGCCACGATCGACGACCTCTGGCCGGAGGAACGGTTCTTCTTCCGCTCGGACCACTACAACTTCGCCCGGCTCGGCGTGCCGGCGCTGTTCTTTTTCAACGGCGTGCACGAGGACTACCACCAGCCCGGCGATGAGCCCGTGAAGATCGACGCGGAAAAGGAGGCGCGCATCGCCCGCCTGGTGTTCTATCTCGGGCTGGAAGTGGCCAATGCGGCCGAGCGGCCTAAGTGGAATCCTGCCAGCTATCGACAGATCGTCGAGGGACGGTAAGGCTCGGCTAACCAGAGCAGCCAAGGGACGTACTTCTCCAGCCCTCCCCAGTAGGCCCACGAGATGAGCGTGCCGTGGCGGTGCTCCCGGTCATCTCACGTCTCACTTCGCAGGTCTCGCCTTATATTCCCGCCCATGCGCCAGGACCGCATCCGCAACTTCTGCATCGTGGCCCACATCGATCACGGCAAGTCCACGCTCGCGGACCGCCTGATCGAGGCCACCGGCACCCTGCCGAAGCGCCAGATGCGGGAGCAGGTGCTGGATACGCTGGACCTGGAGCGCGAGCGCGGCATCACCATCAAGCTCAACGCCGTCCGCATGCACTACCAGGCCCGGGACGGCGAGCTCTACGAGCTCAACCTCATCGACACGCCGGGACACGTGGACTTCACCTACGAAGTCTCGCGCTCGCTGGCGGCCTGCGAGGGAGCGATCCTGGTGGTCGACGCGAGCCAGGGCATCGAGGCGCAGACCATCAGCAACTTGATGCTGGCGCTCGACGCCGGGCTCGAGGTCCTGCCGGTGCTCAACAAGATCGACCTGCCCCCCGCCGAGCCGGACCGACGCGCCCGGGAACTGGCCGAGCTGCTGGGCACGCCCGCCGGGGAGATCCTGCGCGTCTCGGCCAAGGAAGGGGTCGGCATCGCCCAGTTGCTCGAGGCCATCATCCGGCGCATCCCGGCCCCTGCGGGCGACCCCGCCGCACCCCTCCGCGCGCTGATCTTCGATTCCTATTACGACCGCTACCGCGGCGCCATTCCCAGCATCCGGGTGGTGGACGGCGCCATCCGGCCCGGGATGGAGATCGCTTTCGGCTCGCACCCTCAAGACCACTACGAGGTAGCCGAGGTGGGCTACCTCCGGCTGAGCCACCAGCCGACCGAGGTGCTCGAAGCCGGAGAGGTGGGCTACGTGGTGGCCAACATCCGCGGCGTGCGCGAGACCCGTGTGGGCGACACCATCCTGGATCCCGCGCGGCCCGCCGGCCAGATGCTTCCCGGCTACCGCGACGTCCATTCCATGGTCTTCGCGGGGCTCTACCCCACCGAACCCAACCGGTACGAGGAGCTGCGCGACGCGCTGGCCAAGCTCCAGTTGAACGACGCCGCGCTCCACTACGAGCCGGAGACCTCCGTGGCGCTGGGCTTCGGCTTTCGGTGTGGGTTCCTGGGGCTCCTCCACATGGAGATCGTGCGCGAGCGGCTGGAGCGGGAGTTCGACCTCGACCTGATCAGCACCGTGCCCAACGTGGAGTACCACGTCTATCGCACCGACGGAACCATGGAGGTCGTGGAGAACCCCACCAGGATGCCGCACGGCGCCGGCGTGGACCGGGTGGAGGAGCCGTTCGTCAAGGCGCGGATCACAACGCCCGCCGACTACATCGGCGCCATCATGCAGCTGGGCCAGGAACGCCGGGGCGAGTACCTCGGCATGCAGTACCTCGATCCCACGCGGGTGCAGTTCACCTGGGAGTTCCCCCTGGCGGAGATCATCCTGGACTTCTACGACCGCCTGAAAACCATCAGCCGAGGGTACGCGTCGCTCGACTACGAGTTCCTGGGTTACCGCCCGGGCGACGTGGTGCGGCTGGACCTGCTGATCAACGGGGACCCGGTGGACGCCTTCAGCGTGATCATTCACCGGGCCAAGGCACACGACTGGGGGAAGAAGCTCGCCGGCAAGCTGCGGGAGCTGATTCCGCGACAATTGTTCGAGGTGGTGATTCAGGCGGCGATCGGCTCCAAGGTCATTGCCCGCGAGAGCATCCGGCCGCTCCGCAAGCACGTGACTGCCAAGTGCTACGGCGGCGACGTCACCCGGAAGCGCAAGCTCCTGGAGAAGCAAAAAGAGGGGAAGAAGCGGATGAAGCAGGTGGGCACCGTGGAGATCCCGCAGGAAGCGTTCCTGGCGGTCCTGCAAGTGGACTGATGGCGATGGCGGGTCGGGATCGGTAATCCGCAGTCTCAGGGAGATCCCATGCGCGTGATCATCGGAGTGGATCTCGGCGGCACCAACATCGTGGTGGGCGGCGTCCGGGAGGACGGCGGCGCGCTCTACGCGCTCGCCAGCGAGCGCACCCCAGTCCAACAGGGAGCGGAGGCGGTCATCCAGCTCATGCTCCGCCTGATTCACGAGTGCGGGGCGACGATCCGGCGCGAGGCCCCGGGGGCCGAGGTCGTGGGCGTGGGAGTCGGCGCCCCCGGACCGCTGGACACCAAGCGGGGCATCGTCATCTTCGCGCCCAACCTGAGCTGGCACAATATGCCGCTGCGCGACCGGCTCGCCGAAGCGATCCAGCTCGACACCACCCTGGACAACGACGCCAACTGCGCCGTGCTAGGGGAATGGTGGCAAGGCGCGGCGCGGGGCGCTCGGGTCGTGGTGGGCCTGACCATCGGAACCGGTGTGGGCGGCGGGATCGTGTTGGAAGGGCAGCTGTTTCACGGCGTCTCCGACGTGGCGGCGGAAATCGGGCACACCACCATTGACCTCAACGGGCGCCGCTGCAAATGCGGCAACTACGGGTGCATCGAGGCCTATGCGTCCGGCCCGGCCATCGCCGCCCGCGCCGTGGAGGGCCTGGAAGCGGGCGCCACGTCCAGGCTGGCCCAGTACGTGAACGGCGACTTGAAGGCGATCGATGCGCAGGTCGTCTACCAGGCGTCCCGCGACGGCGACGAGTTCGCGCAGGAGGTGGTGCGTGACACCGCCCGCTTCCTCGGCGCCACCATCGCCAGCGTGGTCAACATCCTCAATCCCGACGTCGTGGTAATCTGCGGCGGGGTGACCCTGGCCGGGGAGCAGTTGTTCGCGCCGCTCCGCGAAGAGGTCCGCCGCCGTGCCTTCAAACCGGCCGTCGCCGCGTGTCGCATCGTGCCGGGCTCCCTGACGGGGCGGGCCGGCGTCTACGGCGCGGCCGCCACGTTCAAAGCGCAGCGCTGGGGCAAGGTGTGAGACGCGTGGGCGTGATCGGTACCATGGTGTGGGACCGGATCTATGGCCGGGGCATCGCCCCCGAGCCCGTCGAGGAATGGGGCGGCATCGCCTACGCCCTGGCGGCCTTCGAGGCGACACTGCCCGAGGACTGGCTCCTGGTCCCGCTCATCAAAGTCGGGCGCGACATGGCGAGCGAGGCCGCCGCGTTCCTGGGCTCGCTCTCCCGCGTGCCCCCGGGTGCTCGGTTCGTCGAAGTGCCCGAGCCCAACAACCGGGTCGTGCTGCACTACTCATCCATTCAGCGTCGCACCGAGTGCATGTACGGCGGCATCCCCGGATGGCGCTGGCCCGAGCTCGGTCCCATGGTCCGCGATCTCGACGCCCTGTACGTCAACTTCATTTCCGGCTTCGAGCTCGACCTCGAGACCGCCACGGCCCTCCGGCGCGGGTTCAGCGGGCCGATGTACGCCGACCTCCACAGCCTGCTGCTGGACGTGGCGGAGGATGGTCTCCGCCGGCCGAAGGACCTGCCGGACGCGCCGGCCTGGTTCTCCTGCTTCGACGCCGTGCAGCTCAACGAGGATGAAATGGCCCGGATGGGACCAGACCCGATGGCCACCGCCGCCCGCGCCTTCGACGCCGGCGTGGGACTGCTGGTGGTGACGCTGGGCCCCCGCGGCGCCGCGTACTTCGCCACGCCGGCGTTCAGGTTCCACCACTCACCCGAGCCCCGGCCGGCTGGTCCCATCCGCACCGCCCGCGCCCCGGCTCCGGAGGTGGTCACCACCGGAGACACCACCGGCTGCGGCGACGTCTTCGGCGCGACCCTGGTGGCGCGACTGCTGGAGGGCGCCGACGTGGAGGCCGCGTTACGCGAGGCCAATCGCATGGCGGCGCGGAACGTCAGCGCCCGAGGCGCCACCCGGCTGCACTACCACCTGCGAGGAGCGATCGCCCCGCGATGACCCGCGTGGTCGAAGTCCCCACGCATTTCGACGACCGGACGTTCGACCAGTTCGCCGATGGGGTAGGCGCCGGCGGCGCCGAACGACTCCTGTTCGACGCGCACGCCACCCAGTGGGCGTCGCCGTACGGGCTCCTGGGCCTGCTGGTGGCCGGCCAGGCGCAGGTCGAGCGCCGGCGCGAGCGAGCCTTGCTCACCCTCCCAGAGGACCGTGACGTGGCGCACTACTGGGCGCGGGCGGGGTTCTTTCGGCAAGCCGCCGAGTACTTCGAGCTGCACGGCAAGGTGCCGCGGGTGGCCGCGAGCGGCGAGTCGGACGTGCTGCTCGAGGTGACTCCCGTGCGCGGCGCGGACGATGTGCACGGCGTGGTGGACCGGATTCAGCAACGCGCCGCCGCCATTCTGTCGCGGGAGCTGGGCCTCGAGGCCCAGGCAACGATGGGATTCGCTATGGCGCTTTCCGAGGCCTGTCAGAATATTGTGGAACATGCCGGCACGCTGGGGTGGGTGGCGGTGCAAACCTACAATTGGCGTCGCACCCTGAAGCGGCGGGTGGTGGTGATCGCCGTCGCCGACGCCGGCATCGGGTTCCGCCGCTCCCTCGAAGCCACCCAGGCCAAGCGCTACGGCGACCGGTGGAGCGACGGCACCGCGCTCGAGGCCGCCCTGGTCCAGGGCGTGAGCCGGTTCCGGGATCCCGGCCGGGGGCAGGGCCTGGCCGGCATCCGGCGTTACCTCGGCCGCTGGTCCGGGAAGCTCAGCGTGCGGAGCGGCACCGCTCGCTTCACGCTGGTCCCGCCCTGGGACGACGACGTCCCGCTGGCGCACGGGCTGGCGGAATTCCCGGGAAGCCAGGTGCTCATGATCATTCCAGCCCAGAACGGCGGAGCGGCGGGCCATGCGGCACATTGACCTCAAGGACGTGCTCCAGCGGACCGTGTCGGACGGGTACGGCGACCTGGTCACGCGCCGCACCGGGCAGGCGGTGCGCCAGGCCATTGAACGGGACCTGGCGCTGGACGGCGATGGCCAGACCGCCGCGATCGACTTCGGGACGGTGCGCTGCCTGGACCTCTCGTGTGCCGATGAAATCGTCGGCCGGCTGCTGCGGGAGCAGGGCGCCGCTCGCGCCTTCGTGCTGCTCAATCTCACCGCGGCGCATCGCGAGGCCATTCAGTTCGTCCTGGAGCGCCATCGCCTGGCCGTGGTGGTGCAGGACGCGGGCGGGGCGCTGGACGTCGTGGGCGCGCTCCCCGACGCGGCGCGGCGCGTCTTCGGGGCCCTGGCCCAGGCCGGCACGGCGGCCCCCGAGGATGTCGCCCGCCGCCTGGACCTCGCCCCGGAGGTGGCGCGGGCGGCACTCGACGAGCTCCTGGAGCGCGGCCTGGTGGTCGCCAATGCCGGCACCTACGGGCCGCCTGCCCCGTACCGCGCGGGCCCGGGGCCCGCGGTCTGATGCGGCGGAGGAGCCTCGGACTCTCGTCCCTCGGGATCCACGGCAAGCTCGACCGACGGGCCGAGCTGAGCCCGGTGGCCTCGCCCATCTATCAGAGCAGCACCTTCGTCCAGCCGGTGGGCTCGACCGACGAGGTGCTCTACACCCGTTACGGCAACAACCCCAACCAGCTGGACCTCGGGACGCGCCTCGCGGCGCTGGAAGGGGCGGAACACGCCATCTTCGTGGCCAGCGGGATGGGCGCCACGGCCCTGGCCCACCTCGCGGTGCTGCGGCCGGGGGACCACCTGGTCTCCAGCGCCTGGATCTACGGCGGCACCTACCGGCTCTTCACCGAGGAGTTCCACCGCTTGGGTATCGAGGTGACCTTCGTGGACCCCACCGCCGGTCGCTGGAAGAGCCACCTGCGGGAGAACACGCGCGCGATCTTCGTCGAGACCCCAACCAACCCGCTGATGCGGGTCCTCGACCTCGGCCCGCTGGGCAAGCTCTGCCGGAGCGAGGGCATCGCGTTGATCGTGGACTCGACCTTCGCCACACCCATCAACTTCCGGCCACTGGAGCACGGCGCGGACTTGGTGATCCATAGCGCCACCAAGTACCTGAACGGCCATTCCGACGTGATCGCGGGCGCCGTGGCCGGCGACGAGGCGCCGGTCGAAGAGGTGCGCCGGTTGATGCAGGTCTGGGGGCAGGCGCTCGACCCCCACGCGGCCTGGTTGATCGAACGCGGACTGAAGACCCTCGCCGTGCGCATGGAACGGCATAACGCCAACGGCCTGGCCTTCGCGAGCTGGGCCGCCGAGCACCCCAAGATCGCCGCCGTGCACTACCCCGGGCTGGCGTCGCACCCCGATTACAAGGTGGCTCGGCGCACCCTGGGCGGGTTCGGCGGGATGGTGGGGTTGCAGCTCGAGGGAGGCGCCCGCGCCGCCGAACGCATGCTCAAGCGACTTCGCCTGGCGACTCATGCCCCCAGTCTGGGCGGCGTCGAGACGCTGGTGTCGGAGCCGCGCCTCACGTCCCACGCGTCGCTGACGCCCGCCCAGCGCCAGGCCCAGGGGATCCCCGACGGCTTCGTACGGGTAAGTCTCGGCATTGAGGACGCGGTGGACATCATCGCCGACTTCGAACAGGCCCTGGCCGCGCTCTAGACCCAGTGATCCGGTTTACCCATGCGTTCAAGGCCTACCCCCGAGGCTCGCTCGCCCTGAAGGACGCATCCTTCGAGGTCGGGAAGGGCGAGTTCGTGTTCCTCACGGGCCATTCGGGCGCCGGGAAGTCCACCGTCCTCAAGCTGATCTACGCCGAGGAGTTCCCCACCTCCGGCGAGGTCCGAGTGGCCGGCATGGTGACCAGCGAACTGCGCCGGCGCGAGGTCCCACGGCTCCGGCGACGCCTGGGCGTCGTGTTCCAGGACTTCCGGCTGCTGGAGGATCGCACCGCCGAGGAGAACGTGGCGTTTGCGCTGGAAGTGACCGGCGCCCGGCGGAGCACGATCGCGCCCAAGGTGATGCGGGTCTTGACCCAGGTCGGCCTGGCCGCCAAGGCGCAGGCCTATCCGCGCGAGCTCTCCGGCGGGGAGCAACAACGGGTGGCTATCGCGCGCGCCCTGGTCAACGACCCCCACATGCTGCTGGCCGACGAGCCTACCGGCAACCTGGACGAGCGCGCGGCGCGCGGCGTCTTCCAGCTGCTGCGTGACATCAACGCCAACGGCACCGCCGTGGTGATGGCCACCCACAACCTGGAGCTGGTGCGCCAGGCCCCCTACCGGGTGCTGGAACTCCAGGACGGCGCGATCGTCTACGACTCGGCGGTCGACGAAGTCCGGTCCAGCGCGGGGAAGAACGCATGACCGGCTACCGGAGAGGACGCTGCGGTTGGAGGAGGGGCAGGTCCGCCATCCCGGTGCGGCCGCTGCGGCCCGGCGGACCTCAGTCGTGACTCTCACCCTGCGCGAGACCCTGCTGGCCTTTCGCCGGGCGCCGCTCCTGTCGGTGCTCTCGATCACGACCATCGCGTTCGCGTTGTTTGTGGTGGGGCTGTTCGGCCTGGTGGTGCTGAACCTCCGCACCGCGCTGGCGGACATCGAGGAGCGGGTGGAAATCGTGGCGTACCTGCTCCGTGGCACGCCGGTGGAAATCGCGACCATGGCCATGGGCGACATCGAGGCCTTCCCCGAGGTGGCCTCGGTGCACTACCTCAGCGAGGACGACGCCCTGGAGCGGGCGCGCCGCGAGCTGGTCGAGCTCCAGGGCGTGTTTCAGGACCTGGAGACCAACCCGCTGCCCGCCTCGCTGGAGATCCAGCTCAAACCGGGGTTTCGCGACGAAGGCCACGTGCGGCAGGTGGCGGAGCGCCTCCGGGGCTTCCGCTTCGTGGAAGACATCCGCTACGGCCGGGAGTGGATCGCCAAGCTGGACCGGCTGCGGGGCATCGGAGGAGCGGTGGGGCTGGCCATCGGCGTCGCGTTCGCCCTCGCGTCGGTCATCATCATCGGGACCACCATCCGTATGGGCGTCCTGCACCGCAGTCGCGAGATCGCCATCATGCGCCTGGTGGGGGCGACGGACGGCTTCATCCGCCGCCCCTTCCTCCTGGAAGGGGCGGTGAAGGGCGCGGTCGGCGGCGCGGCGGCGGTGGGGCTCAACTACGCGGCCTACCTGGCCGTGGACCGCACGCTCTTCGACTCGGTGTTCTTCTCGCGCGAGGAAGCCGGACTGATCGTCCTGTTCGGCACGGCGCTGGGATTTCTCGCCAGCGCCCGGAGCGTTCGGCGGCATCTGGCGCGGGTATGATGATCGTTGACTCGACGGGTCGACGGGTCGACGGGTTGACGAGGCTGGAGACCGGCGCACCGCCGAGCCGGCGAACCGCCCCGCTCGTCGCCTTCTTAGTACTCTGGTGCGTTGCCGCCCCTGCCTGGGGCCAAGACATCGAGCGCCAGATCCGCGCCAACCGCGCCCGGCTGGACTCCATCCGCGACGAACGGGAGCGCCTCGAGACCGAGCTGAGCCGGCTCCGGGGCCGGGCCCACGACATCGCGGGCGAGCTGGCCAATATCGAGCGGCAGAAGAACGCCACCAGCCGGCTGGTGAACGAGCTGGACCGCCAGATCCGGGGCATGGGGGCGTCGCTCGACACGGTGACGCTCGAGCTGGTGCTGGCGGAGGACGCCCTGGCGGAAAAGCGCGCCATCCTCCACCGCCGCCTGGCCGACATCTACAAGCGCGGCCCCCTGTGGACTTTCCAGGTGATGCTCTCGGCCGCATCGTTCGGTGACCTGTTGAGCCGGTACAAGTACCTGTATCTGGTGTCGCGCCAGGACCGGGCCCTGGTGGGGGCCGTCGACACGCTGCGGGCCCACATCGCGAGCCAGCGGCGCCAGCTCCTGCAAATCCAATACGAACTGGCGGAACGGCGGGACGAGCGGAGCCTGGAGCTGGGCCGCTACGTCTCGCTGGAGCGACGGCACCAGCGCAGCCTGAGCGAGACCCGTGCCTCGGAGCGGGCCGCGGCCCGGCGACTGGAGACCCTCTCGCGCGACGCCGAGCGGCTGAACGAGACCATCGCAGCGCTGGAACGCGCCCGTCTGGCCGCGCCCCCGGCCCCGGGCGCGCCCGCGATCACCTCGGGAGACCTGGGCAAGCTCGACTGGCCCGTGGAGGGCGACCTCATCTACCGATTCGGGCCCTACCGCCTTCCCAACAACACGCTCGTGCGCCAGAACGGCATTGGGATTCGCGTGCCGGTTGGCACTCCCGTCCGCGCCGTCGCCGCGGGAGTGGTGCGCATGGCCGAGCCCTACGGAACCTACGGGCCCAGCGTCATTGTCGACCACGGCGGCGGGTTCTACACCCTCTACCTGTATCTCTCGCAGGTGCAGGTGCGGCTGGGCCAGCGGGTGAGTACGGGCGACGTAGTCGGCGCCTCCGGCGGGCAAACGTCTGAACAGGGCCCGCACGTCGAATTCCAGGTGCGGGGACAGGGGAGCATCGCGCTGGATCCGCTCAACTGGCTCAAGGAGCGGCGCTAGCTCACGCCCCCAGGGTCCTGGGCAACCTCCGCACGGCGGCGCCCAGGGAGGCGGCGGCCATCAGACTCAGAGCCAGGTACTGCGGCCACAGTCCTGCGATCCCCTCGCCCTTGAGGAAAATCGCGCGCACGATCTCCAGAAAATGGCGCACCGGGTTGAACAGCGTGAGCCACTGGAAGACGCGCGGCATGCTGCTGAGCGGATAGAAGAACCCGGACAGGATGATGGATGGCAGCAGGAAGAGGAACATCGCCATGAAGGCCTCTTGCTGGGTCTCGGAGATGGACGAAATCAAGAGGCCGAAGCCCAGCCCCGCGAGAATGTAGAGCAGCGCGGCCGGAACCAGGGATACCGGCGAGCCCCGCATGGGAATATCGAACCAGAAGATCGCGACCGCCGAGATCACGGCGAGATCCACCAACCCGATGAGCGCCACCGGCAGCGTCTTGGCCATCATGAACTCGGCGGCCGAGAGTGGGCTCACCATCAGCTGATCCAACGTCCCCAGCTCTCGCTCCCGCACCACCGCCAGCGCAGTGAGGAGCAGGCTCATCATCAGCACGATGAGGCCGATGACGCCCGGCACGTTGTACGCCCGGCTCTCCAGGTTCGGGTTGTACCACGCCCGGCTGCGCAGGTCCACGGCCGGCGGTTGGCCCCCCTGGGCAGCCAACCGGTCGAGCGCGAACCGCTGGGTAATCCGGTTGGCGTAGCCCTGCGCCACGGTGGCGGTGTTGGAGTTGGTCCCATCCACCACCACCTGGACCGTCGCGGTGCCGCGCGCCAGCGCCCGGCTGAACCCTGCCGGAATCTCGACGCCGAGCACCGCGTCCCCGTGGTCGAGCGCCTCCACCAGGTCGGCGGGGCGCTCGCCCCAGGCCACGATCTCGAAGTAGCCGGTGGCCGTGAACGCGTCCACCAGGGCGCGTGACTCGGCGCTGCGATCATGGTCCACCACGATGGTCGCCGTGTCGCGGATGTCGGTGTTCACCGCGTACCCGAACATGACGAGCTGAATCACCGGCGCGACGAAGATCATCGCCCGGCTGCGCGGATCCCGCAGCAGCTGCCGCATCTCCTTGTGGACCATCTCCCGCACCCGAAGCCAGGAGCCGGCCATCACGCGAGCTCCTTGCGGAAGGCGCGGAGCGCGAGCGTGAGTCCGACCGTGGCGAACACCACCATGGCCACGGCATCCACCCAGAGCACGTCCGCCCCCACGCCCTTGAGGAAGATCCCCCGCGTCACGGTGATGTAGTACCGCGCCGGGATGATGTAGGTGAGCTGCCGCAGCACCCAGGGCATGGTGGGAATGGAGAAGATGAACCCCGAGAGGAGCAGGGCCGGAAGGTAGCTCGCCAGCATGGCCGCTTGGGTGGCCAGGAGCTGCGACTTGACCACCGCCGAGATGAAGATGCCCAAGCCCAGCGCGCCCACCAGGAACAGCAGCGTCAAGACGGTCAGCAACACCAGGTTGCCCCGCAGGGGCACGCCGAACGCCAGCTTCCCCGCCAGCACCGCGGCGGCCACGTCGATCAGCCCGACGGCCACGTACGGCAGCAGCTTGCCCACCACCACCTCGATGCGGTGCACCGGCGTCGCCGCCAGCTGCTCCATGGTGCCGCGCTCCCATTCCCGCGCGATGGTGAGCGCGGTGAGCATCGCCGCGATGATGGACATGATCACCGCGATCAGCCCGGGGACCACCATGTTCCGGCTTTCGAGCGTCTCGTTGTACCAGATCCGCGTTTCCGGCTCCAGCGGCAGCGCCACGCGGCGACCGTCCAGCACCACGTCCCGTGCGAACCGGGCGACGATGGCCTCGGCGTAGTTCTGGGCCACAGCCGCGGTGGAGGCATCCCCTCCGTCCAGCACCAGTTGCACCGGCGCCGGGCGGCGCGCGGCGAGATCGCGGCTGAAGGACGACGGGATGACCAGCGCCAGGCGCACCTCTCCCCT
>Ga0073934_10004141_pt1 | contig 24716 bp, 21 predicted proteins | sample LarsenN4metaG_FD_76834 | JGI IMG/M metagenome (GOLD analysis project Ga0073934, IMG submission 76834) | Hot spring sediment bacterial and archeal communities from British Columbia, Canada, to study Microbial Dark Matter (Phase II) - Larsen... ... | reverse complement strand
TTGGCTCATAGTCCCACAAATCGAGACCTCGATGCACCCGATCCTTCAACCAACTCCGGAAACCCGGTATGGGAAATGACAAAAGCGCCTGAATTTTCTCATAGTTCAAAGAAAGATCCACTGGTCGCGGCGCTCCGGTATGAGAACGAGCGGATCCTTCAACCAGATGGCCTTGCAGTTCTGGATACCACGGCAACAGCACCTGGCCGATTTCCCACCGCGACAACCGTTCCCGACCACCAAGATGATAGAGTCCTGACGTGTCCTTGCTAGCCAACTCCCAGATCGCCCGAGCAATGACTCCCGCCGGTAACGGACAGCGATATTCATCGCTATAGAGCGTGACTTTCTTGCCGCTCTTGGCTGCCCGACACATGTCTTCGACGAAACTTCGATCACCATTCTGAGACGTACCAGCCGTCAGGACGATTCGAACCACGGTGTGGCGGGAATTCTGCAATACGAGCTGTTCCGCTTCAAGCTTGGTCTTGTCGTAGAAGTTGATGGGGATCGCCTCGTCTTCTTCACGATACCAGCCTCGCCGGCCGTCGAAGACTTCACCGCTCGATAGGAAAATAAATGAAATGTCCTTGGAGAGATGCGCGAGATGAGCCGTAGCTTCTACGTTAATGCGGCGGGCTAGCTGAGGATCTCGCTCGCAGTCCTTGGTTCGACTCAAAGCCGCGCAGTGGATCACCAGATCTGGCTTGATGGATTGCCAGGTTCGTTCGACCGCGCTGGAATCCGTGAGATCAAGGTCGGTGCGGGTGAGACCGTGAACTTTCCACTCTGGCGCCCACCGTGAGGCGGACTTCACGAAGTACTGCCCGATCAATCCTGCCGCTCCGGTGACGACCGCAATTGGCTTCATATCCGACGAACTTTTACCCTACTCCCTCTTGCAGGATGGTCAAAAAGACTGTTCAGCAAGGCCGCAACGAGGCGCACGGCGCGATGAAGAAAGAGCGCCACGGTCGTGCGCGCCGGCGAGACGGTGAGCCGGCAGTGTCTTAGATGAGGCATACTCTGTTCTATATGTTGAGCCTCTGAGCGATGCGAGAACGAAGCTGACGGGCTTTTTCACCATCCTGCTATTGACGCGTCAACTTGCGGTACCGAATCCGGTGCGGCTGGTCGGCTTCTTTACCCAAGCGCTTCTTACGATCCGCCTCGTACTCACTGTAGTTTCCCTCGAACCAGACCACCTTACTGTCGCCTTCAAAGGCCAGAATGTGAGTAGCAATTCGATCGAGGAACCAGCGGTCGTGGCTGCTGATCACGGCGCAACCGGCGAAGTTTTCTAGGCCTTCTTCAAGAGCCCGCAAAGTATTCACGTCCAGATCGTTCGTCGGCTCGTCCAGAATGATGAGGTTCGCCCCCTCTTTCAGCATACGCGCGAGATGCACGCGATTGCGCTCCCCGCCCGAGAGATCCTTCACCTTTTTCTGCTGATCTGTCCCGGCAAAGTTGAAACGGGCACAGTAACCGCGGGCGTTCACTTCGGTCTTGCCGAGCTTGATGGTATCCTGACCGTCCGAAATGACTTCGTACACGGTCTTGTTGCCGTCCAAGCTGCGATCCTGATCAACATAGCCGAGCTTGACCGTCTCGCCGACCTTGATCGAACCGGCATCCGGCTTCTCCTTGCCGATGATCATCCTGAACATGGTCGTCTTGCCGGCGCCGTTGGGTCCAATCACCCCGACAATGCCGCCCTTCGGCAGATTGAAATTCACGTTCTCATAGAGCACCTTGTCGCCGTAGGCCTTGCTGATGCCTTTCGCCTCGACCACCACATCGCCCAGCCGTGGTCCCGGAGGAATGTAAATTTCCAGATCCTCCGCTACCTGCTCCTGCTTTTGGTTGACTAATTCCTCGTACCGGTTCAGACGCGCCTTGCCTTTCGATTGCCGGGCCTTCGGCGACATCCGGATCCACTCCAACTCGTGTTCCAGCGTCTTCTTTCGCTTCGATTCCGCCTTTTCCTCTTTTTCCAATCGGTCTTTCTTCTGCTCCAGCCAGGAACTGTAGTTCCCTTGAAACGGAATCCCGTGGCCTCGATCCAACTCCAGAATCCATCCGGCGACATTGTCGAGAAAGTACCGGTCGTGAGTCACGGCGATGACTGTACCCTTATACTGTTGGAGATGTTGTTCGAGCCATTGGACCGATTCCGCGTCGAGATGGTTCGTCGGCTCATCGAGCAAGAGAATATCCGGCTCTTGGATCATCAGGCGGCAGAGCGCGACCCGACGCTTCTCACCACCGGACAAGGTCTCGACCTTCTGATCAGCGGGCGGGCAGCGCAACGCGTCCATGGCGATATCGAGCTGATTTTCCAGTTCCCATCCGTTGGCCGCTTCAATCTTCTCTTGCAGTTGAGCTTGCTTGTCGAGCAGCTTTTCCATCGTGTCCGGGTCAGCCGATCCAATTTGGTTACTCACGTCTTCATATTCCTTGAGCAAGGCAACCAGCTCGGCCTTTCCCTCTTCAACGACTTCCTTGACCGTCTTGTTCGGATCAAGCTGCGGTTCCTGTTCCAGCAGACCGATGCTATAGCCTTTGGACCGCGTGATTTCGCCGGTGTAGTTCGGATCCACCCCGGCGATGATCTTGAGCAGCGAGCTCTTGCCGGAGCCGTTCAAGCCCAACACGCCGATCTTCGCGCCGTAGTAGAAACCAAGGTAAATCTCTCTCAGCACCTGCTTCTTTGGCGGATAGACCTTCCCGACATTGACGAGTGAAAAAATAACCTGTTTATCGTTCGTTGCCATGGACTCCTCGTTAGATGTTCAACGCGACACTCAAAAAGACCGCTCACGATAACAAAGCTCGTCCTGATTCACAACCAGGAGACCAACGCCTACCTGTCGTTCGTAACGTTGCGCGGGTGTTTCCGGCGCTTTTCAGCATGAAGAGGAACTTTTTTGAAAACTTGACCTGTTTCATTGCAGACACTAGGATGAGGACAATGATGCCTACCAAACCGTGAGGGAACCACATGGCCACCGTCAACTGGCGTGATTACATTGTGTGTGACCCGGCCGTGCTCACGGGGAAACCAATTCTAAAGGGAACACGGCTATCCGTCGAATTCGTCCTCGATCTCCTGGCGGCAAGCTGGGATTCTCACGCGCTACAAGCGAATTATCCCAACCTGACCGATGAGCGCATTCGGGCCGTCCTGGCCTATGCTGCCGAAACCTTTCGTGAAGAGCGGTTCTACCTTCTCCCGCCCGCCGGCACTCATGCATGACTGAACGCTACCTGGCGAATGAAAACTTTCCCGGCGAGATGGTACGACAACTCCGCAATCAAGGGAACGACGTACTGTACGCGGCTGAATCGCTTGTCGGCTCTTCCGATCAGGCGATCCTAGACACCGCGCTCTCACAAGATCGTGTCGTCCTCACCTTCGATCGGGATTTCGGCGAATTGGTATTCCGCCACCGGACACCTCCGGCCTCCGGCATCGTGCTCTTCCGCCCGGGTGCCCTCTCACCCAATGCGCTCCTCTCGTTCCTCCAAGACTTCTTCGCGTCCAACCCAACCGTTCGAAACTTTTTCACCGTGGCAAGCCCTGGGCAATTTCGTCAAGTTTCCTTGAGCGATCGCCGAGACGCCCCGCTGTGATTGGCCGGAGTGGAATAGCGGGACAGACATCCTGATCACACATCCAAGGCATGCTGCTGTTGAACAGCTCGATTGAGCTGTCAGCAACAGCTCCCGCTCCCTTGTCCACCTACACCGTTTCGTGTACCGTGGCGGACAGAGTCACGGGAGATGCATACTACGCGAACTATCAATTCGAGAAGGCCCTCGCAGCCTACAGAGAAGGCCTTGGCTATGTCGGCAAGAACGATCTGCCAACCCTCTGGGCGACGATGCAGTGGGTCATTGGCATGGCAAACCTGGAGATTGGCATCCGTACAAGAGATGCCGCAATTCAGAGACGTTTGGCGGAGGCAGTCACAGCCTACGGTGAGGCGCTGACCGTCTTCAAGAAAAGTGACTTCCCAGAAGTTTGGGCTGCCATCGAGAACAACCTTGGCAACGTGCTGGGCAACCAACGCACGCGCACCGGCGGCGAGGCCGGCACGCAGCTCCTTGCCCAGGCCGTCGCCGCCTATCGGGCCGCCCTCACGGTCCGTACGAAAGAAACGCTCCCGCAAGGCTGGGCTCAAACTCATAACAACTTGGCAAAAGCCGCGCTTTCGCTCCAAGACTGGCCGACGGCCGCCGAGACCTACCGCAATGTGCTCATGTCTATCCGGACTATGCCGAGGCCTACCTTGTAGTTAATTCCGTTTATCACGAAAAACTCTTCACTTACCCGGCGGCGTTTGACCTGACGAAACAATGGCTGGAGCGACATCCCAATGACCTCTCCGCTCAGGCCAATTTCGCCGAGTCGCACTTAACGACGGGCGCTATGGGGAAGCGGAACGGCGACTTGGAGAGTTGCTGAAGAAGCCTGACCTGGATCCCAGTTCTTCGGTTGGACTTCGTGTCCTGAATAATATCGTCAATGCTCTGGCGCTCAAGAAGGCCGATACCGTTCCTCAGAAACTCCGAGAGCTTGGGACTTTCGTCTCATGGCAACCCGAGAGCTTTCATGCTGACTGGAGTTTCGAGGGAACGAGACATTATGTCGAAACTGAGCAGGTCTTTTCTCCGTACCGCGCATGGCTCAAGGAACTATTCTCGATTGTTGACGCTAAGGATCGAGCTGGTTTCTTGGCTGCCCTCGATCGCGCGCAGGTCAGCTTTAAACCTTGAGGCCATTAAAACAGGTCAAGTAATGGTATGTCTTCGCAGCGTTTGGCAATTCTTAGATCCCCAGTTCTTCCGACAGCCGCACTTCAGATTCGTCGGTAATCTCTTCCAGGCAGATGAAGTAGGGAAAAGGGAAGCGATCACGATTCCCACGTCATCAATTGATAAACAACTCAGCTATTCGATGACGAGAAATGCCCCTTCTCGGTCGGCAGCAAATTGAAGGAGATCGTTTCAGCGCAGGCGTAGGAGCTGCTCAAGAGTTGCGGTCGAGCAATTCCCGCAGCGGATCCAGACCACTTTGGGTGGATGACCGAAGAGGAAACTCCGCTGATGAAAGTCTGCATCCTTCGTGATGATAGTCAAGCCCTGTTGAATGGCGTACTGCCACACAGCTTCGTCGCTTGCCTCAGCGAGCCCGACGTTTCTCACGTGTTGAGAGTCTGAATATTCGTGTTGAAGCGCGTGGAGAAGGCGATAAGACAGATTTTGATCGAAGAGCAGTTTCACTGTGAGGGGAATGAGACCAATTTGCGTTCGCGATCGGCAGCGAATTCAAGACACGCGCGTATATCTTCCTGAGTGAGGTCGGGAAAATCATTGAGTATCTCGGCCTCGCTCATGCCGGAAGCCAGGTATTCCAGAACATCGTATACTGTGATGCGCAGTCCACGGATACAGGGCTTTCCACCCCGCTTGGCTGGATCAATGGTGATACGTTCTTGATAAGACATGAAAGGCAGCGTACCCCAGCAGTGTCGAAAGATCAAGGAACCGAGGCCTTACCTATATCCCCAGTTCTTCCGACAACCGCACTTCCGATTCGTCGGTGATCTCTTCCAGGCAGGTGAAGCAAGAAAAGGGAAACCGGTCGACGGGGATGGCGCAGACCTCCCCCACCGGCGATTCTTCCAGCGCCGGACCGCCGCATGCTTTGTGGATCAACACCAACATCAAACTTCCCTCATGACTAATCGGCGAAACAGTTCCAAGTGTTCGGTACTACTCAGCCGATGGTCGCCGGGAATCAGTCGGAGATCAAGTGGAAAAGTGCGAGCGCGACGAAGGAGTTCATTGGCGAATCGCCTGCTGCCCTCCGGAGCGATGACAATATCTTGTTCGCCGTGAAGAATCGTCGTCTTCACTGGACGCAGCTTATCGAACGTCTTGGCCCAATAGGCTTCGCTCTCCTCCACCCACTTCCAGGACAAGGGCCAATCTTTGTGCAGCGGGTCATCGTCCCATGGCATCCATCCAGCCGTATGCCAGTCATGCAGCCGGTCTTGGGAAATGGTCTTGGCTCGCTCGCCTATCATATTGAACGCCGGAGCGATCAGGATAAGTTCTTCCACGATGGGGAACTCCTGTGCGATCAACCAGGCGATCCAACTGCCGAGCGAGTTGCCGACGATGGTCACTCGGGGAGGAGGCGCGTCCTTGGGCACAGGAGCCTGGCTTGGTAGGCTCGGGGTGGGTGGGTGAGATAACGCCTGGGGTGGGCGGGTGAGATGGTCGTCACCGGTTAGCATGGTGAGCACGGTCCGTGCATCGGCAATCCAATCGGAGAGCGTGTAGTCCGTGAACTGACCTTCCGAGTCGCCGAACCCGCGCACGTCGTAACAACAGAACCCCCAACCCTTCTCCTGGCACCATTGCGCCAAAGCCTTGCTCTTGTTGCCCCAACGTTTCGAGAGAAAGCCGGTGATGAAGAGGATCTGCCGGTCTGTTCCCTCGGCACGATCACCCTTGATACGTTTGCCGTCCGCACCGGTCAGCTCAAAGGGCTGCATGCGTATCATTTGAATGCTTTCATGATGAACGTGCTCAACCTGCGCAACACCGCTTCCGGAATCTCGTGCCCGCCACGGAAGCTGTGCCACTCCACGGGAAGACCTGACTGACTGAGCGCGTCACGGAGACGCTCCGCACCGATATGGGAAAGAATGTCATCCTCCGTGCCGTGGCTTTGGAAGACCGGCAAGCCTTTGCGTTTTGGCATGAGGGGCCCCCAGACCGTCTGGGCAAGCAAGTTCCCGGACAGCTGCACCAAACCGGCGAATGGATAGTCTGTATGAAGGACCGCGTCGCACGTGAGCATCGCTACCTGTGAGAATCCGCCGATGATCGTTCTCTTGTAGTCGATTAGCAACTGTCGCGGAAGTTCTTTGAGAAACGCTAACATGCGTTCTCGCGCCAGGGCCAAGCCCTGCGGAACTTCTACCGACAGATCACGAATGCGGCCTGCTTCGCGATCGGCCTGAATGCGCGCGAAGTCGATGATCCACCAAGCACGCGAATCGCTGAAGCCCATGTTAAGCGAGAGGGGGGCTTCCGGAAAAAGCCAACGGGTTTTGGCTGGAGCCTCGATCGCGTCGGCGAGCGGCACCAGGTCATAGCCCGGCGCACCGAAGCCATGGAGGAGCATGACGACCGGACCGTCACCACCACCATACCCATCGGAGCCACCGGTGAGTCTAACCTTCAACCCACCCAATAGGCTTTCTCGCATCAGGGCTCCTTATTTGAGGTAGAGATATTGAAGCAGTGCCACGAGGCCATAGAGCGACGATTCGACCACCGGCTGCTGATAGAGCGGCACAAAGGCGCCCTGTTCGTTGGCTTCCACTTCACCGATGACGTGCTGGATCTGCCGGACGCGCACGTCGTGATCCTTCCCGATACCCAAGGTCTGGACTATTTGCCGATTGAGTCCGGCCAACATTGACGCCTTCGCCTGGCTGGCGGATTGGTACAGGAGAAACGCGCCGAGCAGCGCCAGGAGCACATTGACCGACCAGGAGAGCAAGAGGAGGTACGGGTAGTTCCAGATGTCGAAATACTCATTTCGAGCGGCAATCATGATCAACAGCGCGATGAATGGATACCGGATCAGCCGATTCACCACGTCCGTTCGCTGAGCGATGAGATCCACGACGGCCAGGTATTTCAACTTCTCGAATTCCGCCTTCTGCGCTTCGCCCAATCCATATTCCCGCAGATATTCTTCCTGGACCTGCTGCGACCAACCTCCCGTGGAAGCGGTCACCCAACCGATCCACCGGCGGCACAGCATGACGGCGTCGAAGACTGCCAAATTGAGCAACACGACGAATCCGACGCTGGCGAGCGTGAGGAACCAGTCCACTCGACAGCTCAGCAGACCGCGGCAAGGATGGATATATTCCTCGTTGAGTACGAAATACCCGATGGCCCATATCGCGCCCAGGTACAGGACAAATAACAGGATCGTGCGAGTCATCCACTGACTCACCTGACTCGCCTCGCGGTACCGACTCCAGGCCCGATCCACGGTCGTTGCGGCCATGGTAGCGACCGGATGGTAGACTCGTTGGAGGTTTTTCCAAAACGTTTCAATGGAGAACCGCTGGCGTCCCGACGTGTCCTCGAATCGAAATTTTTCACCGATTTGCTCGCTGTTCTTCTTGAGATCGCGGGCGCCCTTTACAAAGAGAAGCGCACTCAACACCACAACGACAAGTCGCAAGAGCTCACTCGGCCAGACACTGACGCCGGCGGTCCAGGAGAACGGCTCTCCCTCATCATGGTTGGCGAGCAACGCGGTTGCGCCGCCGGCCAGCGCGAAGACCGCGAACGAGGCCAGAAGGAGGAGTGCCGTGACTCCCAGCACGCGAGGATACCGGGCGATCCACGACCAGAGCCGCTGATTGCTCCAGGCTACGATGACCACGAGGGCGAAACACACCGTCGCCGCTGCTGCCACAGCCGTATTATCGAACCCGATCCCTTGCTTCAGCTGGCCATAGTCGTTTGTATAGTCCAGGTCCTGCCTCAAGGGATGGACTGTGCGTACCCCTTCCTTGTTCACGACGCTCAAGTCGACAGCGCCGTCTCGACCCACTTCAAACAACCTCGGATGGGATTCGGCATCATAAAGACGCTCCTCTGGCGTCAACGAGATATGATAGGCGGTCGTACAGGGCCCGGTCGCCACATCGGCGTGATTCTCCCTCCGACACGTTACATGACCGACTGACTGCAAGGTGGCAAAGAAGGCCGAGGTCTGGTAGCTGCTGCGGAAGGGCGGGACGTCCCGCTGCAGGCCGCCTTCCAATTGCAAGCCGAATGGAGAGGCAATCACCATGTTGCGCGTCCATCTATATTCGCCAGGGTGGAGATGTCGGGCATCCAGGTCGACGGTAAAGAAAATGGCATGAGGAAACGCGGGTCGGAGGGCTCTGATGATGAGGAGCGCATCATAGGGATCGGTGCCGAGAATGCCAATGGCTCGCGCACCCTCCCCTTCTTCATGGATCCGGTCTACCAAGGCCTGCACATAATCCACCTGGCTATTGCCTTCCGGACGATCCCGCTGGTCGTCTTTTGACTTATCCGCGCGAGCGGTTTTTCCTTTGTCTTCTCCAGGCACTTCACCGTCAAGCCCGCTCAGGTAGCTGTAACGAAAGACGTTCAAGAGGAGAGATTCATAATCGGCCTGCCGTTGAATTTGAAGATCAACCGCATGTGGAATATCAGAGCACCAACTTTTGATCGCCACCGGCACTTGAATAAGCTTCAGATCCGTCTCCGGGAAAGACGCCACCTTCTTGCAGGCGGCGGCCCTGAATTCGATGGGCAGCGCCCTTCCGTAGAACGAATCCCATTCACCGATCAGGATCACGGCATCCCAGCCAAGACGAACCTGACGCCGTTCCAACTCCTCCACCAATGATTCGAACAACCGGTCATCGGACCCAACATCGTAGGCCAGCCTGATGTGTGCGTCGGACAGCCGACGGTAGAACTCCTGCTCGCAAGATTCGTATGTCCCACAGGCTGGCCCTTTGTCTGTCGTGAGTCCATAGGCCAGTAACCCTTTCATCGCGCTCGTCCAGGGCGAGTACAGATCAATCCATCCATCGGCATTCGGCCAAACACCGATGCCCTCGCGCGGCTCGGCATAGGAAACCCCGGCCTCAGCCAAAAGCGCTCGAAATGCGGAAGAGCTGCGAGGCCCTATGATCTTGAACGTCACTGCCCGTTGCAGCTTGGCGTTCAGCCGAACCAGTTTCCGCTTGGCGTTTGTCAAGAGGCATTCACTTTGCTTCTCTGATTCTTGGCACACGATCGCTTGTGAGAACGATGTCAGACTGGCGAAAAATCCGTGGCTGAGCGCTTCATCCGGAAACCAGACCACCAGCACGTTCTGCGAACCCGCCTCTTTCTCCGTGCAGACCTTCGTCTCCCTGAGGTGATACCATTCGTAGGGCACTGCCTGAAAAGGGCCCTGTGGTTCCCACTCGATGAAGGAAAGCTGGCCTTCGCCTTCCGGTACATAACAGCCGACGCCGAGCGCTGTACCGACGGCATAGCGATCACGGATACGGGATTCCGCGCTTTCGACGTAGGGTCCTCCGCTAGTCGTCACCAGAAGGACCGTGACATGCTGGCCGTCCCTGACCCGTTCTGCGATGGCTTGTCGAAGTGATCTAAGTCGTTGTGTCAAAGAAGGATGTGAGCCTGAGGCTCCGCGGTTCGCTCGGCTTTCGCGCACACCCCGCTGGACGGCTGCTACCGGGTCTTCCCACAAGCGGGCACGAACCATTTGTTCGCCGGTGGTCGCCTTCATGTCCAGTCCGGTACCTACCGGCCTCGAACTCCGGAGCGGCTCCTTAACGAGCATGACTCCCGCGAGGGCCAACACAAGGGTGAGCGCCCCCGCCACCGCCAGTTTGGAATCGCTTTGTTTCTTAGCCATAGGGTTTTTTAGGGGCGAGGCGCTGACACTTTACAACAGAGAGGTCAGGGAGTGAAGCCGTTGGCTCGAATGACGGCATCTTGGCATCACGACGAGAGTGACCGCAAAGAGAAGAGCGGCATTGGCTGAAGAACGACACCGAAGAGCGTGCGGAACGAGGAGGATGAACCACCGCTAAAAAGCGGGAGGCACTCTACGAACCCACCCTATGAGTCAGTGAGTCGAGCGCCTCCCGCCAGGGAGGGACGGTTCTCCAAAGACTCAAAAGCATAAAGAATGCCTGAAGCAGGCTCTCATTAAGATGAGCAACTTACAGCTACATGTTTGCCCCAATTAGGCGGGGGAAGTGCGTACGTGTCCATTCCGGGTTGGTCGCTGTAGGGATTTTGCAGCAGGGAAAAGAGGCGATCGATCTCGGAGAAGTCCTTGTTTTGTGCCTTCTCGATTGCTACCTGAGCAAGATAGTTACGCAGCACATATTTGGGATTGACACGATTCATCCGGTCACGCCGCTCGTCGTCCACGCTGCCTTCGCTCCGCAGTCGATCTCGGTAGCGTGCCGCCCACTCGTCGAAACGGTCGCGGTCAAGAAAGTGCTCGCGCAGGGTATCGTTCGTCGCACTCTCCGCAGTAGAAAACCTACTCAATTCCCTAAACACAATGGAGTAATCCGCATGGCTGCCCTGGAGGAGGCCTAAGAAGTCTCGTACGAGGTCGTCGTCCTCCGTTCGCTCCTCTACCAATCCGAATTTCGCCCGCATCTGTTTCAAATACTCCCTCTCGAACAGGGACTGATAGGTCTCGAGGCCTGCCTTCAATGCATCTTTTTCCGCCAACGGCAACAGGGCTTGCGCCAGGCAGCTTAGATTCCAGACGCCGATATAGGGCTGCTGGTTGAAGGCATAGCGGCCGTTGTGATCCGAGTGGTTGCAGACAAAGCCGGCGTCGTAGTCGTCCATGAAGCCGTACGGACCATAGTCGAGCGTCAGGCCCAAAATCGACATATTGTCGGTGTTCATGACCCCGTGCGCCCAGCCGACGGCCTGCCATTGGGCGATCAACTTTGCGGTGCGTTCGACGACTTCGGTAAAGAAGCGGGCGTACGTGTCGCCGACATCACGAAGATGCGGGAAGTGTTGTTCGATCACGTAGTCCGCTAGCGTTTTCAAGTGCTCATTCTGTTTTCGGTAATAGAAGACTTCGAACGTGCCGAAGCGGACATGTGACGGGGCCATGCGGACCAGCATGGCCCCGGTTTCGACCTGTTCCCGATAGACCGCGTGATCACTGCCGATGATGCAGAGTGCACGCGTGGTGGGGATGCCGAGGCCGTGCAATGCTTCGCTGCAAAGGTATTCACGGATAGTCGAGCGGAGCACCGCACGACCATCGCCGTCCCGTGAAAAGGGTGTCATCCCTGCACCTTTGAGATGCAGATCCCAACGTTCTCCTCGCTCGTTTTTGACCTCGCCGAGAAGGATGGCTCGTCCGTCGCCGAGCTGCGGAACATAGACGCCGAACTGATGACCGGAGTACAGCATCGCCAGCGGCTCCATGCCGGGCGCCAAGGCGTGCCCTCCGAAAAGCGCCGTGAACTCAGGCCTGGCAAATTGCTCAGGGTCGAGATCAATCAACTCGGCTGCAGCCGGGTTTGCATGAACCAGATAGGGCGGGGCGCTAAAGGGGGTCGGGTTCAATCGCGCATAAAAGGCTGAGGGTAGACGGCCATAGGTATTGTCGAACGCGAGGGTTTCCAGAGTGCGCCGGGTCATAGCTTTCTGTACCACGAGCTGGTCGAGTTTTGCTATGGGTGGGCTGGCTCGGACTCTCTTGCCCGCTCAACGATCCGGCTTTCTCGTCATCGTGCCGATCATTGCTTTCCCCACAACCTTGGTTCACTCGACGATGCCGTGACGCCTCGGTATACTACGCGATCGAAGATGCGAAGACTTCCCCCGATGGAGGCTGCGTGAAGAACCGCTCTACGTCCTCTTCTCACTCCAAGAGTCCGGTGCAAGCCAAACCCGAAATCGCCGCTGCCGAGGTGTTGGCCTGGGTGAGCGATTGTCTGGACGGCGGGCTTTGTTTCATCGCCAAGGGCATCCTGGTTTTCGAAAACGCGCAGTTCGGCGAACTGATCGAAGCGTCGGCTGGGCCGTCGGGCCCTGAGACCCCGACGTTACGGTCTCAACTCTTTACCGACGCGATAGCCTGGAATCAAGAAACCCTGGGTACGAGGGGTAGCAAGACCTATCGCCTCGCGGATCGACAGGGCCAAGCGCTCGTCTACGAATGCCGCTTCAACGTCGTCCCTTACCATGGCGAGACCGGCGTGCTCTTGATCTTGCAGGACGTCACTGAACATACGGAGCTGGTACACGAGGCGTCACAGATTGCGCGTTTTCAATCGGTGCTGGCCCGTATCGGTACCCTCGCCGTCAGCGATGCACCGGCACAAGAGCTGATGAATGAGGCCGTGAAACATACCGCTGAGGCACTCGACGTCGAGCTCTGCAAGATTCTCGTGCAGCGGGAATCAGACGACCACCTCGCCGTGGTTGCAGGCATCGGCCTCGAGCCGGAACTTATCGGCAGACTGACGATTGAGGGCGGCACACATTCCCAAGCCGGTTATGCCATCCGTGAACGGCTGCCGGTCGTCGTACGGGACTTGCGAGAAGAAACGCGGTTCACGCCGTCCAAGCTTCTGACCGAACACGGCGGCATCGCGGGCATGTGTGTGCCAATGCTGGTCGAGGACCGGGTGTATGGGGCCATGACGGCCCATTCCAAATCGGTTCGCGACTTCACGGTCAAAGAACTCGAGTTCCTCTGTACGGTCGCCAACACCGTGGCGACGGTGCTGGAACGACGGCGTCGTGCCGACACTCAGCGAGCTCTCTACCATCGATTGTTCATGTATGCACAAGATGGAATCATGCTGACCGATACTGAGGGCTGCATTCTCGAATGGAATCCGGCATTGGAACGGATGACGGGTTGGACCCGTGACGAAGCCCTCGGCCGGCGACCCTCGATCTTGAAGTCCGGCAAACATTCGCCGGAATTCTATGAACGGCTCTGGCAAGCTATTCGCTCTGGGCTGTCGTTTGTGGATCGTTTCGTCAATCGCCGTAAGGACGGATCCGAGTTCTTGGTGTGGGAAAGCGTCAGCCCCGTCAAGGACCGTGACGGAACCACGCAATTCTATTTGGCGATTCTCACGGATCTTAGCGAGCGAGAACAGATGCTGGAAGCGTTGCGCCATGCCGAGCAAGTCAAATTGGTGGGCCAACTGGCCGGCGGCATTCTCCACGAAGTCCGCAATCCGTTGATCGGACTCGGAAGTCTGGCAACGCACCTCGCGGAACAAGAGCAATTGCCGCGCACCGCCAGAGACCGTTGTGCGCTGATTGCACGCGAAGCGGCCCGCATCGACGAATTGTTGGAATCCCATTTGGGTCAGCTGCGTCCCCGCCCGTTTGATCTCCAGCCCTGCGACCTCCCCTCCCTCATCGACGACATGTTGACGCTGCTCAGACCGAACCTTCGAAAACAGCGGATCGTCGTCAAAAAGAACATTCCGGACGTCCCTTCAGTGGAAGCCTCCCGTGCCCATCTGCAGCAAGCATTTCTCAATATCTCGATGAATGCGATTGATGCCATGCCGACGGGAGGCGAACTCACGATCAAGGCGGCACTCGTGGCTAAACAAGGGCGGGGCATCTCGGTGACGTTTTCCGACACGGGCAAAGGCATCGAGCCCGACGATCTGCAGCGGATTTTTGAACCGTTCTTCACGAGTGGGAAGGCCAAGGGGGTCGGCCTCGGCTTGACGATCACCCATGACATCGTCGAGCGGCATGGTGGACAATTGACGATCAGCAGTCCGCCGGGAAGTGGAGCGATGGTCGAGGTGTGGCTGCCCCTGAAACGGGATACCTAGCATGACCTGGCAACTTCTGTTGGTCGAAGACGAAGCCTCTGTCCGTGAAGCGTTCGCCCTGCGTCTCGCCGATCAAGGGTATGCGGTGCAGACGGCTGGATCCGGAGAAGAATGTTTGAGTATCTTGAAGTCATTCGAACCGGATATTCTGGTATTGGATCTCGTCATGCCGAATCTGTCGGGTTTGGACGTGCTCGAGCGTGTCAAGCAGACCTCGCCCAACTTGCTCGTCATTCTGTTGACCGCCAGAGGGACGGTGAAGGATGCGGTTGAGGCGACGAGGCTCGGTGCGTTCGACTTTGTCGCCAAATCCATCGACATGGAAGACCTTCTATACTCGCTCAGACGTGCCGGGGAGTTCTTGACGCTTCAGCGCCAAGTTCGCTTGCAAACCGGACAAGACACCGAACGCTATGCCCTCGGTCGCGTCATTGCGGAGAGCCCCGTTACCCAAGCGTTCCTCGCACAGGTCCGTGAGCTGGCAAAAAACGACCGTGTCACGGTGCTGTTGCAGGGCGAAACCGGAACGGGGAAACAATACACCGGCCGCGTCATTCACTTTAACGGTGCGCGCGCCGACAAGCCCTGCATCGAAGTCGATTGCCCGTCAATACCACGTGAACTGTTTGAAAGCGAGCTCTTCGGGCACGAAAAGGGTTCGTTTACCGGCGCAGCAGGGAGAAAAACCGGCTTGATCGAGATGGCCGACGGAGGGACCGTGCTGTTCGACGAGATCGGGGATCTCCCGTTGACGCTGCAGGCTAAACTACTCCGGGTCATCGAAGAACGGACGTTACGCCGTGTCGGGGGATCAGCCACAATCCCCGTAGATGTTCGGTTCATGGCCGCGACGAATCGCAATCTGAAAGACGCGGTGGCCAAAGGTGAGTTTCGGGAGGATCTCTATTTTCGGTTGAACGTCGTCTCCCTGACCGTACCTCCCTTGCGAGAGCGGCATGAAGATATCCTTCCGCTGGCCAAACAATTTCTCACCCGGTCGGCTCTTTCGCTCGGGAAGCCGGCTCGTTTTTTAGGTGAAAGCGCACAGGCGCTCCTACACCAATACAACTTTCCGGGCAACGTGCGCGAACTGAGCAATCTCATGGAGCGTGCGGTACTCTTCTGCCCGGGAGATACTCTTGAATCGGGGCATTTTCCGTCAGATGTGCAAGGCCATCCTTTACGATCGATGGGAGATCCCTCCCGTCTCCCCCCCCACCCCTCCAGACCGAAGAGACCCTTCCCAGATCCACGTGTCGTTTCGACTTGGCGAATCCTTGGCTGATCTCGAGGACCGCATCATCAACGAAGTCTTGAAACACTCCGATGGAAACAAATCCCTTGCGGCCAAACATCTCGGTATTACCCGCTGGATGCTCGACCGCCGACGCAAACCCAAACCGTAACTGAGCGCCGATGCACCTCTGCACGGAGTCCCGTGCACCCATACACGCTCAGTCATGCCTTCCACCTTGAAAGCTTCGGCTCTTCTTGCGATGATATTAATTCGCTTGGTAGTTCGATCAGTCTCCAGACCATTCCTAGGATGCACTGCGGGACCGCCGATTGCATTTGCGTCACCTGCATTCATTATTCTAGGAGGAACTGAGGTCTCACGGTAATAGTCCTGTGTCTCTCACCGTTTGGGAATAGACACCATGTTATTGCAGATTCTACAACTGACCGTTCTCATAGCTGGAGTCGTCGGGGTTTCCTACCCACTCGTCGGCCATGCCGCGTCAACTGGGATGAAATCCGGCGATGATGCTGCCCGCTTCGCGCTGCAGTATGTCCAGGCGTTGGCCCACTCCCAGATCGATATGTGGGCCCCAGCAGACTTGAGCTGCCTGAGCCGTGCACGGGCGGCAGCTGGAGGCGGATCACCGAAACTGACGCAGGATATGGCCCGGCGTTGCTGGGACGACACATTGAGAAGCCATACCGACATGGTGGCGCAACAGGCGGAATCCGGAGTTTTTAGTGCCACCGGTCGCGGGGTCGGGCTTGGCCTCTTACACGATCGGCACCGAGCCACGGAGAATTGGAAGGAATATCCGCCGGCAGTCTTCGTTTCCCCTCCCATCATTCTGAACGACAATGCTCCGATTCCCCAGACGACAGTGGTGCGGACCAATCCACCGCAATCGGTGGCCCTGTCGAACATCAAGAGAGGCTCGCTGGTGTCGGTACGTGGTCAGGCCGTGGATATTAAGATCGTCTATCCTGATCCCCTCACAGCGCCACTTGCCCTCCAACCGGAAGAAATCTGGTGGGTGAACGGAGCCCAGCGCCGCTTCGGGCCCGTCCGGGAAGTCGTGGCTCGATTTATCATCGTGACCGGCCTGCGCAAGTTCGGCTTCAGCGCCGATCGGGCCGTGATGAACGAAGTGCTTCCCGATGCTCCGCTGATTCCGACGACCCACTATGGTCTTCGACCGGACAACGGGCGGAAGTTCGACCAGGCCGACCTCAAGCAGACGATTTTGAAAGGGGGACTTGTCGCAGGATCCGCACGCTGGTGGGACCGTACTGAAGCGGAGCCTGCCATGCAGGCAGCCTTGGACCGAGCCACTCATCTCTCGTCGGCAGATCGAGCGGAATTGCTGGTCCGACTGCTGTTGATCGATCCCAACCATGTGGCCACGCTCGTGCTGCGCGGCGAAGACGCCTACCAGGCCTTCCTGAGACAAGGCATCGCCAAAGGCGACTTAGCGGCAGGCGACGAGGCGGCACTCCAGCGAATCGCGGAGCTGTACTGGACGATTCAAGCCCAGACCTGGCGGCAGGAAATGACCGCCGTTTCGGAAGGGTATGAACCGGCGGCAGACGCGCTCTATCGATCCCTGGCCTCTTACGAGGCGTTAGGGCGACAGGAACGTGCGACACTCGAGCAGCGCCGACGTCTTGGGACGATGACCAGATGGAACAACGACCCGATCGGTGCTCTCGGTATCCATGAGGCGTTGCTGCGCGACACCGCTGCAGGCACGGCCGAGTACGGGAGAATCCTGACGGAGGCGGCCTGGGATCGCATCCAATGGGTCTCGTGGGAACGGCGCTACGACCATCCCTGGCTGCAGCAGGCGAACGCCGAAGCGGAGCAGGCTGCCGAGCTGTTGACTCAACCATACGATAGACTCCATGCGCACTATGCACAGGTCGCGGTCGAATCGCTCTCGGTACCGCGCAATTTGGATCGGTTTCAGCAACGAATGCAGCAGGTCAAACAGGATTTGGATCGGATTCCTGGGGTGAAGGGGCTGCAGGAACAGCTCGTCGCCAACGACCTCGTCAAGGCCTTGACTCCAGAGACCGCCGCCATTGTCCTACCGAGCCCACCGCGGTCGTTCGAAGTGCTCGACGTGGCGGTGCACGCCACTCCACCCAAGCAAGACATCCTCTGGCAATGGAACTTCGATCAAGACGAGCCAGGGCAGGTTCCCACTGGCTTCATGCCGCTGAACCGGAGCGATAAGGCCGCGGGGGCCTGGCAAGTCCAGGCCGATCCGGAGGCAGCAAGCGGGAGGCAACGACTGGTCCGCTCCTCCGCCTGCCCGACATCAGACTGTGTGCGACTCCTCATTGCAGATGGGATCAGAACCGTCTATCCCGATGTGACCGTGCAGGTGCGCTCGCCCAATAGGAAAGACCAAAGTGAGGCCGGCATTGCCGTCGCCGTGACGGATAGCGACAATTATTATGCGATTACACTGCAGACGACGACCGGCCTTGTCACGACACGTCGCGTCACCAACGGCATGGCGACCGTCGTGGGACACGCCACGACCAAGCTTTCCCCTAAACCCTGGCACACAATACGCGTTCAACGGGTCAACTTCCTGCATCTCGACAAGGGTCGGCTCGCCGTCTACATCGACGGCGCCCAGGTTGCCGCCGTCGACGACGCCGTCCTTCCGAGGGAAGGCCAGGTGGGGCTGATTGCGCTGGGCATGTCGGATGCGGAGTTCGACAGCCTCCACATACTGGATCTCGTGTCGAACCGGACATTTTCCAAACCGGCTGCGTATTGATCGCGTTCCGACTGAGACGATGAAGCATCTGCGTGATCTTGAAGACCAAAGCGTCTACATTCTTCGTGAGGCCTATAAGCATTTCGATGATCTTGCGATGCTTTGGTCCATGGGGAAAGACTCGACCGTGCTGCTGTGGCTCGCAAGAAAAGCCTTCTTCGGACATGTGCCGTTTCCGTTGGTCCATATCGACACCGGGTATGAAATGCCCGAACTGATCGAGTATCGCGATCGGTTGTGTCGGGAATGGCGGCTTGATCTGGTCGTAGGACAGAACACAGAGGCGCTCGCAGCAGGAATGGGTCCCCAACATGGACGTGTCACATGCTGTACCGCGATGAAAATCGATGCCCTCAAACAAACCATCGCCAAACACAACTGGACCGCGATCATTCTAGGGATTCGGGCCGATGAAGAAGGCACCCGTGCCAAAGAACGGTACTTTTCCCTGCGTGACAAGCATGGTGAGTGGGATTTCCGAGACCAACCCCCCGAACTATGGGACCAATTCAATACGACATTCCCGGCCGGCTCCCATATCCGCGTCCATCCGTTATTGGATTGGACGGAGCTGAATATTTGGGAGTATCTCGACCTCGAACAAATTCCCCTCCCGAAACTGTACTTCGATCAAGGCAACGGCATGCGGTATCGGAGCCTCGGTTGTGTACCTTGTACCGGCACCGTGCCGTCATGCGCCTCCACCATTCCTCAAATCATCTCTGAGCTTCGGATCACGACGATCGCAGAACGGAGCGGACGCGCCCAGGATGAAGGTCGAGGGATGGAGACACTCCGCAAGCTTGGGCACATGTAGGACTTTCCGGTCTGTTGGACTCATCCCGCTCTGTCCTGCACCAGAACCTATTCTGAAGAATCACTCAGATGAGCGCCTGTGCACAGTCTTCTGTGCGGAGAGAGTGTAGGCGCACAGGGTTCGACGCTGAAGAAGAACGGAATCAAGGCAATGTTTCAGATTTGCTGGCACTTGTGAATCCATATTTCCCCCATTTCACCTACGTCGCGTGGAATCTGATTTGCACCGTCCTCGCGCACGAAGGGGAACGGATGGTCCGATCGCCCTTGCTGCTTAAGGGAGGTTCAGGATGGCTAAGCATGTCGTCACGATGATTCCGGGAGAAGGCACCGGCCCGGAGATCTGCGAAGCGGTGCGGATGGTAATCGACGCCAGCGGAGTCGATATCACGTGGGAATACGAAGACATCGGTCTGGACTGTTTGGAAAAGTACGGCACCCTGTTGCCGGACAAGACCATTCAGAACATCGCCAAAAACAAAGTGGCGCTGAAGGGACCGACCACCACACCGATCGGCACCGGACACAAGAGCGCCAACGTCACGTTACGCAAGGTCTTCGACCTCTATGCGAACGTACGTCCTGTGCGGCTGATTCCAGCGCTGAAGCGACCATGGGACAAACTGGACATCATCAATTTCCGCGAGAACACCGAAGATTCCTACGCCGCCATCGAGCACATGGTCTCGGATGAAGTCGCGCAGTGCTTGAAAGTCATCACGTGGCCGGGGTCCTATCGCATTGCCGATTTCGCGTTGAACTGGGCTCGGGAAAACGGCCGTAAGAAAGTTTTTTGTGTCCACAAAGCCAACATCATGAAGATGACGGACGGCCTGTTCCTTGAGGCGTTCCGTGAAGCTGCCAAAAAGTATCCGGACATCGAGACCGGAGACATTATCGTGGACAACTGCTCCATGCAGCTCGTGCGAAACCCCGGCCAGTTCGATTGCCTCGTGCTGCCGAATCTCTACGGCGACATTTTGACGGACCTGTGCGCCGGTCTGATGGGCGGCCTGGGTTTTGCGCCGGGGGCCAATGTCGGCGACAACTGCGCCATCTTCGAAGCCGTGCATGGCTCGGCACCGAAGTATGCAGGCATGAAAAAGGTGAACCCCTCCGCCGTGCTGATATCCGGTGTGATGATGCTGCGCTGGCTGAAGGAGAAGGAAGCGGCGGATCGCATTGAGAAGGCCATGTACGAGGTCCTGGGGGAAGGGAAGAAAGTGACCTACGACGTAGGGGGAACCGCCAAGACCGACGAATACGCACAGGCGATCATCGACAAGATGAACGCCGCGAGGAAGTAAGGGAGGACCCGATGCCGACATATACGCAAACCGCGATTGCGACCAAGAAAAAGAAGGACATTAAGTTGGTGGGCGCTGACTTGTACATCATCACGGACAAAGGAATTCCCAAATTCACCGACGGCGAATTCGGACCGTTCAGATGCGAATTCATTTCCAACCGCGGCACCAAGGTATGGCCGGGCTTCGTCAGCCCGGATCTCTTGATGGTCAATTGGTACCGTTGCCGCTTTATGGCCACGAAAGACATCAAGGATGCCGACGTCAGCGAGTTCCTCGTCCAGCTCAGTAAGAAGTGGGAATGGTCCGCAGCACAGAAGCTCTGGAACTACGATGGCGAGGCCGGCTTCAGCAAGGCCTATTAACACTGCAGCGAGGCGATGGGCGTTTTCATGGACGCTCATCGCCTCTCCCCAGGCTTACCTTTCGCTAAAGGTGAGTCGTGAGAATCTTGACGGCTGAAGATCTTGTAATTGAAACGCTGGAGAGGTGGCAGGTTACCGCTCTGGAGCCTCAACAACCGGCTTTTCGACCCCAGCGGATTCAAGGGATGCTCTCACTACAGCAAGAGGCCTTCATTCGCGATCGCCTCAGCACGAAACTTGAAGATCCGAGAACCGGACGCCGGATCGCGGGTAGCCACTGGGACCTAGGGCGCGAAGACCAATAGCTACAGGTCCGTTTCGACCATCACGCCACACTCTAGAACTTCAGAAGTCGGCTGAAAACGCCCCGTCTCATCCTCCCATTCTCATCGCGCCGTGATCGGCCTTTCGCAGAGCACGGCTGCGGCGAGGTCCGCGACGCTCCAATCCCAGGTGTCTAAGCAACATACAGCGCCAACCGGTCGCATTAGCAGGCAATATGAGAAAGGGATCAATGTTGCTCTGCCAGTCTGGAGCGGTGTGACCGCTGCAGTCGGCAGTTCATAAAGCAGAGCTGCTATCTTCACATCCTTGGCTATGGCCTCACACGAGCGTAGACGTTTGATGTCCGGCATGCATTTTATAAATGCATAATGATCTGTTTATCTATTTGTCTATGACGAGTTCGTCCTTATTATGACGAGTTCGTCCTTATAGTGTTGATCATGAGAACGTACTGATTACCCAAACCATAAGGAGGGCGTCATGAATGTCGGAGGTCTATCGAAGGTTGGAATTCTATCCGTTATAGCCGCAGCCGTCCTATTCGCTGTATCGAACGTATACGCAGCCGATCAGCCACCTGTGGGTGGTGGCAGCCTGGCACTGAAAGCCAAGCCCACGGCGCAAAAGAGCGTGAACATAAAGGATCTGGACGAGGAAGTGTCGCATTTGGAGGTCGTCGACTCGAAAGGCAACGCGTATCTACTCATCCCACTCAGGACGACGGCAGGGAACAAGCCGGTCGTGGCCGAGGATGGAAAAATCATCGTGGAGTATGTGCACCCGTACACGGAGCCGATGAACCGATGATGGGTCTTGGGATTCACCTGAGGAGGTGGATCAACCTCTCCTCAGGTTTCCCATAGACGGTTCGTGAGCACTGCGGCGACAGAAAGGAGAGAACGCCATGAAGGGGGACAATCAGAAGGAGCACAAGAAGACGGTGAACGGAGTGGCGCCAGGTGATCCCGCTCTTTTGGTTCAGAAACGGATCGCCTTGCGTGCGTATGAACTGTATCTCGAACGTGGTGGAGTGGATGGTCATGCCCAGGAGGATTGGTTGCAGGCCGAGCGGGAAATACTGCCGAACCAAGATCGGTAAGACTCGAGATCGTTGAATCAAGGGTTAATGGTTCCAAGGTACGTCACCGAAAGAAAGGGGAAAAACCATGACATCCCGAAGGCAATTCCTTGCCGCCTCCGCCCTGTTGGGCGCCGCCAGTATCGGCCTTCTCGGCACGGCGCGTGTCTTGGCCTCATCCAAGGAGGATCGTGATCGCCTAAGCCCCGTTGATGTCATCAACATGATGAAGGACGGCAATGAGCGGTTCCGGAGAGGGCTGCGCGTCAATCGCGATTTTCTGCGGGAGCAGAGGGAGCGGGCCGCGGGGCAGTATCCGGTTGCCGTGATCTTGAGCTGCATAGATTCCCGCGCTCCTGCCGAGCTCATTATGGATTTAGGCATCGGGGATGTCTTCAACGCACGAGTGGCCGGGAATGTCGCGAATCCCGATATTCTCGGCAGTCTCGAGTTCGCCTGCCACGTAGCCGGAGCGAAGGTCGCGCTCGTGCTCGGTCACTCGTCATGCGGGGCGATCATGGGCGCCATCGATGGCGTCGAGCTGGGCCAGCTCACGGGTCTCCTCGGTCGCATCAAACCCGCGGTGGCTGAAACCTCATACGAGGGAGCTCGCCGGTCAAGCGATGCTGTCTTCGTGGAGCGGGTCGCGCGCACGAACGTCGAGCGAACAACCGGTGTCATACGCAAGGAGAGCACGATTCTCCGTGACCTCGAGCGTAAAGGCGCCATTGCGATCGCCGGAGCGATGTACGATCTCAAAACTGCGACCGTGTCATTCTTGCCTCCGCACGAGGGGTAGAGACGAGGAGCCGCCATATTCGGTGCAAGTTGATGAAGACTGTAGGGCAACAGAAGCTCTTTAAGGAGGTGTGCGATGCGAAACATATATGCGTCTCTACTGTCGGTTGTTTGGTTCACGATCCCCGTGTCGGTTTTGGCCGGCACGTGGCCTCATCTCGGAGAGCGGTGGACCGACCGTTACACGGTCGATCAAGGTTGGTTCGGGCAGGACCCATTAGTCCACGCCGTGGTTGAGCCTTGGTATGACCGGTTTCCCACGTATACTGATCTCGGGACTAAAGAGAAGATGGACGAAGCCGCCCGCGACAGGGAGAAAGACGCCGACGCGTCCGGGAAAGACACTCGATCCTACGACAATGTTCTGGGTCCATCATTCGATATGCCCAATAGCGTCAATGGCTACTCTCGTGAATCCGATCCCTGGTGGGGGACAAGGTCGGAAGGCGATCCGATGGTCCGGGAATTGAGCCGTGGGCCCTTAGAGCGATAGTCCTCTTCTGAGAGTGGATTTGTAGATGCACTAACGGCTGAAGTGAATAGTCATGGGAGGTATTACAAACCCGACGGTCGCGCGGACGGGCTGTGCGGCGAGCGCACGGCCATCAACATGCCCAACATGCCGCCGTAGGGAGTGGAAGTAAACTCCGGAAGGACCGCATGCGAGGGCTCATGGTGTTGCGTCATAGGCCACGATCACAGGGAGCCGATGCTCAAGGATTTGAACCGTGACCCGCTTAGAAGTAGACAGATGTCCATAACCCAAGAAAGGAGAAACGTATGCGACAGAACGTCCCTACCCTATTTATCCTGGTCGTACTGCTGTTGGGACCGGGCACTTTGACGCCGGCGGACTCGGCTTTTAGTGAGGAATCGGAACCGAACAAGATCGAGATGGCGGCCGCAGCGAAGGTCACGATCGATGAGGCGATTAAAACGGCGTCAGAGAAAATAGCGGGCAAAGTCATCGAAGCCGAGTTGAAACGGAAGCATGACCAAGTGGTCTGGGAAGTCGAAGTCGTCATGGCCGACAACAAAATCATGGAGGTCCATATCGATGCCCAGTCCGGGGCTGTGATCGATGTCGAGGAACACCCGGACAAAAACAAGTCAGGGCGACTCAAACGACCGCGATCTTGATAAAGAGTTGTCACAGTCTCTTACGCCAACCATAAGGAGGAAACTCATGATCCGCATGCTCGTGATCAGTCTTGCAACGGCCGTCGCAGTGGCCTTCATGCCGACAGACGGCGCGTACAGTGCCGCACAACAAGCCAAACCATCCACGGAAGCGTTTCTCAAGAACGTCGCGGAGATGTCCCAGGCCAAGTCCGCGCTGGGTCAACTCGCCGTTGAACGGACGGCCAACACACGCGTGAAGCAATTCGCCGAGCGGATGATCGAAGCGCATAGGAGGATAGGTCAGGAGACACAGCTCTTGGCATCGCGGCACGATGTCAAGCTACCCGCTGAGCTCAGCGACGAACACAAGCAGAAATTGAAGGAGTTCTCGACCCTGTCGGGACACGCGTTCGATCGAGAGTATCTGCGCTACATTCTGGGGGACCTCCAGAGCG
>Ga0073934_10004140_pt1 | contig 24726 bp, 24 predicted proteins | sample LarsenN4metaG_FD_76834 | JGI IMG/M metagenome (GOLD analysis project Ga0073934, IMG submission 76834) | Hot spring sediment bacterial and archeal communities from British Columbia, Canada, to study Microbial Dark Matter (Phase II) - Larsen... ... | reverse complement strand
TTCCGCCTGACGCCAAGGCTTTAGGTGCAAAGATCGATGAGCTCCATGCCGCTGGCTGGAAGACGGTCAAGATCGGCATTGGCCGATCCAAAGCGTTTGCAGAAGCATTTCTGCAGCGGCGCCTCGACGCGATCGTTGTACCTGAACCGACGAGGGGTGAAGTGCCGCGCAAAGCCAAAGTGGCGAAGGATTGGAAGGACGTGAGGAAGAAGTTATAGAAGAAATATATAGAAATCCGAGCGTTTGTCGGCCATCGTCACGAGTGAACCGCTAAGAAATGGCTAGCATCTGCGCGTGATGCAGGAGAACAATGCAAAACAGTGAATCGCAGACGTCGGAGTTCGACTGGGTGTCAGTTTTGAAGGGGCAAGGCGTGAGCAATTCCGTCGGTGGGGTCAGTTGCCGCGGGAAAACGTGATACGTGCCATTGAGGAGATGGAGGACATCACTCAACAGTTGGGTGGCACGCCGGCAACATGAATCTCTAGAAGCTGGACCACTACGCATCGCATTGCGAAAAAAAAGGAGACATGTTTTGGTTACAGCAGATTTTTGTTCGTGGTGGTGATGACGGCGATTTACGAGGATTTCTTATCGAGGTAGAGGGTCGGGCCGATGCCGGCTTGGTGCCGGTCTAGAATGGCCGTGATCTTGCGATGCGGCGGCTCTATCTGTCGGCGAGATCCAGCTCGTACGGATTCGAGAGCAAGGTATACCCGTGCTTTTCACGAGGAGCACCACCGGCATCAGCGGTACATGATGGTGGATCTGCTTGACGATACAGACCCCTCTTGTATTCTGCTCCACGACTGAGCCGACCGGATAGACCCCAACCACGTGGATGAATCGTTGGACCAAGGTGGCATCAGAGATATCCTTTCGGCGAGAGGCAATAGAGGAACTGGAGGGCTGCACGTGATGAGTGTGGTGGTTCATCAGGGCAGACGATACTGAGGAGCGCGGTCACGCACAATTTTTACCGAGCTCGTCAGGGGCGACTAATATCCCATTCCCCAATAACTGCCTGTGCCGTAGCTGGATGGGGAGGGAGGAGCCGTGCGGCTTCGATAGGCGCTTGACTGGGCGATTGCGTTGTTGGCGGGTGCCAGCTCCGCTGCTTTTTTGAAATGGGCGGTAGCTTCCGACTGGAGATTCAGTTTATTGAGTGCGAGACCCAAATTGAAGTGGGCCTCGGCGAGATTCGGATCGGCCTCGACAGCGGACGTGAAATGATCCTTGGCGATCGACCAATGCCCCATCTCGTAGTGAACAATGCCGTCAGCATTGTGCTGGGCGGCGATGGCATGGCTGCCCGGTGGCGCAGCCAAGGGTGGGTTCATGGCACACGCGTATTGCAGAATGACAAGACTACCGGCGACGGCAAATCGAACGAGGCTCATGATTCATCCTTGAGGTGAAAAGATACCCGCACTGTCTCTATGAAACCTAGCAGGGCCTATAATGATGTATTAGGAAGCCCTCTATGTCTTAGCATTCATACAAGATTGCTTCAATCAATAGCCGCTTATTGGAGATGGTATTTGGCCATACGGTAGCGCAGTGTGTTCCTGGTCATTTTGAGGAGCCGACTCGCTTCCGAGACATTGCCCGAGGACTTTCGCAACGCTTCTTCAAGCAGCTGCTTTTCCATGTCCTGAAACGACAGCCCAAAGGCAAGCAACGACGGCTTGGGATTCTGGCTCGGGTAATTGATCGGGGGAGCGGTTTTCACGGATGCCGGCAAATGGGTAGGCTCAATAACCTCTGCTTTGCATGTGATGGTCAGCCATTCGACGACATTGTGGAGCTCGCGCACGTTTCCAGGCCAGTCGTGATTCTGAAGGACAGTCAAAGCTGCCGGGGTGATCGCTCGAATGCGGCACCCGCGTTCCAGCTTGGCCCGCTCCAAAAAACTCAAGAGGATCGGTTCGATATCTTCGAGTCGTTCTCGTAAGGGGGGAATGCGGAGCTGGTAGACATTCAGCCGATAGTACAGATCGAGGCGGAAACGACCAGCCTTGATGTGGGCAAGCAGATCCTCATTCGTGGCGGCGATGATTCGGATGTTGACCTTCCGGCTGCGGATATCGCCCAAGGGATCGATGATGTGATTTTCCAGCACGCGCAACAGCTTTGCTTGAGCGGTCGGGCTGATTTCTCCTATCTCGTCAAGAAAGAGCGTGCCTCCCTCGGCCATTTGGAATCGGCCGGGCTTTGCGCGTTTGGCGTCGGTAAAGGCTCCTGATTCATAGCCGAATAACTCTGCTTCCAAGAGGTTTTCCGGGATGCCTGCGCAGTTCAGCGCGATCAGCGGGCCATTGGCTCTGAGGCTGTAGTGATGAATCGCCTCTGCGAACAATTCCTTGCCGGTTCCGCTTTCCCCCGTAATGAGGACAGTTGCATCGGTTACGGCCACCTCTTTGGCCAATTGCTTCATCAGGTTCATTTGCGGTGAAACGCTGATAATGGAAGCAAAGGGGTCATGCCGCGAGGAGGATGTCACCGGACTGGGCCGGCGGAGCGCTCGGGTGATGGCGGTCAGCAGATCTTCTGGAAGAATCGGCTTTGTCAGGTAATCGGCAGCGCCGGCGCGCATGAGCTCGACTGCGTCCTTGACGGAAGGGCGATCACCGATTGCGAGCAGGGGCGGGGGGTCTGCTGTCTGGCGGGCATACTCTAGGAGCGGGGTCAGAGCATACGAGCTTCCTTCACCGATGATGAGCAGGGGAGAGATTTCAGGCCAGAGCGAAAGTCCCTCCGTTACCGTGTTTGCCGCGTGAATATTGGCCTGAGGTGAGGCCGATTCAATGAGCCGCTTGAGTTCGGAGTCTTTGGAGATGAGAAGAAACGTCTGAGGGTTCATCGGAGTGCTCCTTGACCCAGCCTCCTATAGAACCTCTAGAACCTCGCCGCTATCCTAGAAACATAGCGTACACCCCTTTTCATAAGAAAGGAAAGGTGGCTGAGGCAGTTCTTCGGAGTGGCGAAGGTAATGCAGCCGACTTCGGACAGCTAGGGAGCAGAATGCTAACTGGATGTTGGGGGATGTTCTAACGAAGGAGGAAGCGAGCCGTCAGTCGATGCGCTCGACTGGCAGCTCGCCCTGAACGGGATCCGGATTCCCTTTCTAGTAGTTATTCGGTGTCCTTGCAGAACGTCCGCTCGTAGGCGATGATCGTCCAGGCTTCTTCCTCCGTGAGCACACCTCCCTTTACAAGGGCCGGCATACCGGTGCCGGGACTTCCATTCTTGACGACCCAGAAGAGTTCCCCGTCGTTCCGTTTCTTGTGAAACTTGCAGTTTGTGAAGTTACGAGGGCCCGGCGACAACAACATTCCACCGGCCCCGTCTCCCGCTCCCGTCTGGCCATGACAGTTCGCACAGGTGCCCTTGCCTTCATAGAGTTCCTTGCCCTTGGCAAGGATGTCAGGTGTGACGCTTATCGGACTCTTCATTTTTCGTGCATCACCACGCTCAGCGTCCGGGACACGCGGCTTCAATGGATCGGCCTCTGGAGCGGCCCATCCAGCCGTACTCCACACGGCAACGGCGACCAAGCTGCACACAGTCATGACGAAACGCTTCCCTCTCATGGTTCCTCCTTGGTAATTACCACTGATGTTACGGCCAGATGGCTCATCGCGCCGCGCGTTCGGAGGCGCAAATTCCGCAAAACATGATAACACGATATTGTCCTCAGTGGCAGCGCCCACGTGGTGTGAAAAGGGTCCAGATCTGAAGTAGGAATGGAGGGTCTACCAGCATGAGGACCTCGCCGGTCCAGACCTATTTAGATCCAGACCGGCGAGAGGCAACTTGAGACTATCGCAGTGCTCACCACTGCAACGTCATTACGGAACTTCTACGATATCTTTTTTCATCGGTCCAAGGATGCCCAGCAGTTCATCCTGTTCCTTCTTCGGCACGTTGAAGGTATTCAGCGCGCTGACCAGGTCCTCCACGAGGGCGTTGAAGGCGGCCGTTGTCACTTTCATGCCCTTGTGCGCTGTCTTCATATCACGCCCTTCGTAGGTGCAGGGACCACCGGTCGCCATGCACACCTGATTAACCAAGTGCTTATTGAGTTGCTTGAGATCGGCGTTCTTGAAATAGCCATTGATCCGCGCATCCCCCCCTACGTTGCTGATGAACTTGGTGACGACGGCTTGGATGGCTCCCACTCCGCCCAGCCGCTCATAGAGAGATCTCTCCGCGGCGAAGGATGGTGCACTGCTCAATGTACATGTTGCCGCCACTGCCACGGCAACCGTTGCGATCTGTTTGCTGAACTTCATATCGTTCGTTCCTTTCTAGATATGTGAAGTATCAATACTCGATTTACACTTGTTCCATGATTACGGGTTCCACGGGGTGAGTGGCATCAAGTTGTCGTACTTCTTGGGGTTCTGGTTGGCGATCACCACCGCAATTGCACCCCTCAAGGCGCTCGTTAAGGAATGGGTCACGACCGGATAGGCCCCCGGTTCGTCGACAATCATATCGAACGTGGCGGCACTGCCTGGACCAACTACATAGGTCTGAACACCCGTAAACTTGTTATGTGGGTTGCCACTTTCGTAGACATTGTCCCAGATCTCGGCGATGGGATGGAGAGCGGAGAACTCGTTCGGGCCGGCATTCACGAAGTAAATCCGTACCCGCTCGCCCACCTTGACTTCCAACGGCTCCGATCCCGGAAAGAAGGGATGGTACTTGAAGATGCCGCCGTTGAAGATCGTATGGTCGAACTTCCGATCGAACATCGCCTGCACGTTATCCGGGTTCTTCCACAGCTCGGATTGCACGAGGACAAATTCCCGATCGGCTTTGGGCCAGACGCTCGCGTCCTTCGGATCAACGATGATCGCCCCGAACATGCCGCGGCCGACGTGCTGGATCATCGGTGGTGCCCCGCAGTGATAGAAGAACACGCCGGGTTTCTTCGCCACGAAGGTATACTTGATCGTCTCGCCTGGCTTGATTTCGCGGTAGTTCTTCAAGAAGTCGAGCTCAGCCGCGTGAAAGTCCATCGAATGGCCCTGGGCGTTCGTCGCGGGGTTGACGAGGGTGAAGTTCACGGTATCGCCTTCGGTAACCCGGACGACCGGGCCGGGCATCTGGCCGTTAAAGGTCCAAGCCTTGTACTTCGTGCCGTTCCCGTCAATGACGATCTCCGATTCGGTCGCGGTGAACGTAACATCATGGACCTTTGCCCCTGCGGACCCGGGCATTGTGATACACCCGCTGGCTCCCAAGAGGACGCCAAGTCCGAGGGTTAATGTGAGTACACGAAACCTCTGCATAGTAGCCTCCCTTTAGATTTTTTAAGGAAAAGAGACGCTGCATTGATGAGCGCGGCGAATGAAACTTCTCCCCCAATCACTCGTCAAGCAGGCGCCGGGTCAACTATCTACCAAATTCTGAAGAAAAAATACAAAGAAATTTTTGTAACGCATTCAGCCAGTACACACGACCATGCCTCACGAGAGCTGAGACCCCTCGCATAGCACAATACATACCACCAACGTTGTTCCTGAGTAGTCTCCATAATTTTTGCTTAAAGTTAATGATCTATCAGGCTATTGGCGAAGGTTCTCAGGTTCTTTTCGGAAGATATCGATTTCGTATTTCAATGGTCAGGATATAAGCAAAGAATCTAATAAGATACACTCTGTATCTAAATCGATTCACACCAAAGCGGTCTCCTTGTTTGAGAAGCATCGTGATGTAGGAGGAGCCGGACAAGTTGGAGGCAAGTTTGACGCGTACATTTATCTACCGATTAGCACATGCGCTACAGGGGAACGTTCTGGCAAGGTCTGAGGATTTGTGTGAAGACCCAAAGGAGTTACGAACGTTTGAGGTTGCGTTGGGCGATCGCGACGTTCCGGTGAAGCCCATGGAGCTTCGCACGTCGAATCGGGCTTTGACGAAATACCGTCGCGAAGGTCGTCTCATCCAGCTTGGAAAGTTCATTGAGGTCGGGGGAGAGGCTCCAGTTTGACGGTTGAAAGGCGTTTTCTTGAGTCGGTTCGGCTCGGAGATTGAACGGACACACGTCGAGGCAATCATCACAGCCGAAAATTTTGTTTCCCATACCGGCTTGTAGCTCGTGAGGGATGGCGGCTTCATCGCCGCGCAGTTCGATCGTCAGGTAGGAAATACAACGGGTGGCGTCGACGACATAGGGTTGAACGATTGCCTTCGTCGGACAAGCTTGAATACAAAGTGTGCAGCTGCCGCAGAGATCGGTCGCAGGCTCATCTGCTTCCAGCTCCAATGTAGTCAGCACTTCTCCCAGCAGCAGCCAGGAACCATATTCGGCTGAAACGAGATTGGAATGTTTCCCAATCCAGCCCACGCCGGCTTGTTCCGCCCAGGCCTTCTCCATGATAGGGCCGGTGTCGGAGTATGAACGCGTTTTGGCGTCCGGTGCCATTTTATGAATCAACCGTTCCAGTTGCTTGAGCCTGGAATCAAACAGCTTGTGATAGTCCCTTCCCCAAGCGTATCGCGCAATGCGGCCGTAGCCAGGCTGTTCGTTGGCTCGGTGCTCAGTGAGGTAGTTGATGCCCAGCGAGATGATCGAGCGGCAACCGGGAAGCACCTGGTCAGGATCGGCGCGTTTGTGTGGAGACCGTTCTATCCAGGTCATGGTGCCGTGATAGCCTCGCCGGAGCCATTCCGTGAGACGGTCGAAGAGGCGTCGAGGTACAGCGGTCCTGGGAGAGGGAGGGGCACTGTTTTCCTGACCGCAAGCAGCTGGCTGTGTTTTTTCACTGGATACGAGGGTAATCCCAACCGCATCGAATCCCAGCGCACGGGCTTCTTGTTTGATGGCTGCCGAGATGGACATAGGATATAAGTGAGGTCAATGTTGGGCGGAGCAATCAAAGCGGACACTGAAGTGGGCCGAACATCGGACCGATTGGCATCGGTCGCACGTGCCGACAATTTTCGTCTTCCAATCGGTCTCCTTTTGATCAAACCGACACTGCAGTCGACCGCCTTTTGAGATCGTGGTCCAGGGTTGTTTGGTACCTGGCATGGTGGCGACGAGACACCCCTCTGGGAATGGGACGTGGCAAGGGCGGCCGGTCTCACCTTTTTCCATTGAAAAGCTGCACGACAGCTCCGTTGTGGCTCCGGAATCCTCGACCTCCTGTGCCTTGGTGTTGAGGGAGGGAATGAAAAGTATCAGGACCGGCAAAACGAAGAGACTCAATACGATGCGTCGAATCGTCATAGTCGTCGATGGTAGCACAGTCCTTCGTGTTGCGGCCATGGAGAGGACCGCGTAGAATCCTTCCGCTAGCTTCTATTCTCACCCAATGGAGGCTCCATGCTTGCGACGCGGATTACGCAAAAAGAGGGTACGTTCTATTTCATCGCCTACAAGGCCGGTGAACTGTTGGAGAAGGTGCGGTTTACGAGTCGCTACTATTTCGAGGGCGAAGAGATCGCCCAGGTCAAGATCTCCGAATACGACGAGGTGGCGCAATTCATCGCGGGAATCGAGCGGAGTGAAAAAGGCTTTCAACGAGTGTTGAATCGCCAGAAGATCAAACAGATCGTCAATTTTTATGAGACCGTCGTGGCTCAACCGATGATTCCCGGCACCGTACTGCTCTTTACCGATGAAACACTGCGCTTCCAAAAGGCGGATGGCTCGGATTCAATCGGCCACTTGAGCGAGCCGAAGGGAAAGTATCTGGTGATCGATGGACAACATCGACTCGCCGGGCTTCACTTTTTCCACGAAAAACATCCGGATCAAAGTGCGCAGGTCGAGGTGCCGTGCCTCCTGTTTGACGGAAGGAGCGCCGACTTTGCCACCGAGATGTTCGTCATCATCAACTCCACCCATACACGGATCAACCGGTCGCATTTGGTCGATCTCTATGAAAAGGTGTCATGGGAGAGTCCTGAAAAGAAATTCACCGCCAAGGTCGTCAATCTGTTGTATGGCGAGCCGGACTCGCCGCTGCAGTACAAGATCAATCGCCTCGGGGGGCGGAGCAAACAGGAAAAATGGATTTTGCAGTCCGAGGTCTTCAATGAGCTGCTCAAGGTCGTGACAGCCCATAAGCGTTGGATGGAGTCGCATCTGGGGATGAAGCCGGACCGGTGCTATGCGCTGGTCCGTGATTACCTGAAGGGGGTCAAGGATGTGATGGGCGAGGTCTGGGGGCAGAACGACCGGTATATGTTCACTCGCGATGTCACGCTCAAGGCGCTGATTCGCGTCCTTGACGATCTGATTGTAGATCGCAAACTCATCAATGACTGGGACGAGCAGCGCTCGCACACACCGTTTGCGGAGATTGTCAAGCCCTGGGCGACGCTGACAAAGGAGTTCCGCACCGACGGTTTTTATGAGCGGTTTCCCGCCAAAGGGCAGCTTGAACGGGTACGAAAGATTCATCAGCGGCTCCTGGAGGCGATTGTCGGATAAAGTGCGAAAAGCTCGGTCGGTCTTCTTTTTTCTGCTCGTCGTTCAGGTTCCGTTGTCGATTGTTGTATGGGGATCATGGGCATCGGCAGCGGCTGAGGCAGATGGGTTAGAGGTGAAGACCGAACCGGGCGGTGGAATTCGTGCGACGGCGCATCCGCTCTTCCCGGCCAAACCGGAAATCATACAAAAGTTATTGGCCGACTATGCCCATTGGCCGGATCTCTTTGAGGTTCGGATGCGAGTGGCTGAATTGAACGTCCGGGATGGGGTCGCCACGGTCGATCTTCGCATCGACCATCCGGTGATGCCCGGTGAACGTCGATTGGTCACGGAATCAAGGATCTTACCGAACGGTGGCCTGGTAACGGACCTGAGGGCCGGTGACTTCAAGCGCTATCATCGAGTGTGGACGCTGCAACCGGTCGAGGAGGGAAATCAGACTCGCGCTGACTTTGAACTGATCGTCGAGTTGGATTCTCTCGTGCCGGATTGGTTGATTGCGATGGTCACGAAGCAGGAATTGTCGACTCACTTTCGTATCGTCAAACAAAAAGCGTTGGAACATTCCAAGCGGTAACCGACATGACCCGACTATCGGCAGATAACGCGGCTGCATGGAAGCTGTCCGGCCTCTATGTCATTCTCGATCCCTCGCTCAGTCCCGACCGGCCCATTCTCGATGTTTTGAAGGCTTCAGGCGAGGCAGGTGTTAAGTTGTTCCAGTACCGGAACAAGAGCGCCTCAATGAAGGTAGCCTATGCAGAGGCGTTGCCACTTCGGAAGATCACACAGGAGCTGGGAGCGCTGTTCATTGTCAATGATCGTTGCGATTTGGCGCTCGCCGTGGATGCGGACGGAGTGCATCTCGGACAAGGAGACTTACCGCTCCATCTCGCACGAAAAGTGATGGGACCTGACAAACTGATCGGGATTTCGACACACAACCGAGAGCAAGTGGTGGCGGCGACTGCCGGCGGACCGGACTATCTCGGGTTTGGTCCGATTTTCACGCCTGGCTCCAAGGTGGACCATGATCCGGTCGTCGGACTTGAGGGGCTACGAGCGGTTCGCACACTGACGTCGTTGCCGATCTTTGCCATCGGCGGAATCACTCTGGAATCGGTTGGAGAAGTGATGCGCGCTGGAGCCAATGGGGCGGCGGTGATCTCCGCGATTCTAAAGGCGCCGGATATTCATCAAACTGTCAGCGACTTCGTCGCGCGGATCTCAACACACACTGCGCCAGCTTCTTAATGGCAGCGGATTTGGCAAGATGCATGACTGAAGGACGGAAACGGCCCGGCAGACCCGGTTCATAGGGGAGGGGGCCGAGTACTGGTACGCCGGCCTGTTTGCGAAGAATTTCAATGGTCGTGCGCTCTTGAATGCGCGACGTGGCCGATCTGACTGAATGTGTACGATTTAAGAGCAGCGCGACGATGGTAATCTGTTTTCGGCGAAGGGCCCCGATCGTCAGCAAGGCATGGTTGATTCCTCCCAGTCCAGACCGTCCCACGACGATAACGGGAAGCCGCAAGTGTTTAATCAAGGTCAGCACATCGTCGGTGCGCGTGATAGGAACCTGTATCCCACCGACTCCTTCCACGACCATATAGTCATACCGGCTGGATAAGAGGCGATAGACTCTCTTGATGGTGTCTGGATTGATGGTCTGTCCTTCAGACTCGGCAGCGGCAAGCGGGGCCACCGGTAGTGCAAACGAGTAGGGACGAATCGCCCCCAATGGTTCTTCACTTTCCATGATCGATCGGAGTCGTGCGGCATCGGATTGAGCGTCCCTTGCTGGTGAGACCCCTGTTTCAATCGGCTTCATCACGCCGACCGCCATTCCGTGCTTCTTGAGATGAAGGGCGAGCGATGCTGTGACTAAAGTTTTTCCAACGCCCGTATCGGTACCGGTGATGAAGACTCCGTGAGTCATGGACGGAGTCCGACGGATGATGGCATGGGGATGAGCTCCTCGTTCAAAGATGCCTGCTATCACAGTTCCAGACCTGGCCCGACACATCCTTGAGTCGGGCCAAGTGCACGATGGTACTGACGACCTCTTCGATCATCGGTGGACGGCGGAGTGCATGATCGAGCCACCCTTTGTCTTCAGGGAAGATTCCCTCCGTCAAGTCGGTCTTCTGCCATCCTGGCAGCACCAGATTCACGCGAATATTGTGTGGCCCCCATTCCAGCGCAGCCGTTCTGACGAGCCCGATCAGTCCGGCCTTTGATGTGGCATACGCACTTTGGCCGATTGCCCCCTGGAATCCCGTGTGGGAGCCGATCACGATGATAGAGCCTCCGCCGCGGACGAGCAGGAAAGAGGCGATGGCTCGCAGGCAGTGAAACGTTCCTGTGAGATTCGTCGCGATGACATTATCCCAAACCTCGTCTGAATGGCGCACGAGCAAATCGCTCTGCCCGATTCCGGCGTTGCAGACCAATGCCAATGGGCCGGAAGCGCAGCTGGAGAATCCGTCGATCATGCGTCGAACGGATTCGGCTTCTCGAATATCTGCATGGTATGAGTCACCGATTCCACCGCTCTCCAGGACGAGGTCCAAGGTTGCTTCGGCTGCCTGTTTATTCCGATAGTAATGGACCCCCACGTACCAGCCGATTTTTCCGAACGCGTGGCTGATGGCACGACCAATGCCTCCGGACGCCCCGGTAATGAGGACTGCTGGACGATCAGATGGTTTCGTCAGTCGATCCTTCGCAGAAGGCGTTGATGAGATTGGAAGTTCCATAACGAAGGGAATTATGCGGTGAGAAGCGGGCCAAGACAAGCACGTATCGAAACTCGGCACAGCACCTATCGGCTTGCCGCTCTCGGGACTCCTATGATACCGTCAAAAAACCTCGTATCTGGAGCTAGAACGATGTTAAAGCTTAAATGTGATATGCGACTGGGATTGACGGTGGGACTGTGCATGCTCTTGGGACTACACCCATGGTCTGTGGTACTCGGTGCTGAGGAGCCAATCACGATTTCAAAGTCTGAGGAGTATTTCCCGGATACGGTCGGAAGCCGCTGGACCTACCGCGGTCAGATCAACGAGGGACCGCTGCAATCTATCGAACTGAAGTTTTTCACCAATGTATCGACGGTCTCGGGAACCAAGACAATGAAAGGTGTCACAGTCACCGTATTCCATGATACGAACCCGGGAAATCACGGACCGTCGGATAGTTTCTATCGGCGCGATTCGGTCGGCATCGTGTATTATGGGTCGGAGCCGGGAACACCGTTGGAGAAACAGATTACGCCCTACCAAATTTTCCGATTCCCACTGAAAATCCCGTCCTCTTTCCAGCAGTTTGACCGAACCGGGATTGATTTCGGCAGCGATATGGATCGAGATCAAGTTGATGAGAAGGTCGATACCCAGGGGTGGAGCAAGGTGATCGGACGAGAAACCATCACCGTCCCGGCCGGAACGTTTCAGGATGCCATCAAAGTTGAAGCACGGATGAATATGAAGATCCACTTGTCAGGAAGCCGTCACACCGTCTCCGGAATCGATGTGATGACGGCTTGGTTTGCCAAAGGGGTCGGTCTCGTGAAGTATTCGGAGCGGCAAGAATTATCCGCCATCAAGGAAGATCGCGGCGTGGTGACGGAAATCATAGAAGAACTTGAAGAATACGATATCAAAGCGCCGAAGGCTTCACGGAGCAGATTCGAACCCCCGTCGAAGGGTGTTCTCGCTGATAACTTTGGTGATCATGAACTGGCTCAGGTAGTCTTCCCCGCCCGCTTTCGCTCCGACCCCTGAGAAGCGGTGCCCACCGAAGGGTTGACGAGAGACGAGGGCGCCGGTAATCGGTCGGTTCAGGTACAGATTGCCGACGTCGAACTGTTCGCGGGCCGTCGCAAGATTGGCGGGACTCCTGGCATAGACCCCTCCGGTCAAGGCATACTCGGTTCCGTTTGCCACGCGGATCGCATCGGCAAAACTGTCTACTTTCATGACAGACAACACCGGTCCAAAGATCTCCTCCTGTGCTAGACGGTGATGCGGTTGGACATCGACAAACACCGTCGGGGCGACGAAATACCCGTTGTGATCCACGGGTCGTTGCACGAGGAGCCGGCCTTCGTCGAGACCGAGTGAAATGTAGCGTTGTATGCTCGTTTGAGCTCGGGCATCGATCACCGGTCCCACCCTGGTGGACGGGTACATGGGATTGCCGACCACCAAGCTGAGCACTGCCTCACGGAGGCGCGACACGAACGAGTCGTAGACGGCGCGATGCACGATGACACGGGAGCAGGCTGAGCACTTCTGTCCCGCATAGCCGGCGAACGATGCGACGATGCCGGTGATCGCTTCGTCGAGATCCGCCGTCTCATCGACAATGATGGCGTTCTTCCCACCCATTTCGGCAATCACCCGCTTGACCATGGGCTGTCCGGGGATCACCTGTGCTGCGTCTGCTAAAATGCGGAGCCCCACGGTTTTCGATCCGGTAAATGCGATCGTGACGACCTGGGGATGTGCGACCAGGGCCTGGCCAATTTCCGGCCCACCGGGGAGGCAGGTCAAACACCCGGCCGGTATACCGACCTCAATGAGGAGGTCAGTGATCAGCGTTCCCAAGACGGGCGATCGTTCGGATGGCTTGAACAGGACTGGATTGCCGGTCACAAGTGCCGCTGAAACCATTCCGGTAGGGATGGCGAGGGGGAAATTCCATGGGGCGATGACGGCGGTCACACCGCGCGGTTCATAGGTGAGCTGGTTCAGTTCTCCCGGTCGGTCGCCTAGACGTAGCGGCCGAGCCAGACGGTCCATCTCATCGGCGTAGTAACGGAGGAAATCGATCGCTTCAGTGACATCAGCGTCAGCCTCTCGCCATGGCTTGCCGACTTCAAAGATCTCCCATGCTGCCAGCTCATATCGGCGACGACCTATTTCCGATGCAGCCTTCCGTAGGATCGCAGATCGTGCTTCTGGACCTTTCCGCCGCCAAGAGTCCCATTGTTTGAGCGCCTGTTCGATGATGTGGTCCAGATCGGATACCGCCGCGCTCTGCACCTTGGCCACGATCTCATGCGGTCTAGAAGGGTTATGGGATTCCAGCCATGGGCCGGTCAGCTTACCCGGTGCACCGCCATGCCATTGTCGGCCCAGCTGAGATTGAACCGAGTCAATACCGGCGCGCATGGCTTTCCGAACCTCTGCCCGTGAAAAGTCGCCGTGCGGTTCGTTGCTAAAACTTTTCCCACCGTTCGTTGTGGCGCGTTGGAGTTGTATCGATGTTGTCGGTGAAGCGAGGAGCCGGGTCAAGGGTTGGGCCTCGACGTATTCTTTTTTGAGGAACGATTCGTTCGATGTGTTTTCCAATAGCCGCCTAACGAGATAGGCCATACCGGGGAGCAGGCGGCCCACGGGTGTATACAGCCGAACACGACGACCGAATTTCACCATGGCCTGCTGGAACGGCTCAGCCATGCCGAAGATCATCTGATACTCTCGTGCTTCCGGTGGAAGACCGAGTGATTCGGCATGGGCTTCTGCCGCCGCTAATGTGCGGAGATTATGTGTACCGAATGCGGGACGGATGAGATCGGAATGGCGAAACAGCATCGGGATCAATCGCTCGTAGTTGATGTCGGTGTCCGCCTTGTGTTCAAAGAGGGGAACCGGCCAGCCTGCTTGCCGATACCGGACCGTGTCCGAATCCCAGTATGCGCCTTTGACCAGTCGGATCGTGATCGGAACACCACGTGTTCGCACCCAGGCTAGCAAGTCTTGAATGTCCCGTTCAGTTTCTCGGTGATAGGCCTGCAGTGCGAGTCCGGCATAGGGATACGATCGATAGGCCGGCTCGGCGAAGAGTTGTTTGAAAATATGCAGGATCAAGTCCTTGGTCTCCGCCTGCTCCATGTCGAAAATTAATCCGGCCGGTAGGGACTGTGCCAGATTCACCAGTGGACGAAGACGTGAGGCAACCGACTCGTAACTTCCATCGGGATCGATCGGGTCCAGGCGAGACGAGAGCGCCGAAATTTTGAGCGAGAGCTGTACGCGCGGGATCGGTCCCAAGTGGTCTTGTTCGAGCAGAGGAGTGGACGCCCAAGTCGTGGTGGCCTGGCCGAGTTCCTTCAAGGCGTTCAGGCACTGGTCACGATAGCGATCGGCTTCCTGTTCGCTGATGGTGGCCTCGCCTAAAAGATCGACGGACCACGCTCGTCCGTCTTTCCATAATTGCGACAAGGCCGGAACTGCTTCTTCAACCGAAGACCCGGCAATGAACGTTGTGGCCATCTGTTCAATCTGTTTCCTGATCGATTTACCGGTGAGACGAGCACCTATGCCCGTTGAGGCGAGTGCCTTCAATCCCCACTGCAGCCCGAACAACGCGCTGCTCTCGTGGCCAAAATATTCTTCGGCGAGTGAGACGACTCGTTCATCGTCCCGAATGACCGGAAGGACATCGATGAAGTGGAACAACCGTGTCTTAAACGACGCATCTTTCATCGCCAGATTAATGGCTGAATGGGACCACCAACGGCTATCGAAGATCGACGGTGAAAGGCCGGCTGAGAGCTGAGCAAGCTGTTCCCCGATACGGAGGATGGCCGGCTCGAGCGAAGGTGATGGGGTCATCAAGACTCCTGAAAATAATGACAGTCTGACTTCAGTATACATGCCCAACGTTCGATGTCCATCGTCCCGGTTTCCCCGGTCGGCACATGCACAATAGCCCAACTGACCCATATCATTTCACGCATGGCATCGCTTATGATGATGCATCACACTTAATGACGGCTCGATTCCGGTGTCCGAGAAATCGGCGTGGGACGAGCGCAATCGGATAGGAGAACGGGTATGGCAGACGAACATGGCCATGGGGCGCAGCAGCCTCAGGCAAAAGATAATTTGATCCCCGGCGTGAAACATGTTGTTGCGATCAGCAGTGGGAAGGGAGGGGTTGGAAAATCAACCGTTGCGGCGAACCTGGCCTGTGCGTTAGCCGTCGCCGGTGCAAAAGTCGGGCTGTTGGATGCAGATCTCTATGGTCCCAATATCCCCATGATGATGGGGAGTACCACCGGACCGGAGCAGAAAGATGGCAAGATCCTTCCTGTCGAGAATTACGGGGTGAAGCTGATTTCCATGGCATTTCTCGTGCCGGAAGAAACCGCGCTCGTCTGGCGCGGTCCGATGGTCCATCAATACCTGCAAGCTTTTTTCCGAGACGTGCTCTGGGGTGAGTTGGACTATTTGCTGATCGATTTACCGCCCGGCACCGGTGATGTGCAGCTCTCCTTGTCACAAATGGTTCCGTTAGCTGGGGCGATCACCGTGACCACACCTCAAGAAGTCGCGCTCTACGACGTTCGCAAGGGTATGTCGATGTTTCAGAAGGTAAATGTCCCGCTGTTGGGCATTATCGAAAATATGAGTTACTTTGTCTGTGGTCACTGTGGCGAGCGGACAGAGATCTTTTCGCATGGTGGAGGGGAACGGGCTGCGGCCAAAGTTGGCGTACCATTCCTTGGCCGGATCCCAATCGATCCAGCCATTCGGGATGGCGGCGATACCGGCCATCCCATCGTCGTGGCCAATCCGGCATCTCCGCACGCCGCAGCGTTCCGAGACATAGCCAAGAAAATTATGGAACAGCTAGGTGGTGCAGAGAAAAGTGGCCCATCAATCGAGAGTTTGCTTAAGAAGATCAAGCAACCGTTTAGTAGTAATTAACGGACATTACTCGGAGGGGAGGAATGGCGGAGTTCGTACGTATTGCAGCTCTCGCAGATATAAAGCCGGGACAGGGTATTGTGGCCGAAGCGAACGGTAAGACTCTGGCGGTATTTAATGTGGACGGGGCCATCCATGCGATTAACAATACCTGTTGTCATCGAGAAGGCCCCTTAGGGGAAGGCGAGTTGGAAGGGGAGATCGTTACTTGCCCTTGGCATGGGTGGCGGTACAATGTCACGACTGGCGCCTGCATGAATAATCCGTCCGCGAAAGTGGAGGCTTATCACGTGAAGGTTGAGGGCGACGACATCAAAGTATTACTTGAGTGATGAGACGTACTCGTGCCAAAAACCATGACATACAGCGTATGGTTTATGGCTCAAAAGAATGAGTCGCTGTTTTTTCTCAACCATCGGCCATTGCTCTTTCCCGAGGTGACACATGGCTGCTTCTGCCAAAGACCAAACCGACATCGCCGCGGCGCTCGTGCGCCTCTATGTCTTTCTGGCTCAGTATCTTGATCGATGCTTCGATGAAGCGGCTCGGAAGAGCTATCCGGACGCCGAACTCCAAGGGCATCTCGATGAAACGCGACGACAGCTCATGGAGATTCTGTCAGTCAATCCAGTGGTGAAGAGGAAGCTCGCCGATGAATGTGACCGCATTTTGACACTCGGTGCCTCCTGCCTAAAGTCAGGTGCCGTCGATCCCAAGGCACGAGAGATGATTCACGCTGAACGGGCCATACTCAAGAACAAAACCATTGCGCTCAGCGACCTGGTGGCCGTCTTTCGAGCATTAGCATGAGTCATGGAGCTGGTAGGACTCGACAAACATCAGCTCTCCGGTTTAGACGACCGGGAGCGGGGATTCAGCCGGCCGGTCGAATTTGAGCGTGCAGGGGAGGGCTATCGAGCGATCTTACGGTATGAGACCGTTCGTATCATAACGGAGGCACATCCTAGCCAAGATGAAGCCCTCACTGTTTTGATCCAGTCGTTACATGCACGGGGATACAGGCAGCTCAAAACGCAGCTGAGTTTTCGCAACGGTGTGTATCTCGGTTCGCGGGAACTTTGGGTGGAGTATCCGGATCCCCCGCAAACCGAGCCTGAGCCGTCTGGTTTCTTTGATAGAATAAAGAGGTGGTTCAGACCACCTTCTGTTACTGATAATAAGCCATGAGTTTTGTTCCTCTTGACCGTCTTCGGTCATCCTCAGTGATCGGCCATCAGCCCGCGTCGCCGACTCTGCGAGGCGAGCCGTCAGCTGACCACCGACCTCGTCTTCCATCATGGTTTAAAGTCCACGCTAAGACTGGCCCGGATTATCTCGATATTAAGCAGACGATGGAGCGGCTCAAGCTCCATACGATCTGCGAAGAGGCTCGCTGTCCGAACCGGTGGGAATGTTGGAATGCCCGCACGGCGACGTTTCTGATTTTGGGCGATACCTGCACCAGGCGTTGTCACTATTGTTCTGTTGAGACCGGAAGGCCTCTTCCAGTGGATGAGAGGGAACCTGGTCGTGTGGCAGAAGCAATCCAAGTACTCGGCCTCCGGCATGCGGTAATCACTTCGGTGAATCGAGACGAATTGCCGGATGGGGGAGCATGGGTGTTCGCGGAAACAATCAGGCAGACCAGGCGGCTGAATCCGGCTTGCACGATCGAAGTGCTGATACCGGATTTCGAAGGTAACGAAGCGGCGCTTGCGACTGTCTGTGCGGAGAAGCCGGAGATTCTCAATCACAATATCGAGACCGTCCGGCGGCTTTTTCCATCGATCAGGCCTCAAGGAAAATATCAGCGGTCGATCGATCTCCTCGCACGGGCGAAGCAACATGGGATGAAGACCAAATCCGGGCTGATCCTCGGTATGGGCGAGACAATGGACGAAGCCCGCGAGGTCATGCGGGATCTCCGAGCCGTCGATTGCGACATCATCACCATCGGTCAGTATCTACAGCCGACGAGAGACCACCTGCCCGTCGCCCGGTTTTATGATCCCTCGGAATTTTTGCTCCTGAAAGAAGAAGGTCTTGCGATGGGCTTCGCTCACGTAGAGTCTGGGCCGTTGGTCCGTAGCTCCTATCACGCGGAGCAACAGGTTCCTATTTAGCGTGGCCGATCCGCTGAATCACATCACGACCTTTGAGTACGATGCCTTGGCAACCTCATCGCCACGACCGATCCCGTCGGGAACAAAACCCAACGGGTCTATGACGCGGTGAGCCGTCTCATCGCCCTCACCGACCCCTGTGGTAAGAGCACGCAGTTTACCTACGATGATGTGAACCAGGTCAGCCAGCTCACCGATGCCATCAATGGCGTGACCGGCTTCACCTACGATCTCAACGGCAATCTGCTCACGCTCACTGATGCGAAGAATCAAACGACCACCTATACCTATGACAATATGGACCGGCTGGCCACGAGGAAGGACGCGCTCAATCGAACCGAGAGCTATCAATACGATCTCGCGGGGAACCTAACCCAATTCACCGACCGGAAGAATCAAGTCACGACGTTCCAGTATGACCCGCTCGATCGGCGGAAGCTGACGACCTATGCCGACAGCACCAGCGTCGCGGTGGCCTACGATGCCGTCGGGAATGTGACGAAGCTCGCCGATAGCGCCAACGGCGCCATCGAGTGGACCTACGATGTGCTGGATCGGGTGACGTAAGAAGCCACGCCGCAAGGGATCGTCAGCTATACCTATAACGCCATCAGTCGCCGCCTATCGATGCGTGCCAATGCGGAGCCGCCGGTCACCTATGGCTACGATGCCAATTCGCAGCTCTCGCAAGTCACGCTGTCCGCGACCTTGACGCACGATGCATTGGGCCGCCGCACGCAATTGCAACGGTCCAACGGCGTCACCACCACCTATAACTATGATCCGACTTCGCGCCTCTTGGGGATCACCCATGCCAAAGGCAGCACAACGCTCGAACAACTGGGACAGGGGTTTGATCAGGCGGATAACAAGACCCAGGTCACGCAGCTCATTCAAAGTGCCACGGCGCTGCCGCCCGCTGTCACCCCCGCCTACAACGCCCTGAATCAGCAGACCCAGTTCGCGAGCACGACGTTGGGCTATGACTTCAACGGCAATCTCACAAGCGATGGGACTACCAGCTATACCTGGGACGCGCACGATCGCTTGATCAGGATCAGCTGGCCTTCTTCCGTTCTTCCTTCAATCGTTCGGCGATCCATAGCTTGATCACCGATTGTCTCGTGACGCCAAGACGGCTTGCCTGAGCGTCCAATGAGTCGATGATCCAGTTGGGGAAATCGACGTTCACTCGTCTCTGCTCATGCCCAGGGCGGCGTGCCTTCGAGAGGTCAAGATGAGGCGTCACGTCTTTTCCCTCATCAAACATCTTCTCGAGATTCTTGGCTTTCATAATAGAGCTCGCTTTCTTCCTTTCTGGATCTTCGAACCGAAATCAACCGAACGCGCTCCCTCCGATAGGTGAAAAAGGCCGACCAGAGCTTTTGCCTGTGAATCGCAATGAGCACATACCGGGGTTCGTCTTCGTTCGCGCTGGGATTTCGAGCCGGTCATCGGACCTTCCACAGGTGTTGTGCCTCGATAAAATCAATTCCGTGTTTTTCAAGGTTGGCCTTGCTCTTTGCCGCATCGAACTCGAAATATACCTTTTGAGAGGCGTTCGTCAATGCTGGAGGATGCGACCTTCACCCTCGCAATCAGCTGTCGCGGTCCGTTTCCATCCTGAGAGCACACAGCGTTGTGCAATGAGCGGGATAAATCGGGAAATGTCTTGAGCGATGTCGCTCATGAATCGATTGGCGAGGTCCTGATCCTCAAAACATTCATACACATCGTCGAGAAAGCCGCCACGAAGCAGCGGGTGATAGAGAAATTGAGGGCCTGGGTCGGTCGCGACTTCGAGCGGATATTCCATAGCGTCGACTCGTTCAAGATCGAGGGATTCGAACCACCCTCGTCCTTCCTGTGCCGATGGTCGTTCATTCACATAGGCTTGGAATCGCGCTCGCTCGTCGGTCAGTCCATGCTGAGTCATCGCCTGATCCACTCGCTGCCACAGTGAATCGAATGTTCCATAGGAAGGAAAGGTGAGGACGAGCTGGCCTCCTGGGTTGAGGTGTTCGACGAGTCCGCGCACGGTCTCAAACCGATTGGGGCGAAAGAACATGACGGAGAGATTGCCGGTGATGCGATCAAAGGTCGGTAAGCTTGAGGGCAGGGCACGCATATCCATGCACTCGAACCGGAGCCATGGCAATTGTGAACCTTGAATGGCTCGCGCACGAGCGACTTGACCGCGCTCACATCGATGGCTAGGACTTCGCCGGACGAACCAACCTGCTCGGCGAGATAGAAGGCCGGAATGCCGTGTCCGGAGGCGACATCGAGGATTCGAAGGCCCGAACGGAGGTTAAGGTGTTGCAGTAACGATTCGGCGAACGGTGTAGACCAATAATCATGTTTTGGCAGAGGCCAGCGAAGAGCAGGAGGGACGGGCATATTAGAATATGCTTATCTCAGTCGCCGCTCCAAGCAGGGCGGCTGGTGAAGGGTAGTCAATTTTCAAGCCAGGTCATCCAGTTTGATTACTCACCCAAACAATCGATTTCTCCGAACCCTTCTTTAGTTGACCTGATAAACCTGCGTAGATTGAATAGACACCGAGTCCGAACAAAACATAAGCTCCTATTACTAAAACAACTGTAGCTATATGAAATGCAATAGCCGACTTATTGAACGTTTTTCGTTCATAGAAATACTGCGCAAGGTAGGAAAAGCCTGTTGCTACGGCACCAAGCAACACACCACTGGCAAACCAAGCCTCAGACTTAACAAGTGCTTCGGCAATATTGACTTCAAGAGGCTTTGCCCAAATGTTCCCTATGAAAGCCAAAACAGCAACAGCCGCTCCTCCATTTACAAGAATGATTGTTTTCAGCGCTGACTGAGCAAACCCCATAACAGACCGAAACATTTCCAGTGCCAAATCACTAGTTGCCTTGTAATGTGCCAGATTTGATTCATGCTGTAATTTCTGAAGTTCAATCGATAAGGTTGCATTGCTTTCAACCTTCTCCAAATCTTCCCGAAGAGCAGGGACTGAAACTGTCTGTTGTCCTGCCTCCTCGAGTTTTGTCAGCGCTAGACGAATACTGTTGACGACCTCTTTGGCTTCCATATGAGAGGATTGTATCCCTATTGATGCTATATTCACATATACATATGAGCGGATATTATAAGGTCAATTTTCTGCTCTTGATTGGGCTAGTGGACTCCGGCAGATTGGCCAGTCGGACTTTCGACTCAAATCTACGGCCACTTCCTTTTGTGCTTCAGTCGGGACATGTGAGCACATATCCCTAGCTAAGAAATTTCTGAGGGGTCTGCTCCAGAGGTAAAGTAAACTACACCGTCATTGATTAAAACCTAATCGATTGAGAAAGTGCTTTAGTAATTAGGGCCTGTGCCTCTTCCTGAATGCGGTTCAAATGTTCTTTTCCCTTGAAGCTCTCGGCATAGAGCTTATACACATCCTCCGTCCCTGACGGCCTGGCCGCGAACCAGCCGTTGTCGGTCACCACTTTGAGGCCACCGATCGCCGCGCCATTGCCGGGGGCTTTCGTGAGCATCGCCACGATCCTGTCTCCGGCCAGTTTTGTTGCGTTCACTTGCTCCGGCGAAAGTTTAGAGAGAATGGTCTTCTGCTCCGGGGTGGCGGGTGCGTCGATCCGTTCATAGACCGGCTCCCCCAATTCGTTCGTGAGGTCTTGGTACAACTTGGATGGATCGCGGCCGGTCTTGGCCATCATCTCGGCTGCAAGCAGATCCATGATGATGCCGTCTTTATCGGTCGACCACACGGTGCCATCAAGGCGCAGGAACGACGCGCCGGCGCTTTCTTCGCCGCCAAAACCGAGGGATCCGTCGAGCAGGCCAGTGACAAACCACTTGAAGCCGACCGGTACTTCGATGAGCTTCCGTTTCAGTTTGGCCGCGACACGATCGATCAAACTACTGCTGACCAAGGTTTTGCCGATACCGGCGTCGGATTTCCAGTTGGGACGGTTGGCAAACAAATAGGCGATGGAGGCAGCGAGGTAATGGTTCGGATTCATCAAACCCGAACGGGTCACGATTCCATGACGATCGTTGTCGGCATCATTGCCGAATGCCACGTCGAACCGATCTTTCAGGGCGATAAGATTGGCCATGGCATAGGGAGATGAGCAGTCCATACGGATCTTGCCGTCCCAATCCAAGGGCATGAAACGGAACGTTGGATCGACCGATGGATTTACGATCGCAATATCCAGCCCATAACGTTCGGCAATCGGTTGCCAGTAGGCCACACCGGATCCACCGAGCGGGTCGATCCCGAGCTTAAGTCCCCCCGCCTTGATGGCATTCATGTCGACCGTATTATTCAAATCGCTCACGTAAGCATCGACGTAGTCGTGCTGATGTGTGGTCGATGCTCGTCGAGCCTGTTGAATCGGAAGGCGGTTCACTCCTTGAAGGTTGATGGCGAGAAGGGCATTGGCTCGATCCTCGATCCACTTTGTCGTCTGTGTGTCGGCGGGGCCTCCTTGTGGAGGATTATATTTAATGCCGCCGTCTTCAGGGGGGTTGTGCGATGGTGTGATCACAATCCCGTCGGCCAGACCGGAGGTCCGGCCCCGGTTGTAGGTGAGGATTGCATGGGAGATAACCGGGGTCGGCGTGTAACCACCATTCTGATCGATCATGACGTCGACGCCGTTGGCTGCGAGGACCTCCAGGGCACTCACGAGGGCCGGTTCCGATAAAGCATGTGTATCCTTCCCGACATAGAGAGGTCCGGTGGTGTGTTGTGCCACTCGATATTCGCAAACTGCCTGAACGATTGCCACGATATGGTGCTCATTGAAGCTTCGTCTGAAGGACGAGCCACGATGTCCTGATGTCCCGAATGAGACGCGCTGGTCTCGGACTGAGACATCGGGTTTCTCTGTCCAGTAAGCGGATAAAAGTTTTTCTACATCCACAAGAATCGAGTGGGGTGCCGGTCGGCCAGCAAGAGCATGAATCGTCATGGTACAGATGTAGTTCGATTGTCCGGCTGCTGTCAACTGCAGAAGGCCGGCGTCAGCTTCAAGAGGACCGCACTCTTGTCCGATATCAAAAAATAGTGGTGACCTCGGAGGCTCGTGTACGTCTTACTAGAGATGGCGATGCTCGGATGGATGGTGACCTCGAACGATGAAATCGGATCGGAAGAAATCCCTTATAGAACGCTGAGTTCATGGATTTCGAGTGATTGATCCGGTAAGATGCCACCAAACGTAATTGAAGGGGTGGTGTGTCCCGTCTTCGGCTTGTGCTCGTGATCGTCCTTGCCTGTGTGGTGTTGGTCGGTGTGTTCCTTTCCTTTTCAAGGGAGCTGACCGGCCAAGACTATCTGAAAGAGTTTGTCCTGGAACAGCTTGAAGAGAGTCTGGGGAGAAAGATCGACGTGCATCGCGTCAAATTTGTAATCCTGCCTCGTATCCGCGTGGAACTCACCGATGTCAAGATTCACGATCCTGGATCTGAGCAGGTTGTACTGACGGCGAAGCGGGTGGATCTGGTTTTACGCCTCCTGCCGCTCCTCAAGAAACAAATGATCGGCAAGCGATTGTTGATTGAGGAACCAACGTTGACGCTCCGACGGAACGAACGCGGGCGGTGGAACGTCTTGGAAGGATTGAACAGCCAGGCGGATACCGATCAGCAAACGATAGACATGATGGCACGGACCTTCATGATTAGAGAAGCAAAGCTGGTGAACGGCGAGATCACCATCATCGATGCCGCCAGACCTGACGGCATTCGGTCGATCAAGTTGGAGCATGTCGAGTTCGGCCTGATCGTTCGGCCAGAGCGTGGTTTGGCGGACTTGCATGTCTCGATGGCGCATCGAGGAGAATCAGGCGTGTCGGCTATCTCGCTCAATGGAGTTGTCCAACAAGCAGAACGGCCGGTCTCACTGTCCGGTGAAGAGGAGCTCGAACCAGCACCGGGATTGGAATTCGAGGGACATATCGACGCGGCTGATCTCAAGATTCGAGATGTGGCCGACTTTCTCGGTCCCAGGCCGGTTTCGGAACATCTTCAAGGAGCGTTGAATCTCAAGAGTACCGTTCGCGTCATGCCGGGTGTTGCAGGATATGACATGGTGCTATCCGACATGACTGTGCATTTGAACAACATCACACTGAAAGGAAAGGCCAATCTGGACGGTCTCCTGACTCCCCAGCCGACGTTTGCCGTCACATTCAGCAGCTCGGTGGTCGCCCTTCCTCAGCTACTGAAAACCATTCCACCAGACTGGATCCATCCGCAGCTTCCGGCCCTGCTGGCGGATCGCCAAATCGACGGCAAGGTACAAGTGGTGAATGCCACGCTCACCGGGGCTGCGACGACCGGTCCCCAACTCTCGACGATTGGGGAGTTCCATGTCAGCGAATGTCGAGCCTTGATCGGCGGTGATCGTATAGCTGCG
>Ga0073934_10004139_pt1 | contig 24732 bp, 27 predicted proteins | sample LarsenN4metaG_FD_76834 | JGI IMG/M metagenome (GOLD analysis project Ga0073934, IMG submission 76834) | Hot spring sediment bacterial and archeal communities from British Columbia, Canada, to study Microbial Dark Matter (Phase II) - Larsen... ... | reverse complement strand
CTCGCGAAAGACGTACATCCCGATCTGGCGCGCCGTGACGAGGGGCCGTCGGCGGCTCTTCCCGCACAGGTCGTCGACGGTCCAGCCGAACATCTTGGCGGTCTCTTCGAGGATGACCTGGGGTGTGACGACCCGTGGCCGGGTGGCGGGAAGCAGGTCGGCGAGGACCTGGCGGGCGGTCTCCTCGGTGAGCGGGACGCGGTGCAGGCTCGAGTAGGCCGCGACGCGGATGAGAGAGCCTTCGAGCTCGCGGACGTTGTCGACGACGTTCTCCGCGATGAAGGCGAGGACCGAATCGGGGATCCCGTCGAGGTGCTCGGACTCCGCCTTCTTGCGCAAGATGGCCAGGCGGGTCTCGAACTCCGGCGGCTGGATGTCGGTGATCAGTCCCCACTCGAACCGGCTCCGCAGGCGATCCTCGATCGTGGCGATCGACTTCGGCGGGCGGTCCGACGAGATCACGATCTGGCTGCCGCGGCTGTGCAGGTCGTTGAACGTGTAGAAGAACTCCTCCTGGAGCTGCTCGGTGCGCTCGAGGAACTGCACGTCGTCGACGAGCAGCACGTCGACCTCGCGGTACCGGCGCTTGAACCCGGGCATGCCCTTCGACCGCATCGCTTCGACGAACTCGTTCATCATCGTCTCGGTGGAGACGTACCGGACGCGCTTCGACGAGAAGAGCGCTCGGACGTGATGGCCGATCGCGTGCAGGAGATGCGTCTTGCCGAGACCGGCGGGCCCGTAGATGAACAAGGGGTTGTAGGAGCGCGCCGGGCTCTCGGCCACCGACAGCGCCGCCGCGTGCGCGAAGCGGTTCGAGGCGCCGCTGACGAACTGGTCGAACGTGTAGCGAGGGTTGAGCGACGTCGCCGACGGCGCGGTGTGCTCTTCGGCGACGGGGGGGACCGACCGCTCGTCGGTCGAGGGGGGCGCGCTCAACGTGTCGACCGACACCAGCTCCTCGGTGCGTGGCGCGGTTGCGACGACCAACGCGGTTGCGAGCGGCACGCCCGTCAGCGCCTGGGCGGCGTCGTCGAGCAGGCCGAGGTAGCTGGTACGGATCCGCTCGAGCGCGACCGAGCTGGGGACGCCGAGCACGAGCGCGTCGTCGGTGAGGTCGAGTGCGTGCACGCCCTGGAACCACGTGTTCCACGTGGCCTCGGCGAGCTGCGCTCGCACGGCGGCGGCGACTCGTACCCAGAGGTCGTCGGCTGCAGGAGTGCCCACGAGGTGCCTTCCCCCGGTTGTCCACAGGCGTTTCCACAAATGTGGAGAAGGGACACGCGTGCGCGCCCCCTCCCCGGCGGCCGGCGCCGCCCGGCCGTCGCAGCACGCTGCACGACCCGATTCCACGTCAACTCGGGGAAGTACCCGTACCCTCCCATCCTGGTCTGAGCCGGGCCTTGGTCCAGCCGGAGCACGGGCCGGAGGACGTTAGCGCGCTGTGGACAACGCAACAAGCGGTCGCCCGCAGTCGCCGCCGCGGCGCGCCAGACGGTACAGTTGCCCGTCCGCCCGCGCCCCGAGCGCACAGACGGGGGCGCCGCCCCGAAGGGCCCATCCCTCGGCCCCGGGCGTTCGAGGAGGCCATGCGTGAAGAGGACGTTTCAACCGAACAACCGGAAGCGCAAGCGCAAGCACGGCTTCCGTCTTCGGATGCGGACCCGGGCCGGGCGCGCCGTGCTGCAACGCCGCCGCGCCAAGGGGCGCGCCCGCCTGTCCGCCTGATCTGGCGCGTTCGCGACCGTGGATCGTTCGCCGCGTTGGCTGACGGCCGTCGCCGTCGCCGAGGTCCGCTGACAGTGACGCGCGCTCGCACCGGGACCGACGAGCCGCCCCGCGTCGCGTTCGCGGTCGGTCGGCGCTGCGGCGGCGCCGTCGTGCGCAACCGCGTCCGCCGGCGGCTCCGCGCTGCCGTACGGGAGTCGCGCGAACTCCTCGAACCCGGACATGCGTACCTCTTTGCCGCCGCGCCACACGCGGCTGTCGCCACGTACGGTGAGATTCGAGACGCAGTGCGTGGAACACTCGAGGAGCTCGGCGAGTGATGCGACGGATCCTTCTCCGCCTGGTCGAGATGTATCAGGCTTCGACGTCGCACCGACCGTCGCCCTGCCGCTACGTCCCGACGTGCTCGCACTACGCGCACGAGGCGATCGAGCACCACGGAGCGTTGCGCGGAAGCTGGCTGACCGCTCGACGGTTGAGCCGCTGCCACCCGCTCGGCGGCTTGGGTTTCGATCCCGTACCCCCGCGTGAGGCGCGCTGATGCTCGACCCGCTCTACGACCTCATCGGCTGGCTGCTCAGCTTCTTCTACTACCTGATCCCGAACCTCGGCGTCGCGATCATCCTGTTGACGCTGACGGTGATGCTGTGCCTGTTCCCGCTCACGGCGAAGCAGGTTCGGTCGATGGTGGCGATGCAGCGGGTGCAGCCCGAGATCAAGAAGATCCAGCAGAAGTACAAGGACGACCGGCAGAAACAGAACGAAGAGCTGCTGAAGTTCTACCAGGAGAACAAGATCAACCCGCTCTCCGGGTGCCTGCCGCTACTGCTGCAGATGCCGGTCTTCTTCGCCTTGTTCGGCACGCTGCGTGACATTCACGACAAGGTGCCCAAGACCGGCACCTTCAACAAGCTGTATCTCGACCTGTGCGGCAACGCGGCCTCGTGCCCGGATCCGAAGGGTCTGCACTTCCTGAGCATGGACCTGCTCACGTCGCCGGCGAACTCGGGCGACGTGACCAGCGGGTTCATCGAGCGCCTGCCCTACTTCATCGCGGTCGGTCTAGTGATGGCGACGGGCTGGTACCAGCAGTACCAGACGCTGCGGCGCCAGAAGGACCAGGCCAAGAACAACCCGATGGTGCGCCAGATGCAGATCATCTCGCGCGTCTTCCCGGTGCTGTTCGGCTGGTTCGCCTACATCGCGTCCTCGGGTCTGGTGCTCTACTTCATCACGCAGAGCCTCTTCCGGATCGGTCAGCAGCACTTCGTCCTCAGCAAGTACTACGAGGACGACAAGAAGCCCCCGCCGCCCACCTCGGGCGCGAAGGAGCCGGCCCCCACTCCGCCGCGGTCGTCCGGGCCGTCCCGCAACACCTCCCGCAAGAAGCGAAAGCGCAGGCGCTGAAGCCATGGACTGGATCCCCGTCACGGCGCGCACGATCGAGGAGGCGAAGGAGCTCGCGCTCGACCGCCTCGGGGTCGTCGAGGACGAGCTCGAGTACGAGGTCCTCGAGGAGCGCCGCGGGTTGCTCGGGCGTTTCGGGGCCGAGGTGAAGATCCGTGCCCGCGTGAAGCCGGTGTCGCGGGAGAAGCCAGGCGACCGTCGCCAGCGCCGCCGCCGCCCGGAGCGCGGCCCACGTGGCGACGGGGGCGGCGGCCGGTCCGACCGCCCAACCCGCGAGCGAGCCGACCGCGCGCCGGCCGAAGCGGCCGACCGCGATCCGGCCTCGGGTGGCCAGTCGCGCCGGCGCTCCCGGACTCGCTCGCGTAGCGGGGGGCGTCGCGAGCGGCGGCCGGAGACGCCCGAAGTGCATGAGGTCGCGACGATGGAGGCGGAGCCCGTGAACGAGTCGACAGTTCCGATCGACGAGCAGGCGCAGGCTGCGGCCCGGTTCACCGAGGAGCTCGTGGGCCACTTCGGAGTGCGCGCCGACGTCCGCGCCGAGGTCGTCGACGACGACATCGAGGTGCGCGTCGAAGGTTCAGGTCTGGGCGTGCTCGTCGGCCCGCGTGGCGCGACGCTCCAGGCGCTCGAGGAGCTCACGCGCGCCGTCTTGCAGCACGTCGCAGGCGGTCACAGCGCCCGGCTCCATCTCGATGTCGCCGGCTACCGGCAGCGCCGGCGAGAGGCGCTCGCCGAGTTCGCGATCGGCGTGGCCAAGGACGTGTTGGCAACCGGCCGTGGGCGGTCACTCGAACCGATGCCCGCCCCGGATCGCAAAGTCGTGCACGACGCGGTCGCGACCGTCGAGGGCGTGGTGACCACGTCGGAAGGCGAGGAGCCTCGGCGCCGGGTGGTCATCCGACCGGCCTGAGGCGGCGCAGGGTGGACCTGTCGCTCGCGTCGGTCCTCTCGGAGTCGCGCTCGCTGGGCTTCCTCGGCCCGGGTGATCCCGACGTCCATCTTCGGCATTCCGAGGAGTTCGTCCGTGTGGCCGAACGAGCACTCGGTGGTCCGCCGACATCGTTCGTCGATCTCGGCACCGGCGGGGGCGTTCCCGGACTCGTCCTGGCCACGGCGTGGCCGGACGCACGAGGGATCCTCGTCGAGTCGTCGTCTCGGCGCAGTGCGGCACTGCGGGCGTGGGCCGGGGAACTCAGGCTTGACCTTGCCGTCGTCGAGGCGCGGGCCGAAGACGTCGCCCACGATCCTGCGTTCCGGCAGCGGTTCGACCTGGTGACCGCGCGCTCGTTCGCCAGTCCCGCGGCGACCGCGGAGATCGCGGCCGGGCTCGTTGTGGTCGGCGGCGTCGCGGTGGTGAGCGAGCCGCCGGGCGGCGATGCCCTTCGCTGGCCGGCCGGTCAGCTCGGCGATCTCGGTTTCGGGCCCGCATCACTGCAGGTGGGCGACGCGACGTTCGTTGTGCTCCCCAAGGAGCGAGCGTGCCCGCCGGGGGTTCCCCGGCGACGAGGGCAGGCGGTGAAGCGCCCCCGGTGGTGATGTTTCACGTGAAACATCGCGCCGAGTACTCCCCTCCTCGAACGCCGAGGTGTACGATCCCGCCCGCCGCGCCGCCCGGGACCCGGGTGTGAGCGCGGGCGGCGGCGCTGGCCGGAGGCTGTTATGGCAACCCACGACGCGGACCGGCCCGGGCGCCGGCGCTGGTTCCGCTTGCGCGAACCGGACGTTGCATCGTCCGACGACCAATCGCAGCAGGACGCGCCGGAGATCCAGGGGGACCGGATGACACCGAACAACCTCGACCTGGCCACCGAGACGACGTCGCAGCCGGGTGGCCACGCGCGGCCGCCGCAGTCGTCCACGTCCGCCGATCCGGCGCTCCCCGGGGACGACATCCGTATCGAGCGGGCCGGACCGGACGAGGCAACGGCGGCCCCGGAGCGGCCGGAGCCCGAGCAGTTTCCCCTCCCTCGGGTGATCGCCATCGCCAACCAGAAGGGCGGCGTCGGCAAGACGACCACGGCGGTGAACCTGGGAGCGTCGCTCGCGGAGCTCGGCCATCGGGTGTTGGTGATCGACCTCGATCCACAGGGCAACGCGACCACCGGGCTCGGCTTGAGCCACCGCAACGTCGAGGGATCCGTATACGACGTGATCATGAACGACACGCCGGTCGACGACTGTGTCGAGCCGACGACCGTTCGGAACCTGTTCGTCGTCCCGGCGACGATCGACCTCGCGGGCGCCGAGATCGAACTGGTTCCGGCGTTCTCGAGGGAGCTCAAGCTGCGGCGAGCCATCGAAGTCGTGCGGGACGACTACGACTTCATCCTCATCGACTGCCCGCCGTCGCTCGGCCTGCTGACGGTCAACGGCCTGGCCGCCGCGGACGACGTGATCGTACCGATCCAGTGCGAGTACTACGCGCTCGAAGGTCTCGGCCAACTGCTGCGAAACGTCTCGCTCGTCAAGTCCAACCTCAACCCGACACTTGACGTACGCGGCATCGTGCTCACGATGTACGACGCGCGGACCAAGCTCGCCGAGCAGGTCGAGCGGGAGGTTCGCAACCACTTCGGTCCGAAGGTCTACCGAACCGTCGTTCCTCGCACGGTCCGGATCTCGGAGGCGCCGTCCTATGGTCAACCGGTGATCGTCTTCGACTCGACGTCGCGCGGCGCGGTCGCCTACCGGGAACTTGCGAAGGAGGTCAGCCGTGGCGCGACCCGGCGGTCTGGGTAAGGGGCTCGGGGCGCTGATCCCGGCCGGCATGGCGGATGCCGCGGCGTCCGCCCTGCGCGACATCCCGGTCGCGGAGATCCGACCGAACCCTCTCCAACCCCGTGACCACTTCGACGAGGAGTCGCTCGCGGCGCTCGCGGAGTCGATCCGCGAGGTCGGCGTGCTGCAGCCCGTCCTGGTCCGGGCCGCCGACGACGGCTACGAGCTGATCGCCGGCGAGCGGCGCTGGCGCGCGGCGCGCCGGGTCGGCCTCCAGACCGTTCCGGCGATCATCCGCCATGCCGACGATGCCGCGTCGCTGCAGCAGGCGATCATCGAGAACGTCCAGCGCGAGGAGCTCAACGCGCTCGAGGAAGCCGCGGCCTACCAGCAGCTCATCGAGGACTTCGGCCTCACCCACGACGACGTCGCAGTGCGGGTGGGCAAGAGCCGGGCCACGATCACCAACACATTGCGCCTCCTCCAGCTCCCGGCCTCGGTGCAGCGGTACGTGCGCGACGGGTCGCTGCGGGCGGGTCACGCCCGGGCGCTGCTCGGCACACCCGACCGTGCATTCCAGGAGCAGCTCGCCCGGCGGGCCGTCAACGAGGAACTGTCGGTCCGTGAGGTCGAGGAAGCGGTTCGCGCCCGAAGCGAATCGTCGCCGACGCCGGCTACCGCTCGGGCACCCAAGCTGCGACCTCCCGGCCTGCTCGAGCTCGAGGAGCTGCTCGGCGACTACCTCGAGACGCGGGTGCGCATCACGATGGGACCCAAGCACGGCAAGGTCGAGATCGACTTCGCGACACTCGAGGACCTCGAGCGGATCTACCGCGTGATGACCGGCGCGGCCCAACGCGGCATCTGAGTCTCTACGACGTCGCGTCGAGGCGGTGCTCGACGCCCCGCCGCACGCCCTCGACGATCGCTCGGGTGACGGTAGGAGTGCGCGGCGCGAGGAACGGAGCGTCCGCGGCGTCGACCTCGACCACGACGGCCGCCATGCGCGTCTCGCGCAGGATGCGGTAGCGGCGCCCGACCGGCTCGTCGACGTGGCCGAGCACCGAGCGCAACGCGTCGCTCAAGCTCGCGGCGATCGTGAACCCGGCTTCTGACCGAAAGCGCTCGGTCGCGAAGTACGCGCACCGGCATCCCGGGTCGGTCGTGCTGCCGAGTACGAGGCACAGGTCGGCCTCGAAGCGGTTGGCCTCTCCGGCGAGGAGGCTCGGGTCGGAGCCGGACGCGTCGAGCGCGACTTCGGCGCCGGCCTCGCGCAGTCCCCGGGCGACGGCGACGGCGAGCGCTTGCAGGCCCGGGTCGGCAACGACGAACAGCCGGCGCTCGTCGAGCCTACGGCGGTCGCGCCGGAGCGCCTCGCGTTCCCGAACGGTCGCGACGGACCCCGCCGCGAGCGTGCCGAGCCGAACGAGCGCGTCGATGGTCGCGGGACCGCACACGCCGTCGGTGGCCAGGCCCGCGTCGCGTTGGAAGCGCCGGATGGCGGCGTCGGTTGCGGGTCCGAGGATGCCGTCCTCGCGGCCGGAGTCGAAACCCAGGGCGTTCAACCGGCGCTGGAGGTCGGCGACGTCGTCGCCGCGCATCATGGACCCGCGCAACTGGAGCAGGCGGTCGCCGAGGCGGTATCCACTCTCGACCAATGCTCCCCACGTCTCGGGCCCGCAGATGCCGTCGACGCGCAGACCACGTGCCGCCTGGAAGTCGCGCACCGCGACTTCGGTGACGTCGTCGAAGACGCCGTCGGCGCCCGTCGGGTAACCCAGCGCCCGCAGGCGCTCCTGGAGATCGCGGACCGCGCCGCCGTGGTCGCCGTTGCGCCAGACCGTGCGAGTCACATCGACTGAGGGCGCGCTCGGCCGGGCTCAGCCGAGTACGTCCGCCAGCTCTTCCAGAAGCTGGGCTTTGCCCTTGGCGCCGACGAGCCGCTTGGATACCTCACCGTCACGGAACAGCAGCAAGGTCGGGATGCTCATCACGTCGTATCGGCGCGCGATGTTGGGGTTGTCGTCGACATTGAGCTTCGCGATGGTGATGCGGTCGGGGTGCTCCGACGCGATCTCCTCGAGCACCGGTGCGATCATCTTGCACGGCCCGCACCACTCCGCCCAGAAGTCGACGAGCACGGCGTTGTCGGCCGACCCGATCGACTCGTCGAACGTCGCGTCGGACAACGTCACAATTCCGTCAGCAGCCACGTTGGCTTCCTTTCACGTCACGCGGTCGCGTGGTCACGAAGCGTTTCCAAGTAGCGCTCGGCGTCGAGCGCGGCCATGCACCCCGATCCGGCGGCGGTGATCGCCTGCCGGTACACGTGGTCCTGCACGTCGCCGGCGGCGAAGACTCCCGGCACCGATGTCGCCGTCCCGGGCCCGGTCACGATGTAGCCGTTGTCGTCGAGGTCGAGCTGGCCACGGAACAGCTGGGTGTTCGGGTCGTGCCCGATCGCGACGAAGAACCCGGTCACGGGCAGGGTTTCCGCAGCACCGGTCTCCACGTCGCGCAGCCGAAGACCCTCGACGCGACCGTCGCCGAGCACGTCGTCGACGACCGAGTTCCAGCGGAAGTCGATCTTCGGGTTGGCGAACGCCCGGTCCTGCATGATCTTCGACGCGCGCAGCTCCTTGCGGCGGTGGACGACGGTGACCTTGTCGGCGAAGCGCGTGAGGAAGTTGGCTTCCTCGAGTGCGGAGTCGCCGCCTCCTACGATCGCGATGTCCTGGCCGCGGAAGAAGAAGCCGTCGCAGGTCGCGCACGTCGACACGCCGTGACCGAGCAGGCGCGCCTCCGACTCGAGGCCGAGCATCCGCGCTTTGGCTCCGGTCGAGATGATGATCGCGGGCGCCCGGTACTCGGCGCCGACCGCCCACACCCCGAAGGGCGCGGACGAGAAGTCGACGCGCTCGGCGTCGGCGGTCACGAAGTCGGCGCCGAAGCGGACGGCTTGCTCGCGGAACTTCGCCATGAGGTCGGGACCCATGACGCCGTCGGGAAACCCGGGGAAGTTCTCGACATCGGTCGTCAACATGAGCTGGCCGCCGGCGCCGATCCCCTCGACGACGAGCGGGCGCAAGTTGGCGCGCGCGGTGTAGATCGCGGCGGTCAGGCCGGCAGGGCCGGACCCGATGATGATGACGTCGCGGCTCTGCATCGATGTCCTGTCACGCCTCGCGTTTGGCCCACAAGAACCCGCCGACGGCCAAGAAGATTCCGCCCATGCCGGCCCACGCCCCCCACACCTCGCCCTGGCAGGCCGCGACGAGCAGGCGGAACACCGCGATCGTCACGAAGACGAGTGCCGGGACCACGAGGACCGCGGCCAGCAGCCCGTAGACCACAGCCTTGGTGATCGCGCGGACGGGATCGACGGTGCGCTCGCGCACGAGCGCCACGGTGCGCTCGATCGTGTCGGCGGCGTCGGCTGTCCAGTCGCTCATCGTCCCTACCGGGGTTGTTCCGGGCGGGAGCGTACTTGGTGCCTTACGGGTCGGGCCGTAGCACCTCATCGGCAAGGACTTCGCAGCCGGCTCCCAGCACGATCGCGGTGTAGGTACCCGCATCCTCGAAGACGATCACCTCGGCCGGCGCGCCGTCGAAGGTCGCGACGGCCCGCACGAGCGGCGGTGTCGCGAGGGCGTACGCCGCGGCCTGGTCCGCGAGGCAGGAGTCGTCGACGAAGCGCTGCGCAGCGCTGCCGTCGCCACCTTCCCCGAGTGCTGCGCCGGAGTCGGCGGTCGTCGTGGCGATCTGCGCGAGCCGCGCGCGCAGGAGGTCGGGATCGCCCACCTCTCCGAAGTCGGGCGCGGGCGGGGACGCGCTGCCGGGCGCCTCGGCGGCGTCGTCGGGCACCGCGCCGCCGTCGTCACTACCGCCGTCACCGTCACCGCCGGTGTCGTCGCCGGCCGCGAACTCCTCGGCGGCCTCCTGGTCGAGCCTCGCGGCATCTCCGGAAGCGGTGTCGACGTCGTCGTCGCCGCCGGTCGCGATCGCAGCGACGACGAGGAGCACCACGGCGACCGCGGCGGCGGCGCTCGTCGCCACCCAGCGCGAGGCGCGCGCGCGGCGGGCTGTCACCTCGTCGGCGGGCGCGCCGGTGAGGGCGGCCGCCACCAGCTCGGCACGGCGCTCCGCCGGGAGGGGCGCGACCGCGAGCGACGCGCGCGCGGCGGCGAGCGCGCCGCGGTGCTCGTCGACGCCCGGCGTAGCCGCGAGACGGGCGCGCGCCTCGGCGGGGTCCAGGCCGAGGTCGGCCGCGGCCGCGGAGAACTCGCCGTCGAGCTCGGCGCTCAGCAGCTCGACGACCGCGTCGGTCGGAAGGGGCAGGTGAGGGGTGCTCATGGTGTCGCGGTGGTTGGACGGTCAGGCGACGGTTCGGGGTTCCCGAGCAGGCCGGCCAGCGCAGCCCGGCCGCGCGCGATCCGGGAGCGCACGGTTCCGGGTGGGATGTCGAGGACGGCGGCGATCTCCGCGTAGTCGAGGTCGGCGAGATCCCGGAGCGCGACCGCCGCCCGGAACTCCGGGGGCAGGCGCGCGAGCGCGGCGTCGACGTCGATGCGGTCCGTCACGAGGTCGTCGGTGCGCACCGCGCGCGCGGGCACCTCGGGAACCGACTCGACGGCCACCGGCCGCCGCGATCGCCGGCGGGCCTCGTCGAGCGCGGCGTTGGTCGCGACGCGGTAGCACCACGTCGTGAAGAGTGCGCGACCGTCGAACGAGCCGATCCCGCGGGCGATCGCGAGCAACGCGTCCTGCGTTGCGTCGAGTGCATCGTGTTCGTTGCCGAGGATGCGCCGGCAGATCGCGTGCACGCGATCGACGTGGCGTGCGAGCAGCGCTTCGAGCGCACCGCGGTCGCCGCGCGCGGCGGCGTCCGCCAGTTCGCGATCGGGCCGATCGTCGCGCGCGCCCACCAGGCGCGAACGCTACCCGCGGTTTCGCGCTAGCCGGTGGCGCGCGGCACCCACGCGACGCCGACGACGCGCGGACCGGTGTGGACCCCCACCACCGGACCGATGTGGCCGACCACGACCTCCGCGCCGGCCGTCGATCCGCTGATCATCGCCATGAAGTCGTCGAGGTCGGGCGCGCCCGCGTGCAGCACGCTCAGCACCTCGACGTCGGCCGGAATGCGATCCGCGATGAAGCGCAACGCCTTGGAGCGAGTGCGTACCTTGCCCGCCTGCTCGACGGCGCCGTCCTCGACCGAGATCACCGGTTTGATCGACAGCATCGACCCGAGCAATGCCTGCGCGCCGCCGATGCGGCCGCCCTTGCGCAGGTACTCGAGGGTGTCGAGCGTCGCGAGCACCCGTTGGCGGTCACGCCGGTCCTCGACCTCGTGCACGATCGCCTCGAGCGACGCGCCTTGGCGCGCGCGCCGAGCCGCGTGCAGCACGAGGTTGCCGATGCCCATCGACGCACTCTTCGAGTCGACGATGGAGATCGGGCACAGCCCGTCGAGCGCCTTCGCGGCGACCTGCGCCGACTGGAACGTCGCCGACAGGCGCGACGACAGGTTGATGCACGCGATGCCGTCGGCACCGTCGTCGGCCAGGCGCCGGAACACCTCTTCGAACGCGCCGACCGACGGCGCGGCCGTCTCGGGCAGGATCGGGGAAGACTGGAGCCGCGTCCAGAAGTCTTCTGTCGTCAGCTCGGTGCGGTCGACGAACTCCTCCTCACCGAAGCGGATCGTGAGCGGCACGACCTCGATGCCGAGATCGTCGCAGACCGGCTGCGGGAGGTCCGAGGCACTGTCTGTCACGATGCGAATGGCCATGGGTCCTCCTCGGCTCTCCGATCTCGGATTGCCCGTCGGCGCACATGGTTACACGCCCGGAGACGCTTTGCCCCGCTTGCGCACGAGGCGGGCGAGCATGCCCACCTCGTCGGCACCGGTCGCGGCGAGCACGGCAACGTACACCGCGCCGCCCGCGAGCGCGCCGGCACCCGCCGCGACCGCCGCCCGCACCGGCGACCCCTGACCGATCGCGCCCGCGATCGGAGCCGCGACCATCGCGAGCGCGCCGGCGGCGAGGCCGGCTCGCACGAGCGTCGCGGTCACGCGCGCGTCGACGACCGTGCCAGTTCGCCGCTGCAGCATGAGCAGCGCGACGACCGCGGCGATTCCGTAGGCACCGCTGTACGCGAGTCCGAGACCCTGCACGTCGAGGAGCGCGAACAGCGCGATCGCCAGCGCGATGTTGCACGCGTTCTCGAACGCGTTCACGACGAACGGCGTCCGCGTGTCCTGCAGGGCATAGAAACCCCGCAGCGTGTAGAGGTACACCGAGAACGGCACGAGACCGATCGCGAGCGTTTGCAGCACGTCGGCGGTGACCGCGGCGTCGGTCGCGCCGAACGCGCTGCCGCCGAGGGTCAACGTCGCGACCGCCGGCTGCGCGAGCACGCCGAGGGCGACCGCAGCGGGCAGCACGACGAGCACGACGAAGCGCAATCCCATGGAGAAGTCACGCCGGAGCGCGGGCATGTCGCCGGCCGCGGCGTCGCGGGCGAGCTCGGGCGTCATGGTCGTCATGACGGACACCGCGAACAGCCCGTGCGGCAGCTGGAAGAACACGAACGCATACTGGTAGGCGGACACCGCGCCGTCGTCGCCGGAGTTCGCGAGCAGCAGCACGAACAAGAGCGCGACCTGGTTGGCGACGACATACCCGACGGTCCACCCCGACAGCGCGACGACGCGCCGCACCGCCGCGTGCTTGAGGTCGAGCACGGGGCGGAGCCGTACTCCCGCCCGCGCGAGCGCGGGCAGCAGCGAGAGCGCGAGGGCGGCGACGCCGGCGGTCGTGCCGAGTCCCAGCAGCAGGAGCAGGTCGGTCTCGCCGCGGATGCGCGTCACGTCGCGCCAGCCCTCTTGCGACCCGTCGGCAAGGCGGACGAACGCCAGCAACGTCGCGACGACCGCGATGTTGTTGAGCACGGGCGCGTAGGCGGCGGCGGCGAATCGCCGGCGGGCGTTGAGCAGCGCCGTCGCCATCGCCGTCAACCCGTAGAAGCAGATCTGCGGCATGAAGCAGCGGATCAGGAACGTCATCACCTCGACCTGCGCGTCGCGCTCCGCGCCGCTCGTGTCGAGCGAGTACACACGCGCGATGAGCGGGGCCGCCACGACCGCGACGACCGTGAGGACGACGAGCAGGATCGCCGCCGCCGTCACGACGGCCGAGGTTGCCCGTTCGTCCCGGCGCTCGAGGTGCTCGACGAACAGCGGGACGAGCGTCGCCGTGAGCACGCCACCCAGGATGAGCTCGTAGATGACGTTGGGCGTCGTGTTCGCGAGGTTGTAGGAGTCGGCGAGCGAGCCGCGCCCGATCGCGTACGCGAGCGCGACGACGCGCACGAGGCCGGTGACTCGGGACAGCAGCGTGCCGAGCCCGACGAAGACGCTGGCGCGAACGAGACGGCCCGCGTCGGTGGTGTCGCGCGTCACGTCGGCGGCGCGGCCGCGCGCGCTCGCCGCGTCCGGCGGAAGTGGTTGCCCCACCAGAGCGCAAGGAACAGCAGCGCTCCGGCGGTGAGGGCGGCGCCCACACCGCTGAACACCGCCGAACGCACGGTGACGCGCGTCGGCGCGCCGATCGCGATCGCGCCGTCGCCCGTCGTCAGCGACACGGTCATGGTGAACGTGCCCGAGGTGCGTGCTTCCACGACGAAGCGCTCGGTGTGGTTGCCGGGCGGCAGCTCGACGGTCGTCTCGTCGCCCTCGGGGAACAACAACTTCGTGCTCTCCAGCCTGACCCGAACGCGCACCGGATGCCCGGTGTCGTTCCGGAAGCTCAGCGGGATCGCGGCGCGCCGCGACGTCACCGTCACGCGCTTGTTCGTCGTCCCGACTCCGGCGGTGAGCTGCTGCACCGCGGAGTGGACCACGGCGAGCTGCGCCTCGGCCGTCGCCGGCGACTGCTCGGTGCTCAGCGCGAGCAGCAACGCGCGCTCGCCTTGCGCGAGGACCGGGCTGTCGGCCGGGATCGTGGCACGCAGCGCGGCCAGTGCCCGCTTCGCGGCGGCGTACGCGGAGCCGGTGACGGGGAACCCGACCGGCTCGTCGGGGACGAGATCACGGGCGGCGAGCTCGCCGTCGAACGCCTCGAAGTAGTCGTCGATCGTCACGGGCTGTACCAGCGGGTGGTCGAGGAGCGCGGTGGCGAGCGCGGCGTAGAGCTCGACCTCGGGCTGCCAGCGCAGCGGCGTCGCGACGACGATCCCGCGCGGCGCATCGGGATCGGCGAACGCAAGGACCGACAGCGCGCTCAGCGCGCGGTGCACGCGGCGGGCGGGCTCACCCGAGCTGTTCAGCAGATCGTCGACGAGCGAGGTCGACGCGGCCGCGCGCACCTCTCCCGGCCCGGCCGTGACGACGAACGGCTCGAGCAGCGGGCGATCCTCCACGTCGACCTGGGTGTCACGCACGACGACGCGGTCGACGAGCAACTGGCGCAGGCGGGCGAGCACCGGACCGTCGACGGGCTCCGCGTAGGCGATGCGCGCGTCGGGTCGCGCACCCGTCAGGCGCTCGACGGTGTCGCTGCCGGTCACGATCTGCTCGGGCAGCTCGTCGCCGAGTCCCGCCGCTTCGAGCGCGGTGAGGTCGACCGGGACGTATGGCGCGGGCAGGAGACGCGTCGTCGGGCGGGTCGCAGCCGTCCGGACGCGCTCCACGGCGAGCGCGATCGCAGGGTCCTGCTGCGCGAGCGCCTCCCAGCTCTCGAACGTCTCGGGACCGAGTTGCAGCGTGAGCGGCAGGTCGCCCGTCTCGGCGAGCAACGAGGCGATCGCGTCGAGCCGCCCGCCGGGCGCGAGATCGGCAGGTGCGGTCGCGGGAACGGCCCCGTCCACGCCGAGCACCGGGCTCGTGACGAGCGACCAGACCCACGCGAGCGAGAGCGGCCGCTCGATCGGGTCCGACGGGTCGACGACGACGACCCAGGTGACGAACGAAGCGAATGTCTCACGGGCGGCCTCGAGCGACACTTCGAGCGGGTACACGCCGGCGCGAGCCGCGGCCAGCGCCGGGAGCGGGGCGTCGTTGCCGACGCCGATCGTCACCGCGACCGATCCGTCGGATGCGCGGGGAAGGTCGGCGACGGCGAACGCGTCGTTGTCGAGGCGCCCTCTCAGCGGCTCGCCCGCCGCCGACTCGAGGAACGCGTCGAGCGTCGAGAGCCGGTTGTACAACCGGAGCCGGAGCGTGCGGTCGTCGTCGGGCCCGGACGCCGGCGGCACCCCGAGGCTGAACGTCGTGGTCGCGCCCAACGTCGCCGTCGGTGGCTGCGAGACGAGGACCAGCTCGACGTCGTCCGTGCTCGTGTCGTCCGTGCTCTGGGCGAACGTCGCGGGTTGCGCTGACACGAACGCGGTCGACGCGAGCGCGACTGCGGCGACGATGCGGGCGCCGCTGCGAGCGGTGTTCACAGGTCGCGACCCAGCACGCACAACCCCACCGGCAACGGGGTGAAACCGGCCCGCTGGTACAACGCGAAGGCGCGGTCGTTGTCGACCTGCGTGTTGACGTAGGCCCGGGCGGCACCCCGCGCGCGGAGCCACAGCAGGCCGTCGTCGAGGAGCGCGCGTCCGAGGCCGTTTCCCTGGACGTCGGGGTGGACCGCCAGCCGTTGCACGTACCCGTCGCCCGCCGCCCGGCCCACGAGCACGTAGCCGCGGACCTCGCGCGAGGTCACGCGGAAGTGCGCGCTGGGTGTCGCGCGCGCCGCGTCGTGCAGACCGTGTTCGTCGAACCTCCAGAACTCGTCGAAGGCGGCGGCGTCGACCGCCAGCATCTGGGGTCGCTCGCTGCGGCGCGCACGGCGTGTTCGGCGCGACGCGCCCGACAGGTCGCGCAGTTCGTGGACGAGCACGTGCAGGCGGCCGCGGATGGTGAAGCCGGTGTCGACGAACGCGGTGCTTGCCGCGGGCGCGAGCGCGTTCGTGACGACCGCTCGATACCCCGCGTCCCGCAATCGATCGAGGAGGCGTTCGAGAACCGCGGGCGCGACGGAGCCGCGGCCCCGCAGTGCGAGCGAAGCGACGTCGCTGCGTCCGTGCCAGGCCGCGATCCGTACGACGCCGCCGCGCACGCGGAACGACTGCGTCTTCACCGGCGGAAACAGTAGGTGGTCGGCTGGGTACCCTTCCGGACGTGCTCCTGCTCGTCACGGACCCGCGGCTCACCGCGCACGACCCCGGCCGGGGTCACCCCGAGCGCCCGGCGCGGCTTCACGCCGTGCTCGAAGGCGCCCGCTCGGGCGCCGGGCCCGACGCGGTCCGCGAGGTCGAGCCCCGGCGCGCGACGCGCGGCGAGGTCGAGCGCGTCCACACCGCGGAGTACCTCGACCGGCTCGAACGGTTCTGCGAGCTGGGCGGCGGGCCGCTCGATCCCGACACCGCCGTGTCTCCCGAGTCGTTCCGCGCCGCGCTCGCCGCCGCGGGCAGCGGCCTGACGGCGGTCGCGGCGTTGGAGGCGGGAGAGGCCGAGGCCGCGTTCTGCGCGGTCCGACCTCCGGGTCACCACGCGGTCGCGGCTCGCGCGATGGGCTTCTGCCTCATCAACAACGTGGCGGTGACGGCCGCCCATCTGCGCGACCGCGGCGCTCGGGTGCTCGTCGTCGACTGGGACGCGCACCACGGCAACGGCACCCAGGACATGTTCTTCGCCGATCCGGCGGTCATGTACGTGTCGATGCACGAGTGGCCGCTGTACCCCGGGACCGGCCGCCTCGACGAGACCGGCACCGGACCGGGCACCGGCACAACCGTCAACTTCCCGCTGCCGGCCGGCGCCACCGGCGACGTCTACCTCGCGGCGCTCGACGAGGTCGTCACGCCGCTCGCCGAGGCGTTCCGGCCGGACTGGGTGCTCGTGTCGGCGGGTTTCGACGCCCACCGTGCGGACCCCCTGACCGGCCTCGGGCTCTCGGCCGGAGACTACGCGGACCTCACGACCCGCTTGCTGGGCCTGGCACCGCCCCGCCGCACGATCTGCTTCCTCGAGGGCGGCTACGACCTTGAGGCGCTGCGCGACTCGACGGCGGCGACGGTCTCCGCGCTGCTCGGGATGCCGGCGCGCCCGGAGCCGCCGACCTCCGACGGCCCCGGCGGGCACGTCGTGCGGGCCGCCCGGGACCTGCACCCCGACGCCGTCCGCCCCTGACGCGGCGGGAGTCGACGGCACAACGGCTCCCCAATACACCGGACCGCACTCAGGGTGGCGGCACCGGATGCCGATGGAGACGGTGAGGTAGGGGAGGGAGTCGTCTCGTGCTGGACCTCGATCAGCTACTGAAGTACGCCGTCGAGCGCGGCGCGTCCGACGTCCACATCAAGGTCGGTTCGCCGCCGTTCATCCGCATCGACGGACGGCTCGAGCGCGCCGATCAGCAGCCGGTCTCGCCGGTCGAGACCGAGCGGATCGCGTTCGCCATCATGCCCAAGCAGCGGGCGGAGGAGTTCATCGCCGTCAACGAGGCCGATTTCGCGTACTCGGTCTCGGGGCTCGGGCGCTTCCGGGTCAACGTGCTGCGCCAGCGCGGTTCGGTCGGGCTCGTGCTGCGGCGCGTGCAGAGTGAGATCCCGTCGTTCGAGGCGCTCGGGCTCCCGCCGGTCGTGCAGCGCCTCGCCGAGCACCCGCGCGGGCTCGTGCTCGTGACCGGTCCCACCGGCTCGGGCAAGACCACGACGCTCGCCTCGATGATCGACTACATCAACGAGACGATGAGCCGGCACATCGTGACGATCGAAGACCCGATCGAGGTGCTGCACTCCGACAAGAACTCGATCGTGAACCAGCGCGAGGTCGGCACCGACACGGCCGACTTCAACGCGGCGCTCAAGCGCGTGTTGCGCCAGGACCCCGACGTGATCCTCGTCGGCGAGATGCGCGACCCCGACACGGTACGCACCGCGCTCGCGGCCGCCGAGACCGGCCACCTCGTGTTCTCCACGCTGCACACGATCAGCGCGACCGACTCGATCAACCGGATCATCGACTTCTTCCCGCCGCACGAGCAGCGCCAGATGCGCATGTCGCTCGCGTCGTCGCTGCGCGGCATCGTGAGCCAGCGGCTGGTGGAGCGCCGGGGCGGTGGGCGCGTGCCCGCGGTGGAGGTCCTCGTCGCGACCGGCCGCGTGTTCGACCGCATCGTGAACCCCGAAGAGACCCACGAGATCGAAGAAGTGATCCGTGAGGGCGAGTACTACGGGATGCAGACGTTCGACCAGAGCCTGCTCGAGTTGTACAAGGCCGGCACGATCGAGCTGCGCGAGGCCCTCGCGACGTCGACGAGCCCGCACGACCTGCGCCTCATGATCGAGCAGCACACGATGGAGCAGGCCGCGGCCGGCGGCGCGTAGCGGCGCGAGAACGCTGCGCTACCCGGCGGGCGGGACCGCGGCAACGGCTGCGTCGGTGTCGCCGTCGGGGCGCGGTTCGCGTAGCAGCTCGACCAGGCCGCCCACGGTGCCGAAGAGGCCGCTCATCTCGGTGGGCAGGAAGATCTTCGTCGCCCGGCCGTCGGCAACCGCGCGCAGCGCTTCGAGGTACTTGATCGCGATCAGGTCGGGCGTCGGATCGCCCTGGTGGATCGCGCCGTAGACGTTCTGGATCGCCTGCGCCTCACCTTCGGCCACCGCGATCTGCCGGGCGCGCTCGGCCTGGGCCAGCCGTTCGATGGCCTCGGCCTGGCCCTGTGCCTCCAGGATCTGCTTCTGCCGGATGCCCTCGGCTTCGAGGATCGCCGCCTGCTTGTCGCCCTCGGCGCGCGTGATCGCCGCCTCCCGCACACCTTGTGCTTCGGTGACGACAGCACGCCGCGTGCGCTCCGCCTGCATCTGCTGGTGCATCGAGTGCACGACGTCCGGCGGCGGGTCGATGCGTTGGATCTCGACTCGCACCACGCGCGTACCCCACTTGTCGGTCGCGTCGTCGAGGATGTCGCGCAGGCGCGCGTTGATCGTGTCGCGTGACGTCAACGCGTCGTCGAGCTGCATGTCGCCGATCACGTTTCGCAGGTTGGTCTGCGCGAGCTTGGTCACGGCGAGCTGGAAGTTGGCGACGTTGTAGGCGAGCCGCTGCGGGTCGGTGGCCTCGTAGTAGATGACGGCGTCGACCGACACGACGACGTTGTCGGACGTGATGACCTCTTGTGGCGGCACGTCGACGACTTGCTCGCGCATGTCGACGAGCAACAACTTGTCGATGAACGGGAAGATCAGCCGCAGACCAGGGTCGGTCGTCGCGTGGTACTTCCCGAGCCGCTCGACCAGGCCCCGCTGGAAGGGCCGCACGATGCGGACGCTCATCGCCACCACGACGAAGAGCAAGAACGCGACGACTGCCAGGACGATCACTGCGGCGCTCATACGGCTTCACCCTCCGGGCCTCGATTGCCCGTGTCGCGCTGCCGACTGTCCGGGCCTGCGGGTTGCGCCTGGCTGCTCATCAGGCCTCCTCCACCGGCTCGACGATCAGGCGGGTGCCGTCGACCCGCAGCACGGCGACCGTCGTGCCGACCGCGATCTCGCTGCCGTCGGCGCTCTCGGCGCGCCACTCTTCACGCTCGACGCGGATCAGGCCGGTCTCGTTGGGGCGTCCCGGGATGGTCTGGAGCACCACGCCGCGCCGGTGGGACCAGCGGGTCGCGCCCACCGAGGCCTGCTCGACGGCGGAGAGGCGCCGCCCGATCGGTACGAGCACGAAGAGCGCGAGCGCCGTGACCACGACGAATGCGCCCCACTCGAACGCGACGTCGACGCCGAAGAACGCGAGCATGCACGCGAACGCGGCCCCGATCGCGAACGACACCATGAAGAACGCGCCGGGCGTGATCAGCTCACCGATCGCCAACCCGACCGCCGCGGCCAGCCACCACCAGCGCCAGTTCTCGGGGTCGTCCACGCCCGACACCGTAGCTTCGCAAACCGGTCACTCGGGCGGATATTCGATGAGATGCGCGCGCCCGCGAGAATGGCGACGGCATGTCGGTCCCGCCGCGTCTGGCGCGCTTCTTCGAACCCGGTTCACCAACCCAGGAACTCGCGGCGCGCCTGCGCGCGGCCGGGCATGCCGCCTACCTCGTCGGGGGAAGCGTGCGCGACGCGTTCCTCGACCGCGGTCACGCCGACGGCGACGTCGACGTCGCGACCGACGCGCGCCCCGACGTCGTCGCGGCCGCGGTGAAGGGCTGGGCCGACGCGGTGTGGCTCCAGGGGCAGCGGTTCGGCACCGTCGGGTGCGCGAAGGACGGCGACACGTTCGAGATCACGACGCTGCGCGCCGAGGTGTACCACCCCGAGAGTCGCAAGCCCGAGGTCACCTACTCCGACGACATCGAGACCGACCTCTCCCGGCGCGACTTCACCGTCAACGCGATCGCGATGTCGCTCGACGACCCGCGGGTGATCGATCCCTTCGACGGCCTCGCCGACCTCGGTGCCCGCCGGCTGCGCACCCCGCTCGGCCCCGAGGTGTCGTTCGAGGACGACCCGCTGCGGATGTTGCGGGCGGCACGCTTCGTCGCGACGCTGCACTTCGCGCCCGACCCGGCCGTCGTCGAGGCGATCGAGCGCATGCGGTCGCGCCTGCAGATCGTGAGCGCGGAACGCATCCGCGACGAGCTGTCGAAGCTCCTGCTCGCCGACGACCCGTCGCCCGGTCTGTGGCTGATCTCGCGCACCGGACTGTCCGACGAGTTCCTCCCCGAGCTCAACGCGATGCAGCTCGAGCAGGACCCGATCCACCGCCACAAGGACGTGCTGGCGCACACGATCGCCGTCGTCGCGAAGACGTCACCGGATCTCGTGGTTCGACTCGCCGCGCTGCTGCACGACATCGCCAAGCCGCGCACGCGCAAGATCGACTCCCGCGGCGTGTCGTTCCATTTCCACGACGTCGTCGGCGCACGCATGGCGCGCGAGCGGCTCACCGCGCTGCGCTACCCCAACGACGTCGTCGACGACGTCACACGGCTCGTCGAGCTCCACCTGCGGTTCCACACCTACAAGCAGGGTTGGACCGACAGCGCCGTGCGCCGTTACGCGAACGACGCAGGCCCGCTGCTCGACAAGCTCAACGAGCTCACGCGCTCCGACTGCACGACGCGCAACGAACGGCGGGCCGCCGCCCTCGCGAAGCGCATGGATCAGCTCGAGGCGCGGATCGGGGAGCTGCGCGCGAAGGAAGAGCTCGCGAAGATCCGGCCCCCGCTCGATGGTCGGGAGGTGATGGCCCACCTCGGGATCGAGCCGGGCCCGCTCGTCGGCGAAGCGCTGCGCCACCTGCTCGACATCCGGCTCGACGAGGGCCCGATCGACAAGGACGACGCCTACGCGCGCCTCGACGCGTGGGCCGCCCGGCGCGGTCTGCGTTAGACGCCCTCCTTGCGCGCGCGGCAGATGACCATCGTCGGCACTTGCGGGCCCGGATCGGCCGAACGCAGCGGTTCCGGCTCGAGCAGCACGTCGACGCGGTACCCGGCGCGGTGCGTCGAAGCGAAGACGTCGGCGATCGTGCGCGGCCACAACTCCATGTCCTCGCCCTCGCGCACGATCTTGAGCGGGCCCGGTTCGTTGTAGGAGCGGCGCACCTCGAGGCGACCCAGCGGTAGGCCGCCCGGCGCCGCGTCCTCGCGGCCGACGGCCAGCGCGGCGGGGTGGTCGAACGAGAACACGAACGCGGCGCCGGGCCGCAGGACGCGATGGACCTGGCGGAACAGGCGGTCGACGTCCTCGACCTCGCTCAGCAGCCCGGCCGCGAACGCCAGGTCGATCGAGTCGGCCCGCAGGAACGCCAGATCGGCGACGTCGCCGCGATGCCACTCGACGCGCACCTCGCGCGCGTCGGCGAGCCGGCGCGCCAGGCCGAGCTGCGCGGGTGAGTCGTCGATCGCGATGACGTGCGCGCCCTGCTTCGCGAACGCGACCGCGTTCTCGCCGCTGCCGCAGCCGAGATCGAGGACCCGCTTGCCCTTCACCTCGCCGCACAAACGCAGGTCGGCCTCGGTCGGCAGGTCGGTGCCGTACTCCACGACCGTGGCGGGACCGGCCCCTGCACGCCGTGCCGCGACCCGGTCCCACGCCTCGGTGTTCGTCATGCCCGCATTATGAGCGGACTACGAGCCGTTGGCGAACTCCTCGACCATGCGGTGCGCCTCGTCGTCGTGGTACTGCACGGGCGGCGACTTCATGAAGTACGCGGACGGGCCGAGCAGCGGGCCGCCGACCCCGCGGTCGAGCGCGAGCTTGGCGCAGCGCACCGCGTCGATGATGACGCCCGCGGAGTTCGGCGAGTCCCACACTTCGAGCTTCAGTTCGACGTTGAGCGGAACGTCACCGAAGTTGCGCCCTTCGAGGCGGATGTAGGCCCACTTCCGGTCGTTCAACCACGGCACGTGGTCGGACGGGCCGATGTGCACATGGTCCGACGAGATGCCCTGGTCGATCTGGCTCGTCACCGACTGCGTCTTGGAGATCTTCTTGGACAGCAAGCGCTCGCGCTCGAGCATGTTCTTGAAGTCCATGTTGCCGCCGAAGTTGAGCTGGTACGTGTTGTCGATCGACAGGCCACGGTCCTCGAACAGGCGGGCGAGGATGCGGTGCACGATCGTGGCGCCGACCTGGCTCTTGATGTCGTCGCCGATGATCGGCACGCCCGCGTCGGTGAAGCGCTGCGCCCACTCGGGGTCGCTCGCGATGAACACCGGGATCGCGTTGACGAAGGCGACGCCGGCGTCGAGGCAGGCCTGCGCGTAGTAACGCTGCGCGTCCTCGGAACCCACGGGCAGGTACGACACGAGCACGTCCGCGCGCGCGTCACGCAGGGCCTGAGCGACGTCGACCGTCTCCGCCGGCGATTCCTCGACGGTCTCTCGGTAGTACTTGCCCAGGCCGTCGAGCGTCGGGCCGCGCTGCACGAGCACGCCGAGGTCGGGCACGTCGGCGAACTTGATCGTGTTGTTGATGCTCGTGAAGATCGCCTTGCCGAGGTCGATCCCGACCTTGTCGGCGTCGACGTCGAACGCCGCGACGAACTCGACGTCGCCGACGTGGTAGCCGCCGAGCTCGACGTGCATCAGGCCCGGCACGCGCTCGGCCGGGTCGGCCTTGCGGTAGTACTCGACGCCCTGCACGAGGCTGCTCGCGCAGTTGCCGACGCCGGCGATGGCTACTCGAACGGTCTTGCGGGGGGTAGCGCTCATGCGGAGGCTGCTCCTTGGTTGCGATCGACCTCGCCCGCGCGCTCTTCCGCGATGAGCTGGTCGAGCCACTCGAGATCGTGTTGGGTGGTCCGGGCCCGGTGCTCGAGGAGCGACCGGGTGTAGCGGTCGATGGTCCGCCCCGACGCCCGCCGGGCGGGTGCGAGGCGTTGGGTGAGCTGGGCGCGGCGGCGCTCGAGGAACGCCAGGCGCTGCGGGCCGTCGAGGTAGCGGCAGAACGACAGCTTCAGCGCGAACGACCGGTCGTCGTCGGCCTCGGGCGCGTTGAGCAGCTCGGCGAACAGGGCGCGGCCCCGGTCGGTGATCCGGTACGCCTTGCGGTTGCGCCGCGGGGCGCGCGGCCGGCGCCGCAGGCGGGCCGCGGCGATGTCGCCCGACAGCGAGCCGGTCGGCACGATCGGACCGGTCGCCGCCTCGTCGCCCGCGGTCGTCTCCTCGATCGCCCCGGTCTTCTCGAGCCGGCGCAGCGCCGGGTAGAGCGAACCGAACGAAATGCCCCACAGCGGTCCGAGCGTCTCGGACAGGCGCTTCTTCAGCTCGTACCCGTGCAACGGCTGCTCCGCGAGCAACCCCAGCACCGCCAGCTCCAACATCGTGTTCCACGATATATCGAATCGATATATCGATGCAAGCACTTGCAACCACGACGCCGGAACCGGGGACGGGACGACGCGCATGCGGAGCACACCTACACTCGGCGTCCGTGCACGCGGTCACGGACTACGCGCTCGCCCGCCGGGCGGTACTGCGCGACTTCCGGCGCGGCACCCTCACCCGCCTCGACGTGTGCGACGCGCACCCGGAGCTGCTCCGGGCCGCGCAGAACGTCGGGACCGAGTTCGACGACGACTGCCCCGTGTGCGAGTCGGGACCGCTACGGCTCGTCTCCTACGTCTACGGCGAGAAGCTCAAGCAGGCCAACGGCCGGTGCATCGCCACCCCCGACGAGCTCGCGAAGCTCCGCAAGAGCTGTGACGAATTCACCTGCTACGACGTCGAGGTGTGCGTCGACTGCGGCTGGAACCACCTCCGCCGCCAGAGCCTCCAGGGGCGGCTGCACCGGCGGTGAGTGTTTGAAGGGTTGCGGCCCCTGACGGGCCTATTCCTCTTCGTCGGCGGGCTCGCAGGGGTACTGCGAAACGCACGAGAAGCACCACAGCTCGGGATCCGCAACGACGCTGTGCGACGCGGGGGCGTCCCACGTCTCGGGCACCACGTAGATCCGGCGAACGAGCACCAACTCGTCGTCCGGGATGCCGCAGTTCTCGCAGGCTCGCTCGGTCACGCCGCGGGCTCCGGAGTCGCCCCGTCGAGCGCCGCGAGCGCGGCCTGCTCGCCCAGCTCCACCAGGCGGTCGAACTTGTCGAAGTCGAGCAGGCTCACTCCGTCGAGCGCGGGGCGGACGAGGAAGTCGGGCTCGCCGCCGCTGCCGAGCGACCCGAGCTCGGTCAGCCGCAGCAGGACCCGTGGCAACGTCGTCAGCTCCTCGAACGAGCGCTGGCGCAGCGTGCGGGTGAGCACCCTCCAGCCCGACACCGCACCGGTGTCGGTCGCCCCCGCCGGCATGAACTCGCGCCGTGCTCCGACGTCGACGCCGATGACCCGGATGCCCGGGTGGAGCGCGCGCATCGGCGCG
>Ga0073934_10004138_pt1 | contig 24742 bp, 24 predicted proteins | sample LarsenN4metaG_FD_76834 | JGI IMG/M metagenome (GOLD analysis project Ga0073934, IMG submission 76834) | Hot spring sediment bacterial and archeal communities from British Columbia, Canada, to study Microbial Dark Matter (Phase II) - Larsen... ... | reverse complement strand
GGCTCTCTTGAGGCAAGAACATAGGTCAGCATGTCGTTGGCAAAGAACGCAAACAGGTCGTCGCTCAGACCTCGAAGCCTGAAGATCACCGACTTGCTGAGCAGGAACTCTAGGTCATGCCCGCGGACGCAGTTATATGTCTGACCCATGAAGTTCAGGAGGTTCAGCGTCCGGTTCATGAGAGTTTCCCAGTAACCTGCGTTGCGAGAATTTACTCGGAACTTGAGAGACGAAAGCTTCCGATAGAACTCGTTGAGGGTGACGTAGTTCGGGGACCCATTCAGAATCCCTTTGCTGAGAAAAAGCTCGTGAAGGATATCCCCCAAAAGGTTCACGCTGCCGTCGCGGAGGAAGAAGCTCTCCCGCCAGATATTCTTAACCCTGCCTTGCCATTCAAGCGGGTGGAAGCCAGGTGGAGGCTCAAAAATGTTCCGGCGCAGATCCTTGTAGTCAACGACCAAAAGGTCTTCGGGTGGGAAGAATTGGGCAAGGTTCTTGTACTCATCCTCGGTGTCAAAAATCCAGACAGCAACGCTTCCGACCAGCTGTGCCACCTCGGACATGATGCCAAATGATTTGCCGCTTCCGCTGTGGCCTGTCCAGAGCTGGTGCTCGCCGAGCAAAGACAAGGGCAACTTGAATGGCCCGGCGAGGCCTGCGTTCTGAACGAGCCGACCGATCTCGACATCACCGTCGCCGACCTCTTCGGGCTCAGGCTGCGGAAGGAACGGATGATCCTGGGCCTCGCCGTTGGCAGCAGCGAGCGCGGCGAGAGGCTGCAGGTATTCCAGCAAGTCCCTGGTTTGCTCGGCGCGGTCATTCTCATCTGGAATCAGCGGCAGCATCTCAATTGCGCTGCGGATTCCAGGATTTCGAGAGAGGTCTGCGAGCTGTGCCAGCTTCAAGAGTTGTTCTTGGATGTCTTGTGTCTTGACATCAAACAATGGGGCCGTGCTTCGCATGGTAAGCCCTCAACACTGTTTTGCCGATGTAGATCGCTGCCTTTAGAGGCAGCACCGCCAAGCGGAGGACGCGGCGCACCCGCCTGAATCGCCGATGTCTCGGACGAAATCTTCTGAATCGCTTGTATCCCACGACTACCTCCCAAAAATTACGTGGCCTAGGGTTTCAAAGAAGCCGTGGGTCGTGCACACGACCACTTGCCCTGCCTGCTTGCTATGGACCCTGCACATTGACCTACCGCAGATGGCGCATTTAAGGGCCGAGCAGGTTTTGCAGATCAGATTCCCGCAGACATCACACATCGCTCCGGCCTCGGCTGGCTCGTGGATCAGGGCGTTGCAGGAAGCGCAGAAGGCAACGTCTGTCGTGAGGGTCTTCTCAAAGCCTGCGGGGCCGGCTCCTTGGGTCTCTTGCTGGTGGAAGAATTCACCGCCCACTGCTGCCGTGCCAGCGACCCGGGTACGATTTTTCTTGGTGTAGACAAAACCGGGCCGGGGCGGGTTTGAATTCCAATTTACCATTACTCACCTCCGCGATGTGTTCGAAAGAAAAGGAGAGGTAATAAACCACACGGAGTGCCTACGCGCTCTATGCCCTCCTCGTCTGGATTTGCGGTAGTGGTACCGTCCAGCATTTCCAGCAACAGCGGTAGCCGGAAACGTGGGCTGAACATTGGTCACAAACGAGCTGGCGGCAGCGCACGCAGGTGTACAGGTTCCTCTCGGGCCAGAACTGGAGCTGAACCAATGGGACGCTTGGTGCGAATGGATTCTGGAACCCGCAAAGCGCACACCGGCGGTTGCCGCCCAGGCGATTGCCGCGTTTCCGGATCATCACTTCTCTTTCCCGTTGCCGCCGACAGCCTTCAGAGCTTTCCTGTATTGCCGGAGCTTGACCTTCTTCTCCTTTTTGGTCTGCTCAAGGTGGCGGATTTCGGCCTCAAGGCTGGCGATGGTGGCTTCGATTTGGGACACAAATTCCTTGTCAAGCGTCGATCCCATGGATTCCTCCTTCTGTTGTTGGGGTTTGCCTCTTGCCTTACCAGGGCGAGAAGAGGGCAATTCTCGTATGTGGCGTAGTAGGCGTGAGAGCCGCCGTTGGCAACGCACACAGGACAAAATAAATGTTGGTGGACCTGAGGGGGCTCGAACCCCTGACCCCCTGGTTGCAAACCAGGTGCTCTCCCGGCTGAGCTACAGGCCCGGGGACAACTCACTTCATACTGACGGCGGAACGGGGCTGTCGTCAAGGGCTACAGTCGCGGGCACGCAGCCTAGACCTCGAGTGCCAACGAAGCCCTGGAAAGGGAAAAAGTAGGAGGATCCAAAGAGGCCTACTTATACCAGCCCTTGTGGAGGCCCCGGTCGACGTGTTCCTTGAATTTCTTCGCGACCTTGGTAACACCATTGTGCAGGGCTAGTGTCACTGGGGACAGGGCCGTAGCGCACATGAGGGCGATCAGTGCGGCCACTAGGGCGTACTCGATCAGGTCTTGGGCGAGATCTTCCAGACGAAGGCGGCGCAGCGACCGCCAGCCGCGAAAGAAGCAGCCCCGTTTTGCGCGGCCTCGCATCAGCATAGGCCTATGTCTAACCCTCACGCCTTTTCTACGTCGATGGTAAGCGAAAAGCAAGACTTTTGCTGGGCTGATAACCGCGTAGGTAACATCTGCATCGCGCCGCCACGGCCTTCTTGCTGGACTACATGGGGCACGCCGCCTGCCCATGGGCCACCGCGCTCACAGCCCAGAGGGGGCAGGCAACACGCAGAAAACAAAGGCTCGGGAGGGCAGACGTGCCAGCCATTCATGTAGGGGAAATCCTTCCCTCTGTCAAGGTCCACACCGTCGCCGACGGAGGCTCTTCGGCCCCCTTGAAACTGTGAAACCTCAATGCCCGCTGACTCGTCTAATAAAGACAACAGAGGGAGAGTTGTGTTCTCTGCGAATTTGGCGTGCGCCTGCTCTGAATACTCCTTTCAGAAGGCGGACTTCAGCAGGCAGTGGAGGCAGTTCTGAAAAGGCTTACGGTCCTATCAGCGGCGTTGGTTGCGGCAGAGTGCGTTATTGTCTTGGCTGCCATGGGGGCAAATTCCGCTTTTGGAAACGGGACCGAGCACCCTGCGTCTGCTCAGGGCCCCGCGTCGAGAGCGATCGGGAGCGTCAAATCTATTCAGGACAAAGCGGTTGCGCTGGTTACCGACTCGGGTGCGGAAGTCCACGTAGTCGTCCAAGAAGCGACGCGGCTACTACGCACCGAACCCGGGCAGACAGATTTGAAAGAGGCGACGCCAATCTCCCTGCAGGACATTCAACCTGGCGATCGGATCCTTGTCCGCGGCAAGGTTTCGGAGGACGGCCACTCACTTGTGGCGGCACTGGTCATCGCCATCAAACGGGGCGATATCGAGCAGAAGCGGGCGCGGGAACAGGAAGACTGGCAGAAGCGTGGGCTGGGAGGTCTGGTGAATGCGGTGGATATTGCATCCCAGTCCATCACGATTACGACGTCACGTTTGGCGGGGAGCAAGCCGGTCGCGGTTCGCGTTGCCCAGGGGACGGTGTTCCGCCGTTATGCCCCGGACTCCGTTCGATTCGAGGACGCGAGACCGAGCAGGCTCGAGGAAATCAAGCCCGGCGACCAGCTTCGAGCCCGCGGCACACGTAGCGCCGATGGCAGTGAATTCTCGGCGGAAGAAATCGTCACCGGATCTTTCCGGAATATCGCCGGAACGATTTCCAAGGTGGACTCGGGTGCCAACACGCTTACCGTTGCCGACCTGATGACGAAGAAGCCCGTGGTGGTTCAGATCACGGCAGACGCCTCGTTGCGCAAGCTTCCTCCCCTGATGGCGGAGGGCATCGCGATGCGGCTCAAAGGGCCGCCAGCCGGCGCCGCGGCGGCCGGATGGCGTGGACCCGGCGCGTCAGCCGGTGGACCACGCGGAGAAGTACCCGGTGCGGGCTCACCCGGGAACCGTTCGCCATCCTTTCAGCAACTGCTGAGTCGGGTGCCGCCAGCCCGCCTCGCCGATTTTGCTAAGGGGGAGGCGGTGATGATCGTGTCGACCCAGGGGAAAGACCCCGGTGAAGTCACGGCGATCATGCTGGTAGGGGGCGTCGAGCCGATTCTGCAAGCCTCGCCCGAGGGCAGTGAGCCGATGACCCTCTCGCCGTGGAGCCTGGGAGAGTCGGGTCCCGAGGCTACAGGCCTGTAACGGGGCAAACTCAAAATGCAATTCAATTCTTGAAGGAAATGTGATGACCTTGAAACGTGCTGTTACCTTCCTGCTCTTTCTGGGAGCACTATGCGCAAGCCCCCTCGCCGCCGAGACCCCCGCAGGAACTCTGCGTGTCCAGGTGCTCGATCCTTCCGGGGCAACCGTGCTGGATGCCGTGCTTCTCGTGAAGTCAGCGGCGGGCGAAATGTTCGCTGCCCAGGCCAACAAGGAGGGGGTCTACGAGATCCAACGACTCGCCCCCGGTAAGTACGCCCTCAGCGTCACGGCCAAAGGTTTCGCGCCTTGGGAGCAGACGGGCATCGAGATTGGGGCCGGGCAGACCAGGAAGCTTGAAATTCCGCTGCAGATCGAAATGCAACAAGAACAGGTGGTCGTGACGGGCCAGGCGCCCAACCTCAGCGTGTCCTCCACGAGCAATGTGAGCGCGCTGGTCATCAAAGGGCAGGACCTCGAAGCCCTTTCGGACGACCCGGAGGAGCTCGCGGCCGATTTGCAGGCGCTGGCCGGACCGGCGGCCGGCCCCAGTGGCGGCCAGATCTACATTGACGGTTTCACGGGCGGCCGGCTCCCGCCCAAGTCTGCCATTCGCGAAATCCGGATCAATCAGAACCCCTTTTCCGCGCAGTTCGACCGGCTGGGCTACGGGCGGACGGAAATTTTCACCAAGCCGGGCGCCGAAAAGCTGCACGGCCAGCTCATGTTCAACTTCAATAATTCGGCGCTTAACTCGCGCAATCCCTTTATCACGAAACAGCCGGGCTATCACTCGGAGCGCTTCAGCGGAGACGTGGGGGGCGCGCTGAGCAAGAAGGCGTCATTTTTCCTCAGCGTCGAACGCCGCAACATAACCGACACTTCCGTGGTGAGCGCCTTTGTTCTCGATCCCAACCTTAATCCCGTTCCCTTCAACGAGGCCATCCCCAATCCGCGGACGCGCACCGAGTTCAGTCCGCGCATCGATTATCAGCTCAGCCCGAATAACACTTTGACGGTCCGCTACGAGCTCGAGAGAGACGACGAAGAAAATAACGGCATCGGACTTTTCTCGCTTCCCTCGCAGGCTCGCAACCAGACGCAGAACGAACAGACCATTCAGGTGAGCGACACCCAAATCCTGGGCGCGAACGTGGTGAACGAGACGCGCTTCCGTTACCAGCGCGAGCGCATCGAACAGGCCGCCCGGGATTTTTCCCCGACCCTACGGGTTCTGGGCGCTTTTACCGGCGGCGGCAACAGCAATGGAACGTCCCTCGCCTATCACAAACATAGTGAGCTGCAGAACTACACCTCGATTGCCAAAGGCAAGCACCTAGTGAAAGTCGGCGGTCGGCTGCGGATGATCAGAGAATCGGTTGATTCCAACTCCGACTTCAACGGGACCTTCACTTTCGGCTCGCTCGACGCCTACCGCATCACTTTGCTGGGACTCGAGCAGGGCTGGACGCCCGCCGAGATTAGGGCGGCGGGGGGCGGGGCCGACCAGTTCAGGATCACTATCGGCAATCCTCTAACGAAGGTAACTTACGCCGATGTCGGCTTGTACGCTGAGGACGACTGGCGACTGCGCCCCAATATCTCCTTGAGCCTCGGCTTGCGCTACGAAACGCAAAACGAGATTCGCGATCACGCGGACTTTGCACCGCGCGTGAGTCTTGCCTGGGGCCTGGGCGGCCAAGGTGGACCGCCTAAGACGGTCCTGCGGGCGGGGTTTGGAATATTCTACGATCGCTTCTCGCAGGAGCTGATCATGCGTGCCCGGCGGCTCAATGGCCTCAACCAGCAGCAGTACGTCCTTCCGCTACCAGACTTCTATCCGGAGGTTCCCGAACTCAGCGGCAATGCCACGGGCCGGATCCAGCCGACCATCTATCGGATTGATTCCGGCCTGCGCTCCCCATACGTGATCCAGACGGCGGTCAGCATCGAGCGGCAATTGTCGAAGACCGTGAACGCCTCGGTGACTTACGTCAATACGCGCGGGCAGCTCCAACTCCTGAGCCGCAACATCAACGCGCCCCTGCCGGGCACCTACGATCCAGCGGATCCGACGAGTGGCGACCGCCCTTTCGGCAACGTGGGGAACATCTACCAGTATGAGGCGGCCGGCATCTTTCGGCAAAACCAGTTGATCGCCAACCTCAACGTCCGCGGCGGAAGAAGGCTATCTCTGTTCAGCAATTACACGCTCAATTACGCGCGCGGGAACACGGCCGGTGCGGGGAGTTTCCCGGTCAACCAGTACGATTTGATGTCCAGCTATGGGCGTGCAGAGTTCGATGTTCGCCACCGCGCCTTTCTGGGCGGCACGGTGACCTTACCTTGGGCCTTGCGCATCAATTCATTCATCGTGGCCAGCTCCGGGATGCCGTTCGATTTGACCCTGGGGCGAGACTTGAACGGCGACTCCGTCTTTAACGACCGGCCGGCCATCGCCACTGAGCTCTCGCGGCCCAGCGTCGTCGAGACCCGCTGGGGGGCTTTCGATAAGCTCCCGATGCCCGGCCAAGTCCTCGTGGCACCCAATTACGGAACAGGCCCCGGCTTGTTCCGGATGAACATGCGCCTCAGCAAAACCTTCGGCTTTGGCAAGGCCACCGAGAGCGAGTCGGGGAGCATGAGCGGCGGCCCCAGTCCGGGTGGCCGAGGGGGCCGCTTCGGTGGTCCGGGAGGAGGCCTTGGCCCTCGCGGCCTGAGCGGAGGCGGCGGCTGGGGAGGCTGGGGAGACAGCGCGACAAACCGGCGTTACAGCCTGACTTTCAGCGTCTTCGCGCGAAACCTCTTCAACTTCGTCAATCTCGCGCCGCCCGTCGGGAACCTCAGTTCCCCGTTCTTTGGCCAGTCGAATGCCATCGCCGGAGGACCCTGGTTTTCCTCGTCGGCGAACCGGCGCATCGACTTCCAGGTAACCTTCAGCTTCTAATGTAGACGTCGGAAGCAAGGCTGCGCTTTTTTGCGCGAGTGTCTGGGCTGAGCCCGGATTTCTCACCACGAAATGGAAAAAAGCTGTCGTTTTCGGGCCGGGGGTTTTTCCGGGAAGCATCTGCGCCCGAAAAGGAGGATGGCCTTTTGCGTATCGAGCGCAGCCAAGAATCCTTTCAGATTCATCTTGGGGAAGCGCGAAGTCCTTGCGCGGTGCGGCGATTGCCAGCGGTGCGAGCGGCTGGCTGCTGCGCGAGGGATATTCTCCGCAGGGGCGCGGCAGGCCGGGGAGGGACCGGTGTCCGCGTGCCTCTGACAACGCTGCGCAAAGCCCGCCCGCCAAGCCGGGATCGCCTCTTCCCAACCGGCGGCATACTTTCTCGACCGCTTCCCCCGACAACCCCACCTACCCGTCACCCCGCCTATCGGGAGCCAACACCCATCTTGAACTCGTGGGTAGAAATCCGCGCTGGCCCCGGAGACTTAAGTAATGAGCACGAGGTCAGGCCGGCAATCGAATTAGGCTATGCCATATGATACAGGCGGTTATTTCAATTTATTGATATAGATGTTTTTGAACTGGACGAGGCTAGGGGGGCTGACCCACTTGCCGTCGCGTTTTTCCCCGTGGTGTTGGAGGCCGATGGGCCCCTCGGCGGGGACGCCGGGCAGCAGGGCGTTGTCGATCACCTTGATGCCGTTCAGGAAGACGGTCAGCCGGTCGCCCCGCATCGTGATCTCGAAATGATTCCACTCGCCGGCGGGTTTATCGGCCTGGGTGCGTGGCGTAACGCCGGCGCGCACTTCCGGGGGCATCTTCGGGTCCATGCGATAGCCGTAGCTTTCGCCGGACCCGGCGGGCCAGCACCAGATATTGACCTGGCTGCGCACCTCGCCCCGCAGGAGGATGCCGGAGTCGGAATCCGGGAGCGCCATCTTCATCTCCTTGCCGTAGATGTCGCGCGCGTGCGTGCCGTCGGGAAGGATGTAGGGAACGTTGGGATTCACGTAGGGCGTTTCCTTGATGCGCCAGTCCACGTGCAGAACAAAGTCCCGATAGCTGCCCACCGTCCAGAGGCTCTTGTCACCCTTGGCCTGGCTTTCGGCATCATAGTCGATGACGCCTTTCAAAACTTTCCAATGTCCACCATCGCCTTCCGGAATCTTCCAGCCCGTGAGGTCGCTGCCGTTGAAGAGCGCGACGAAGCCCGGCGGAGCGACGTTGTCTTCTGCCGTCGCAGCGGGCAGGGCGACCGAAGCCGCAAAAGCGGCCGTCAACCAGCAAACTGACATCCAGCGATTCGCTTGGACCGTTATTCGGGGAATCATGTTCGTGTTAACTCCTTTCATAATAAAATGCCGCACGTCCAGAATGCGGGGCGGGCGCTACCTTGTTTCGATAGCTGCGGCGGCCGTCGGGCGGCGGGCCTGTTCGACTGTCCCAGCGGCTGCGCCGTGTAGGCTGGCGAGGCGGTCGAGCAGTTGCGCGCGTGTGGCCACGAATTCGTTCCAATCCCTCTGCGCGACCGCCTCACGCGGCGGTAGCTTGAGGCGCAGAAAATTCAAGAACTGGCCGTGCCGACTGACCCGGAAATCGAGATGCGGGCCGGTGGCGAGGCCCGTCGCGCCGGTTCTGCCGATGAGCTGGCCTTGCGCGACGCGCTGCCCGGGGCGTACCAGGATGTTCGAGAGATGCAGGTAGTAGGTCTCGTAACCCAGGGCGTGCCGCAAGTGAACCATCTTGCCGTTCTCCCCTTTCCATCCGGCGTAAATCACACGTCCATCGCCGACCGCCTGCACGGCGCTCCCCACGGGCGCACTGTAGTCCACGCCATGATGGGCGCGGTAGCGTTTCAAAATTGGATGGAAGCGGCGGTGGCTGAAGCCGGAGGCGACCGGCGCGCCAAACTTGAGCGGCGAACGGAGGAAGGCTTTTTGCAGAGATTTCCCGTTCGGCGCGTAATAGGCAGGCCGGCCAGAGGGATCGCGGAAGAGCACGGCCTGGTGAAGCACGCCCGCGTTCCGGTACTGCGCGGCTAGCACGCGCCCGTACCCCCACCGCTCGCCGTTGAGCATCTTCTTTTCCACAAGGACTTCAAACGTGTCGCCGACCTGAGTGTCCGTCGAGAAGTCCACGTCCCAGCCGAAGACGTCGGCGATCTCAAGCGTCAGCCAGTCGCCTTCGCCCTGGTCCGCCACCGCCTGGAAGAGCGAGTGGCGAACCGTCCCGGCCACGCCCGCCACGGTAATCTGGTAGGGGACGCGCCGAAGCTCGGCGCGAAAGCCGTCGCTTTGTTGCGCTACCCAGAGGATGCGGTCCCGGTCCACCTCGTAACTGAGGGCGCGCAGGTCGCCTTTGCCGGACCGGATGACGTCGATCTTGTTTCCCGCACGAATTCGCGCGAGGTTGTAAACAGGCCGCGCGGCGCGGATGATCGCCTCCGCAGTTCTGCCGTCGAGCCCTGCGTTCTTCAGGTATTCGCTGATAGTTGTGCGCGTGGGGATTTCGTCCTCGTTATGAACGAGGCGCCGCTCGCTGAGGACCTCGATGTCGGCCGCGGCGAGCCTTGACTCGTGAGCCAACAGACGTTCGGCCAGATTCCGCTGCCGGAGGATCGACCCGAGCGGCACCATTCCCAGCGCGCCTACAAGGAGGCTCCAAAAGAGCAGTCGCCGCATCGTAGGGAATCGCCGCGGGGCGGGAGCCGGCGGTCCCTGGTGCGTTGCCCTGCCTGCGCCGTCCGGTCCGGCAGGTGGGGAATTCATAGCCCGCGAATTTACCATAAAGCGGCCAAGGAAATTCCCAAGAGATTGCAAGAATCGAGGAGTTATCTCTTAATGCCCTGGGGCGAATATCCCGTATACTGGGCCGCTTCAGCTTCTCATTCCAGCCTGGGAGGCGCATGCCGTGAATACGAGACGTTATTCGAAGTTCCTCGCCACCCCACGGAGCTGGCTCGGCGGCCGTCTCGCTCTGGTGCTGTTCCTGATTGCGGGTGCGGAGGCCCTCGCGGCCGGAAAGGCCCGCATCCCTGCGGGCCCGCTGATCTGCGTCTGGGAACATGACGCCAAGGTGGACATCGCTCCCCTGGTGCGCGAGCTCGGATTCAACACCCTGTGGGCGCACGAGCCGCCCTACGACGGCAAGATGGAGTGGCAGAGCACGATGATGAGTCGGGCTCTCGCCATTCCCGGGATGAAATACGTGCTCGGGAAAATCGACCGCAAGCAGTGGGGTTGGCCCTATGAAGCATGCCTAAAGCACGCCGCATGGATTGCCCAACTCTCGCTCGAGCACAAGGAGATCATCGGGGTGTATTTCAATGACTACTACGGCGAGCTGGAGGAAGGCGGGAAGACTCGGGCCGAGTGGGACGAGATCACGCGGCGCATCCGCGCCATCAATCCCGAGCTGCCCATTTGGGTTCCGCTCTACCCCGACAACGGCGACCTGGATAAGCCTTACGATTTCGACCACGACGCCTACATGTTCAACATCTGGGACGACCGCGAGGTCCGCAAAGCCGACGAGTACCTGACGCGTGCCGAGGAGAAAGTCGCAGGCCGCCCCATGATCACGGGCCTTTACCTCAATAGCGGCCGCGACAAGGAAAAGTCGTGGCTGAGCGAGAGCGATTTCAAATACATCCTCGGCGTCTACGTGAAGCACTTCAACGCGGGGAAGACCAGGGGGATTCGCATTTTCCGCGCCCAACAGTTCAACGAACGTCCCGAGTATCTGAAGTGGGCGAAAGAAATCATGGCGGATCTGAAGCGCTAAGGCCGGCCCACGCTTGGGTTCAATCGCGCAATCACCCGATCACCAAATGGCTCAATGATTCAATGGCCGGACGGGTGCCGGTGGTGCGGGCTCGACTCATAGTGGGCGCGGAGGACATCCGCCCCAAAATCGTTCTTCAGGTCGCGCCACACCGAGTGGATGTGGTTGGCGTTGTTCTGCGTGTTGTCGTACTCGATGAGAAACGTCGGGCCTTGAATGCGATAGTAGTGGGGCTGGCCGGGCTCGCTGCCGCCCGCCCAGGCGAAGTGAATCTTCTCCATGCCCGTCTTACGCAGTTTCTCGAGTTCCGCCTCCGCCACTTCCGGCCGCCAGCGGTGGGCGTAGATCTCGATCAGTTCGAGCAGAGCGGCGGCCTGGTGCTCCGTCATTTCGGCGAGCGGAAGGCCCACGGGCGGGCCGGGTTCGGCCTTGCGGGAAGCGGCCGTGATGATGTCGGCCGGAGCCTCGGTTTGGATTAGGATCTTCGCGCGGGCTTTCCCCTGGAACGAGTGGAGCAGCGCGCGGGCCATCAACTCCTCATCGGCCAGCGTGCGCATTCCGGCGTTGGGCCCCTGAGGGACGACCGCGGGATTCGCGCCGAAGAAGGCCGGCGAGGCCGAGACGACGCGCCCTCCGTGCAGCGTGAAGTTGAGCGACAGATGATGCCCCTCGAATCGCCATCCCCACGTACCGTTCTCCGACGGGTCACCGAAGACGCCGAGGAAGTAGAGGTCGGGGTCGCGAATGGGATTTTGGTTCTCCAGCTCGTAGAGAACCGACTCGAGATACATCACATTGGCCGCCTTGATGTAACCCTCGCGGCTCAGCCCGGAGGCCAGCCACGCCTGCGCCAGCCGCTGCTGGGCGGGCGTCAGATGCTTGAGCGCAACACCCTTCCGCACACGCGGGATGAAGTGCCAGTTGGTGCGCTCCTCGTCCTGGAAGGCGAAGGTCGTTGCGGCGCGTGACTCGGGCCCGAGCGCCCCCAGGAAGCGCCGCGCCACAACGGCCATCTCCGTGGCCACGCTGGCCGGCCTGCCGCCCCACGCGCTACGCGCAAAAACGACCAGCAACACAATCCCGGACGCCTGCTTAGAGGTCACGATCTTCTTCCCCTCATGCTGGATCTCTGACAACGCCCCGTGCGAGGACCCCATGTTACCCGAAGTTGGGGGCCCATGCCACTTCATTGCGTCCGAAGCCTTGCTAATTGTCGTTGCGGGAGGCGGACGCAGTTGCGCCAAAGTCCCCCGCCCAAGCCAACCTTGGCCCCACGACGAGAGCCCAAGGGGTCAGACAATATGTCGCGCTCGCCTTCAGCAGACGCCAAACACTGCGCGGTTTGTGGGATAATCGCGCTGTCATTCGCAACTCAAAAGATCCAGGCCATTCGAGGAGGGAGTCATGACGACACGACGCACGTTTCTGGGAACATTAGGGGCCAGCATTCTGGGAACGCGGGTGGCGGGGGCGGGCGCGGCGTTGGATTGGGCCGCGCCGACGCATCATCGTTCATTTACCTGGCCGCTCGGCATTCAGCTTTACAGCTTGCGGCATCAACTGGCGAAGGACGTTCCCGGTTCGCTCAAGCACATTCGCGACGCCGGATACACGGACGTGGAGACAGCCGGGTTTTACAAGATGAGTCCGGAAGAATTCAAGAAAGAGCTCGACAAGGCGGGGCTCAAGTGCACGGGCATGCACTCCGGCGACGATAACCGCTTCCGGGACAAGCTCGACGAAATCATTGCCGAGGCGAAGATATTCAACCCCGATTATGTCATCACCCCGTGGGTGCAGGAATCGCGACGCAAGGATGCGGAAGGCTGCAAGCGCATCGCGGCGGAGTTCAACGAGTGGGGGAAGAAGCTGCAGGCGGCGGGCTTTCGGTTTGCCTTCCATAATCACGACGTCGAGTTCAAACCCCTCGGCTCGACCACGGCGCAGGATATCTTCATCCAGGAGACGGACCCGAAGCTGGTGGACTTCGAGCTCGATCTCTACTTCGTCACCAAGGTCGGCATCTCGACGGCGGATTATCTGAGGAAGTATCCCGGCCGCTTCAAGCTCGTGCACATGAAGGACATTGCGAAGAGTGCGCCGACCGGATTTGATCCTCTGCCCGATAGCTCGGTTGTGCCGCTGGGCGAGGGCAAGATCGACTGGCCCAAGACGCTGGCGGCCGCCGGCGACACGGGCGTGACGCACTTCTACGTCGAGGACGAGAGCGAAACCGCGCCCGAAGGCATCAAGAAGAGCGCGCAGTACCTGAAGACAGTGAAGTTCTAGCCGGGTCGTTTGACGGCCGGCGGGGGTAGCGGCGTGCATCGCACACTGCGCCTGGGCTGAATTGCAGGGAAGCCGAAGGAGGGGAATCAACTATGAAGAAAAGCCTGAAGCGCTGGGCGATCCCGTTGTCGAGACTCGTCGTGGGCACGCTGATGGTTGGTGCCCTCCCGGCCTCGGCCCAGTCGCGCTGGACGGCGGAGAAGGCCCATGCCTGGTATGCGGCACAGCCGTGGCTGGTGGGAGCGAATTTCATTCCCAGCAATGCCATCAATCAGCTCGAGATGTGGCAGGCGGAGACTTTCGATCTCGCCACGATCGATCGCGAGCTCGGCTGGGCGCAGCAACTGGGTATGAATGGCATGCGGGTCTTCCTGCACGATCTGCTCTGGAAACACGACCGCGACGGGTTCCTCCGGCGCATCGACCAGTTCCTGGAGGTCACAGAAAAGCACGGCATCCGCGTGATGTTCGTTCTGTTCGATGGCGTCTGGGACCCACATCCCAAGCTGGGCCGGCAGCGCGACCCGCAACCGCACGTTCATAACTCCGGATGGGTGCAGAGTCCGGGCGTGGAAATCCTCAGCGACCCGAAACGCCACGACGAGCTCAGGGACTACGTGCAGGGAATCCTCAAGAGCTACGCCAACGACAGGCGCGTGGTCGTCTGGGACCTGTTCAATGAGCCCGACAACCCCAACACGCGCAGCTACGGCAAGCAGGAGACGCCCGATAAAGCCAAGCTCGCGCTGATGCTCCTGACCAAGACCTTCGCCTGGGCGCGGCAAGTGAATCCCAGCCAGCCGCTCACCGCCGGCGTCTGGCGCGGCGATTGGTCCGACCCCAACAAGCTTTCGGAGATCAACAAGTACATGCTCGCGGAGTCGGACGTCATCTCATTCCACAACTACGCTGACCTTGCCGATCTCAAGTCGCGCGTCGAGAGCTTGAAGCGCTACGGGCGGCCGCTGCTCTTGACGGAATACATGAACCGTCAGGCTCGCAGCCTGTTCGATCCGAACCTCGGCTACCTCAAAGAGCAGAAGATCGCCGCCTACAACTGGGGCCTGGTGGCGGGCAAGACGCAAACCATCTACCCGTGGGATTCCTGGCAGAAGCCCTATACCGCCGAACCGGCCCAGTGGTTTCACGACATCCTGCGCCGCGACGGGACGCCCTTCGACGCGAAGGAGGTGGAGTACATCAAGAAGCTGACCGAGGTGCATTAATGAGAATTGCAAAATATAGTGACAGTTTTCTCTGTAGCGCCGCTCTATGAGCGGCGAAAGACGCGGCTCACAGACGCGCCCTACAGGGACGGTTGTCACTGTGTTTTGTAAACATCTATAGATATCCTCCGCAGACAACGTCGAAAGTGTCTCGCGGGCGGGAGCAGCGGGGGGCGGAGGAGTCCCGTGTGCACCTGGGTCCAAAACGCGCGCACATGCAATGAGGCATAGAGGACGGAGAAGCGGGGTTGCCCAGTCTACAACTCGGGTCGAATATTGAAGTCGTCAAGGCGTTGGACGGGGACTTGTATTTGGACCGACTGGGTGTAGGATGGGTCCTAGCGGCACCTCAGTGCTGACCGAATGGATCATGGGGACTCCCGCCACGACGCACGCGAGGACCTGGCATTGCTCGGCCGCCATCGGCCTCGCCCCATTAACCCGCCCTCCGCCGACGAATAGAAGAGTCCCTCACGGTCCCGCAGAAGAGCAGAGACCTCCCACGCATCAACCTATCGGATAACGGCGGGCGCCACCTTCGGTCTATGCGCCGTAAAGGGTCGCCGTGTTGACTGGCAATCCGAGCAGCTTCAGATAGGTGAAGAGTTGCATCTTGTGATTCGTGAAATGTTCACGAAACAGGATGGCCACACTTTCCAGCTTCCCCTTCCACCCCCAGGGCGTTGAGACAGGCTTCTGCGCGAAATCTTCCTCGCTGAGGCTGTCGAGCACTTCGCGAAGGATGGCCTTATCCTTCTCCAGTCTCTCCAGCGCCGTCTCGACACTGCAGGAGGGGAGGTTCTCAAGCTTCATGCTCTCTTCCATCTGTTCCGGCGTGAAGGGCCATTGGTTGGTGACCAGACAACGTAGACCGCCGCCAATGGGTTCGCTGAGGTGATGGATGAGTTGCCCCAGGCTCATAAAAGTGGGGCCGGGCCGCCAGTCGAGCTTGTCCGCCGGCACCATGCGAATGAGCGTCTCGCTGGGCCGGAAGGCTTCCATTACCAGTTCGTAGTATTCGTTTTTGGTCACCTATGTACCTCCGGGGGGACGGGCCTTCTCCCCAAGTTGTGGCAAGTGGTTCGGCGACAATTATCCCACCGCTGGGGGAAACAAATCACCTGGGAAAGGATAAGCGATTTTCCTTCTCCGGCTACCCTTCTTGGACGAGGGCGGATGTCCGCGCGCCCATGTATAATGGCGTGATTCGCAGAGGCGGCCATGACCGAGATCGAGAGAATCCCCGATCAATTGCGGCGCGGGCACGAGCATTTGCAGCAGGCCATAGCTCGGCTCACGGATCGTCACCTGGCGGAGCCAGTGCCGGCCATGGGCTACGACGTTTACTTCATGCTGCACGGCGCAGTGCAGCACGCGCTCTATCATGCTGGGCAAATCGCGATTCTCAAGAAGGCGGCGGGATAGAAGGAAACTATGCGGCACAACAAGGGCCTGGCCCTGGTGACCGGCGCGTCGAGCGGCATCGGCGCGGTCTATGCGGCACGGCTAGCCGCGCAGGGTTACGACCTGCTGCTCGTGGCACGTCGCAAGGACCGTCTGGAAGAATTGGCCCGCGCCCTTGAGAAGCAACACGCCATCTGCGCGGAAGCGTTCGCCGCGGACCTCGCCAAGGACGAGGGCCTGCGCTCCGTGGAAGACCGCATCGCTGCGGCCGAAAACCTCACGATGCTCATCAACAACGCCGGCTTTGGAATTCGCGGGCTATTCCAGGATTCGGACCGCGAACGGCAGGACGAAATGCATCGCCTGCACATCATTGCCACCATGCGCTTGACGCACGCTGCGCTGAAAGGCATGCTGGCGCGCGGGCGCGGGACGATCGTCAACGTCTCCTCGGTGGCCGCTTTTTCGCAGAGCCCGTGGAACACCACCTACAGCGCCACCAAAGCCTGGATGAATAGCTTCACCGAGGCACTTGCCGTGGAGCTCGAGACCTGCCGCGCACCTATCCGCGTCCAGGCGCTCTGCCCGGGATTTACCTACACCGAGTTTCACGACGTCATGGGCGTCGATCGCAAAATCGTTCCCGCCTCCTGGTGGATGTCGGCGGAAGCAGTGGTGGACGCGTCGCTTCGCGGTCTCGCCCGCGGCAAGCTGATCGTTATCCCCGGCTGGCGCTATCGGGTGTACGTGGCGCTGCTGGCGTTCATGCCGAGATTTGTGCAGCGGTTTCTGACAGTGGCCTTCGCCCGCCGGGTCCGCAAGAGGCTGGCCACGTGGACGAAGCCCAGCCAGGACATCGCGAACCCCACCTGAACCTCTGCACCCTCGGGCTGGCCGATGGTATCTAATGAGGTGCCGAGGAGCTTGCGTGTTCAAGCCACCTCGGCAAGAATAGAAATACAGGTAGAGGAATCATTACCGAAACAGGAGCAGACGCGATGGAAAAAGCCACCTTTGGCGCGGGGTGTTTCTGGGGAGTGGAGGCCATGTTCCGGCAGATTCCAGGAGTGACTTCAACGGCCGTGGGCTACATGGGAGGCACGCTGAAGAATCCCACCTACAAGGATGTCTGCACCGACCGGACCGGGCACGCGGAAGTCGTCCAGGTGGAGTTCGATCCGGCTCAGGTCAGCTACGAGCGGCTGCTCGAGGTCTTCTGGGAGAACCACGACCCGACGCAGCTCAACCGCCAGGGGCCGGACGTGGGCACCCAATACCGGTCCGTCATCTTCTTTCACAGCGCGGCACAGGAGGCCGCCGCGTGCGCTTCCAAGGAAGCGCGGCAGCGCTCGGGAATCTACCCGCGGCCCATCGTCACGGAAATCGTTCCCGCCGCCGAATTCTGGCGCGCTGAGGAATACCACCAGCAGTATCTCGAAAAACGCGGCCTGGCAAACTGCCACATCGAGTAGTCGCGCACTCCGCCCTCCCGTACCACGCCTGCCGGAGGGCAGGCGCAGACCCTTTGGGTCCGCGGAAAATATCAGCGCCTTGCGCCTCCGGCGCGCAGACCTAGTGTCGAATGCGCCTCCGGCGCGCCCAATGCCCTCGGGCGGGGTCCACACTCGTAACCCGCCACCCGTCGTCGTAAAGCTGAAGCGTAGCCAAGCCATAGTAGAATTCTTCGGGTTCCAGGCGCGGGCGCGCGATACGCTTGACCACGTCGGGAACGCTGTCCCAGTTCCACTTCCAGATGAATTCGACCCGCTTGATTGCCCCCGGCGGTACTACCGCCTCATCGGCGATCCCTGTAACCTCGACGACCTGCCGCTTGACCTTTAGATTCCCTCTATTTCCCCTTATTATAGGATGTTCCTGCCAATCGAAAAGTTTTTCGCCTTCAAAATATTTCTCGCCTTCAGCGGTAAGAACGAGGGTTCTCGAGCGAAAGCCGCGCTCCACTCTCCACAAGCCTTGGCGAACACCGTCTTGAACTCGGTCCTCAGAGAATAAGCTGACATCATAAATGTCATCAGTGAATTCAGGGGACTTGTTGATTAGATCCTTCGCCTCGCTGCGGCTCAGACGTGATTTGCCGCCACATCCCCAAGACAAACCCAAGACTGCAAGGGCGCCCACGCACGCAAGAAAGAGTTTTGCCGTTTTCATAATCCCCCCATAAGAGATGGAGGTGAACTTCGCCAGCAGTGCCCCGCCGATACACCTCCATCGCGTTTTTTGCGATGTGTGCCGCCGCCGGGCGGTAACCACGATATCAAAACAAGGTTTGTATACACGCGCCGCACGGGAAAGGCAAGGGGGGAAGAGCAGGGACTAGGGACCAGGGGCTAGGGGCTAGGTTTTAAGTGCCAGGGGGCGCTGCCAGGATGGCAGATTGGAGATTCAAGATTTCAGATTGGAGCGAAGTCAGGATTCATGAGTCAGAAGGCGGAACCACTACAAAGAGGATTCTTCCAGGCCTGCCATCTTGAGCAGATGTTTCAGAAGACCGATCTTGAGGGGCTGGTTGCCGGGAATGGGGATGGGGAGCCGGACCACACTCCCGGTCTTCCCGTCGATATGGTGGCTTCCGTGAACGCGGAGAAGTTTCCAGCCGTGGCGCTCGAGGACGCGGGCAAGCTCCTTGCCGGAAACCGCTTTCATACGACGATTTCCAGCACCTTGTCCTTCTCGGTTCTCTTCGGCTCCTCCACGTCCACCGAGAGGCAGCCCTCGACCGCTTCGTGAAGGTTTTTCATCAATTCTTCGAACGTCTCTCCCTGAGTCGCGCAACCGGGGATCGCCGGGACCTCAGCCCAGTAGCCGCCTTCTTCGGCTTCGTGAACCACCACTTTGATCTTCAAGGCTCGCCTCCGCTTCCAGCATCTTATCCCCTCGTCGTCGCAAAAGCAAAAGGGCGGCCCGGAAGAGCAGGGATTAGGGCTTGACGGCTTGGGAATTGGGAATGGTGAATTCTGAATGACGAACCGGGAAGAAGGCAGGTGGTAGGTGGCATATGGGGGGGCGAAACCTGTCAGGTCAGCTTCGTGCCGAGGGCGCGGAGCCAAATCGCTTCGAGGGTGTTGAGGTCGAGCTTCTGGGAGGCGTGTCGATGTCGATGCCGGCGACGTTGATGTTTGCACCAAAATCAATAACCAGGCCTTCGGCCACCTCGCGCGAATCGGCGTTGGGCCGCGAGTTGAGGGCGATGTAGAGCGAATCGGTTTTTCGGGTAATAGTGCAGCTTCGTGCCTTCTTTTCCGTCACCCCTGTGGTAACTTGGAGTCGCGGTCGCAGAAAGCGTTGAGAAGGGTTTCGCCGTCTTCAAGCGTCACGGCGCACGGAGGCCGCTGCGCTCCTCGCTGCTGGGACTGCCTCTCATCGCGAAGAGCTCGCCGGCTCCGGCTTCTGCGCAGCGAGGACGGCGGCGGCGAGGCGCGGGAAATCGTAAGTAATGACCTGCCTGCAATTGCGACAGCGCCAAACGGGGTCCGTGCTCTCCGGGTAATTCAGGTTGATGCAGCCGCACGAGCAGACCGCCTGCAAACCGCGGCCGGCGTGCCCGTGAACGACCTTGACGTTATCGGTTGTGACAGGGAAATCCATCGGCGGAATCGATTTGGGAAGTCCCGCCTTTCATCCCGTGCGCCAAATCAGAATCTTTGGACTTTCGCAACTTTACCGTTCAAGAAGTCCACGACCACCCGGCGGCCGTCCTTCATATAGAACCAGGTCTCGGAGAGTACCCCCGCCGCGCTCTCATTGATCCTCTTCTGTTCCGGATCGCCCCAGCTCAGCAGCACCATCTGGTACGTCATGCCTTCGGCCACCTCCCCGCGCTCGACGGCCCGCCGCGCCTCCGGGGAAAGTTCGCTCTTCGCCGCCTCGTCGCGAATCCTCCGAGCATCCAGGATTCGTCCCATGAAGTCCAAAAACGCGCTGGGCTGAAGATCGGCATCGGTGATGTCGCGTTCGTAATGGAGATTGATGCGCGATCCGCCCGCGCGCTTGAAACCCGGAGCTTCTTCCTGGGCGTGCTTACTTCCCCGGCGGCCCATTCCGCCGCCGCCCAGGTGAATTTCGATCATATCCCCGCCGATCTTCACGGCCGTGATCGTGACGACATCGTTGGCTTCCACGCCGACGCCGCGCTCCCTCAGCCACTTGGTCAGATGCTTGACGTTCAAGCCGCGCTGATCCCAGTCCTTGCCCTCGGGCGGAGTCAGGTAAACTTTCACACCCTCCTTGGTGGCAGGAAGCTGTATCAGCGCGCGGACCTCCTTGCCCACCAGAAGCTTTTCGAGCGATTTCTTCGCCGCCCCCGACGCCCCCGCCCAAACGAACGCGGGAGCGATGGCGGTCATGAACACGATGCCTACCGCCACTATAGTCCCAGTTCTCCGGCTCATGGTCACTCCTTATGTGCCGCGGTTCCTATCATGCTGAGCGGCGTCCTGGCGGGCACGCTACAGCCCCCAGCGAAGGATCTATGCCGTGCGTTCCCCCTGCCAAAAACCAGATTTTCGTCGTGCCGCCTCCCGGCACGGACCAGGCTGTGAGGAGTCCCATGACAGGCATGCGTACTTCGGCCTCCTGCTAGGCTTTCTCGCACAGCACCACGCGGTCTTCGTTGTCCACTTCGCGGAGGTGGACCTCGACGATTTCGCTTTCCGAGGTCTGCACAGTGCGTCCGGTGTAGTTCGCCTGAATGGGCAACTCGCGATGCCCGCGATCGATCAGCACGCAGAGCTCGACGCGGCGCGGGCGCCCGTGGTCCATCAAGGCATCCAGCGCGGCGCGGGTGGACCGCCCCGTATAGAGCACGTCGTCGACGAGAATGACCGTCTTGTCTTCGATGCCGAAGGGGATGCAGGATTGCTCCACGCGGGCTTCCATGGCTTCCTTGTTCAGGTCGTCGCGATGGAAGGTGATATCAATCGTGCCGACCGGCGGCTTAACCTTCTCAATGCCGGCGATTTTCTGCGCCAGCCGTTCGGCGAGGGGCGAGCCGCGCCGGCGCACACCCACCAACACCAGCTCCTCCGCGCCATTGTTGCGTTCGACGATTTCATGTGCGAGGCGCACCAACGTGCGTTCAATTTCCGAGGCTGACATCAACTGCGACTTCTCGTGCAGCTCCGCCTTGGCGGTGCTCGCGGACTGGGCGCTTTTCATGTCTGCGATTATAGCATCCGGCATGAGATGGGCGACCCGCAGGTCACGCCGGAGCCCCTGCGGGGTCCGGCCTTCATTGCGCGGTTCCTCCTTTGGCCCCGGGCCTTTAGCCCTTTGCCACTTGCGTTCGCCTCTGCTGGTAGGCCCTGCGCAGCTGTCGCACGTAGTGGTCCGCCTCGCGCGTGGGCTTGGGGATGCGGAATCCGTCGCAGCAGCGCTGGACGAGTTCGACCGCCGAGTTGAGCGACACCCGATGGCCAGTGGTGACGTAGATGGGCTTGAGGTTGTCGCGCGTGCGCAGGACTTCGCCCACCCGCTCACCTTGGAACCACAAGGATGCCGTCGAGCCGGCCTTTCTGCCGGGATCTTCATGCTCCCCGACCAAAAGCGATTTGGCGCAACCGATCGTAGGCTTGTCGAGCAACACGCCGACGTGCGAGGCGATGCCGAACAGCCGCGGATGGGCGCGCCCGTGCCCGTCAATCAGAATCAAATCGGGTTCAATACGCAGTTTGGCGAACGCCGCCAGGAGTACAGGACCCTCGCGGAAGGAGAGCAAACCGGGAATATACGGAAAGCGCAGCTTTTGCCGTGCCTGTCGCCGCTCGATTTCTTCCATCGCCGGAAAGCGATAGACGATGACGCCTGCGAAGGCCATGTCGGTTTCCGGGTCAAAGGCGAGATCCGCTCCCGCGACGTAGCGAATGGTCCCGAACGTGTCTTCGGCAATCACATGGCGTCGCAGGCGCTCCTGCTCTCGAATGGCTTCGGCCGGGGTAAGGTTCCAGCGAGGGCGGAGTCTAGGTTGCATGGAGAGAATTCAAGCCGGGGCTACCTTCCTCATGTACGGTACTTGTGGTGCTCCACCCCCGTACCGGCGAAGGGTTTGACGCGCTCGAGCAGGGCGGCCTGTTCGGCTTCCGGCATGGGCTTGAAGGTTTTGGCCAGATAGACGTTGTAGTTCAGTCGCTCGACCGTGTCGCAGCCCGAACAAAGCACGCTGATGGGCTGGCTCCACGCCCAGGGCATGGCTTCCGCCGCCTGGGCCACGCCCTGCGACAGGAGGTTGCCAAAGCTCAGCGTCTTCATGGCAATCACGCCCACGTTGCGCCTGACTGCCTCATCGAGCACCGCCTTGCGGAAGCTCTTGAAGTGGTAATCCACGAGGTTGATGGGCATCTGCACCGTGTCGAATTCATAGTGCTTGATGAAGGCCAGGTGAACTTCGGGGTCGAAATGGCCGGTGACGCCGATAAAGCGGATCTTGCCCTCCTGTTTCGCCTTCTGGGCGGTTTCCATCGCGCCCTTGGGGCCGAAGATCTGCTCGAGGTCGGCCGTCGTCGTCACACTGTGAAATTGCCACACGTCCAGATAATCCGTGCGCAAGCTCCGCAAGCTCCTCTCAAGCGTCAGCCGCGAGCCTTGCGCGTCGCGCTGGTCCACCTTGGTCATGAGGTAGATATCCTTGCGGCGGCCCTCCAGCGCCTTGCCCATGCGTTCTTCGGCACGACCGGCCTGGTAGCAATCCGCGTTGTCGAAGAAATTGATCCCCAGATCGAGCGCGCGATGGATCACCGCGATGGAATCCTCCTCCCGATCCGGCAAACCGGCGTGATAACCGCCGAGGCTGATCATTGCCACCTTCAGCCCGGTGCGGCCCAGGATGCGTGTGGGAATCGGCCCGAGCATCTCCACCGCGCGCGCGATGTCGACGCCAACCCCGCCCAACGCGGCGGTGGCGGCCCCGACCGCCGCCGACTTCAGAAATTCGCGGCGACTCAAGTCATTACCTCTCATTTTCCAGCCCTCCTCACAGCGATCGTCCTGACATTCTCGCAATTGAGTTGAGCGAACGCAACATGCTCGTAGCATCGAGAGTAACTCAATTTGCCGTAGCGCCGACCCCGCAGATCAGGGTCGGCATTTCAATGCGATGCCGGGCTAAAACCCGGCGCTACGAAACCCCAGTGAGTCACTGCCGTAGCATCCGATCGCTGCCGCCAACCATTATTGGAGCATCGAGGAAAAAAATGCTATAGGCTCTTGCGGCATCGGAAGTCACACTGGCTGGAAGACTGTCCGCCCCGGCCGGGCTTCGAGGTCGCATGAAGCTGGTCAATTTTGAGTTCAAGGCGCACCTGAAAGATGAAGCCCTCATTCGTGCGGTGCTCAAGCGGTTGCGGGCGCGCTACATTGGCCGGGACCGTCAGATCGACACCTACTTCAAAGTGCCGCGCGGACGCCTGAAAGTTCGCGAAGGGAAGATTGAGAACGCGCTGATCTTCTACGAACGTTCGAATTCCCCGCGCGCCCGGCGCGCCAAAATCGAGATGATGTTGCTGCCGCGAAGGAATTCGGTGAAGCAAGTGCTGGCACGGGCGCTCGGCACGCGCGTCGTCGTGGAGAAGCGCCGGGAAATATACTTTGTGGGCAACCTGAAGATACACCTCGACCGGGTGCGCGGCCTGGGCAGGTTTGTGGAAGTCGAAGCCATTTCCCGAACCGGGGATCTGGAGAAAGCCCGCGAGCAGGCGCTGAAGTTTCAGAAGCTCTTCGGGATCAAGCGAGCGGACATCATCGGAAAGTCTTACTCGGAGCTGAAGGAATTGAGCCGGTGACTGATTGAGTCATCGGATCATTGATCCATGGGACCATTGCAGTAAAATCGATTCATAGAGGAGTGCAGCCCCTCTTGGTCAAGGCTGAGAACAGTCTCCAGCTCGTCTTTCGTGAAGTCGTTGCGGCAGGTGAAATCCCGCTGAGGCGGCTCGCTCATGCCGCCGGCCAAAGCGTGTCACCTGTGGAGTCAAAGGTGCGATTACTGGCGCGCCGGGGTCTGGTCGAATTGAGTCCAGACCGCAAGCGCGTCGGAGTGAATCCTGCCTACGGTTATGTGGTGGGCGTCGATCTCGGCGGCAGCCACCTACACTACGCGCTGGCGGATTTTCGTGGCGAGATCGTCAAGGACTCGACGGTCAAAGTTCGTCCCGAAGACGGCCCGCGCAAGTTGATTGGGCAGATGAAGGAACAGATCGGTCAGTTGGCAATGGAAGCGGGCCGGCGCAAGCTGCTCGCTTTGGCCGTCGGCGTGCCCAGCGCCGTCGACACGGAGCACGGCGTGGTCGCCTGGGCCAACAATTTGCCGGGCTGGACCAACATCCACCTGGGGCGCGAACTCGAAAAGGCGTTTCGCGTGCCCATCTTCATGGAAAACGACGCCAACATGGCCGCGATTGGCGAACACTGGCGCGGCGTGGCCAGGGGCGTGAAGAACTTCGTGTTTGTCGCCCTTGGAACCGGCATCGGCACCGGCATTCTCATCGACGGCAAGCTGTACGGCGGCCGCCACGGATGGGCGGGGGAACTGTTCCGCATGAACCTCGAATGGCAGCGCTGGAATGAGGAGTTTCCCGATACGGGCTATTTTGAGAGCTATGTCGCCGGTCTGGGCATCGCCGCCGAAGGCCGCAAAGCGCTGGGCGCGCCAGCGGCGAGGGAGGCGGGATTGCGCGAGGAGCGCGACGCTTACTTCGTCTTCGAAGCCTATCGGCAAGGAAATCCCAAGGCGGCCGAGGTCCTGGAGAAAACCTTCACGATGCTGGGCGTGGGCATGGCGAATGTCGTCGCGGTGCTCGATCCGGATTTGATCGTCTTCGGCGGTGGCATCGCAAAGGGCGCGCCGGAATTGATGCTCTCCATCGTCGAAAAAGTCGTGCGCCGCATTCATAAAGAGAATGCGCCCCCT
>Ga0073934_10004135_pt1 | contig 24752 bp, 21 predicted proteins | sample LarsenN4metaG_FD_76834 | JGI IMG/M metagenome (GOLD analysis project Ga0073934, IMG submission 76834) | Hot spring sediment bacterial and archeal communities from British Columbia, Canada, to study Microbial Dark Matter (Phase II) - Larsen... ... | reverse complement strand
GCGCTGTGGCGCCGGCGCTTACGACTGTTCTCCGTATCCATCGTGTCCAGCTATTCGTTAACTGGACAGGATCGTTATCGCCGCGCAGCCCCAGTTCAAGATGGGTTCGCTGGACGCTTACGCTCCGTCTTCGTGGCACGCCGCACGCCAGGGCGGCAGGCATGGACGGGAGTCTTGGCGAGCGAACCCGGCGCGTCATGAGCGCGCGATGAGCAAACGATGAGAAGGCGACGGGCTCGGCGGCGCTCCGCCGGCCGGTAGGCTCAGCTCAAGGCTGGCGGAACCGGTAGCCGAAGCGGACCACGGTCTCGATCGCGGCGGCGCGGGCGCCGAGCTTCCTGCGCAGGCCGAGCACCAGCGCGTCGATGACGTTGCTGCCGCCTTCGTAGCGGGTGCCCCAGATGTCGTCGAGCAGGTCGCCGCGCTTGACGGCCTGGCCTTCACGCTGCATCAGGTAGGCGAGCAGCTCGAACTCGCGTGACGACAGCGCCACGCGCTTGCCGTCCACGAGCAACTCGCGCGCAGCCTCGTCGAGCCGCAGCGGGGCATCGGCTTCGTCAGGCATGCCGAGCGTCGAGGCGACCAGGCGCGACAGCCATCCGTCCACCGACTGCGGCCCGAAGTCGAGGATCAGGCCGACGTGCCGGACCCCCTCCAGCTCGACATCGATCTCGGGCGCGAACTCGAATCCCGCCTGGCGCAGAAAGGGGTCGAGCTCGGTGACCTGGCGCAGGTACGTGTAAAGCCGCCGCAGCTTCGGACGCAGCTCGAGATAGGCGCGCTTGATGTCGAGCATCAGCGCGGCCTCGATCTCCAGCGGCTGCGGCGACTCGGCATCGGCCAGCACGCGGCGCATGAACAGCACCCGGTCGCCCGGCGCGAGGCCCGCAGCGCGCACATGCTGGCGCCAGCGCGCCACCACCGGGTCCTGCCGCTCCAGCGTCTTCGGGATGTCGGCGGCCTCGGCGAGACAGTAGAAGCCGTTGACCTGGTTGTGCGCGCCCCGGGTCAGCCGGAACGCGCCCGGCAGCTGCGACCACCAGTGCGCGATGCGGTGCGCGCCGGCGTCGCCGTCGTGCTGGCGGGCAATGGCCAGGATGTCCTGCAGGTCGCCCGCCCGCGCCGACTCCACCGCCATCGGTTGGCTGCCGGCCGGAAAGAAGACCTCGCGCACCGCAGGGGCCTGCACCATGTAGAGCATGTCCGCGGTGTAGCGCCACAGCTCGCTGCGCGGGGCGTCGCGGCTCTCCTGCTGCAACTGCCGCCAGGCCGCGCGGCGTGCGTCGAGGCAGCCGGCCGGATCCACCGAGTGGTAGTGCGCCGCGATCGCCTCGCGCACCAGGTCGTGCAGCAGCAGACCGTCGGCGGCGAGCGTCGTGATCGACAGACCCGCCAGGCGCTCGAACGTCGCTGCCGGGTCGGCCTGCGGCAGCAACGCCTGCAGCAGCGAGACCGTGATGCGCCGCACCACCGAAACCCTCTGCAGAGCCTGCCGCAAGGGCGCGTCGACGACTTCGGCCAAGTACAGGCCAACGAGGGTCTCGACGACGCCGAGCAGGTCGGACGGCTCCAGCGACTGCCCCGGACGGGCCCGCAGCACGCCGCTGGCCAGCTTCAGCGCCAACGGGTGTCCATGGGCAAAGCGCAGCGCCTGCGCCGCCTGCTGCGGTCCGAGGCCCTCGGACTTCAACAGCGCCAACGCATCGTCGCCGGCGAGCGGACCGAGCTCGTGCGACGCGAACAGCCCACTCCAGCCCGGTGCCATGCGCCACGGGCCGACGGGCGGGTCGCGTCCCACCAGCAACAGCCGCATGTGCAGCCCGAGCTGCGGCACGAAGTTCTGGCGCAGCCAGGCATCAAGCAGGCGGCAGCGCTCGTAGGTGTCCAGCACGATGAGCGTGCGCGTGGATGCGGCGTTCAGCAGCGCCACCAGCTCGGCCACGCCTGCGGGCGCGGCGCCCAGCTGGCGCGCCAGCTCGTCGACGAAGCCCCGCGGGGACGGCTCGATCACCTGGCCGTCGACCCACAGCACGCGGGCACCTTCGGCCTCGGCCCGATCGGCGAACTCGCGGGCCAGGCAGGTCTTGCCCACGCCACCGAGTCCGTGCAGTGCCATGACGAGCGGGCGCTCCTCGCTCAGCAGCACCTGGAGCGATGCCAACGCGGCATCACGGCCGATGCAGCGCCCGCGCTCGCGCGCCTGAAGAAGGTCTCGAATCGTCGGCGTCATTCGAGGGTTCGACGAAGCGCTCACCCAGCGCGCGATCCGCAGTTCAAGGCGCCGACGCGTGCCCGAGTTGCCTCAGTCCGGCCAGGTTGTCCCTCTCGGTCCAGGCCTCGGCGATGCGCTCTACTCCCACTCAATCATCAACAGCTTCGGTAAGTCGTTGTCTGGCTTGATGCTTGCCTCGCAACGCCTGATTTTTACCGTCATCCTTACCGTCATTCTGACTGGGATCCCCAAGCGCAGCATTCACCATCAATCGACATCTATCGAGGACAGTCGGCGCTTCCACGATGTCCAGCTTTCGAGATCTATCGAGGTCTATCGGCTCCGGGGATGATCGCCGACACCCTCGACGCAACAACCTTGGTGTCGCAGCGGCGACGCAAAGTCGGTCGGCACCCGATGGCCCAAGTCCTTGTCAACACGAACATTTTCATCGATTTTTTTACCGTCAGGATCCAGCCAGCGCGGTGCTGTCCCTCAGCAATTCCGACTCGTTGTTCACTCTCGCCCCTCCTTGCATGCCAGTGCACGGCCCTAGTCGCTGATGAGCCAGTACGCCCTTGCCGCACCACCCTGCCGTGCATAGCTGATGCCAAATGCCATCAAGTCGGCCAGGTGGGCATCAACGAGCGGTCGCCGAATCCCCGGCTGGACGCCTACTACCGTGAACCTAAGCCTTGTCGCTGGCGTTCCCTGTATCAACGTCTTGGTGGCCTCGATGTCGCCACGCACGAACCTCGATGGCGAAGCGTGCCGAGGATGCATACGGTCTTCCATGTGCGAGAGCAGCGTGGCTGCGTCGCAGTAGAACACGGACTTCACGAGCTGGCCGGCCACTTCATAGACGTCGCCGACGCGTCGACCGCCGGCGGGTCCGCCAGCACCTTTGCAGTGATAGAGCGCGACCTCAATCTCACCTTCGTCAGTCCTGGTCACCGCGACGTAGTCTGCAGCTTCTCCGGTTCTGTGGTCGTAGAAGAGCGAGACGACGTTCGGAAGACCCAGCAAGTGCTGCTCGAGACGCTCCTGAACCGTCAACCGCCCTGCCAAAGCCGCCCGCCTTCGGTGGGTATCTGCGGAACCACTGTTTGGAAGGAATTCGACTTCGATATCGCAGTTGCTCCAGTCGATGACTTCAGCGTCACCATCGGACAATGATTCGACCTGCAGCATCGGGGCGGCCATGAGGTTCATGCCTTCGAACGATGACTTGTCAGCAGCGTAGAACCGAGGTGGATGGTCCGATAGCCAATCCGCCAGCGGCATCCAGTCGTCGGCGGCGGACTCAACTTCGACAACGACGTCCGGCTGCAGCGAAGTCACCATGCGACCGTGTCCGATGCTGAAGCACATCCGAACCTTCAACTCCTCGGAAACCAGCGAGAAATGAAGCTCCGACGCTTCTGGACGACATTCGAAGTCCTGCATTTCCCAGTCCGTCAGGCGACGGAAAACGAGCGGTGCGCCTGGCGCCGGGCGGCAGCGAACCCTAGGATTCGCCTTGAAGCCGGCCTTTGCCCAGGTCGCAGCAATGACGACGTCGGGTAGCCGTCGAAGAGTCGAGGCGGCTCGGACGATGTCGAGGTGCGTCTCCGCAAACGGGCTCGTCCCCGCCAACCGCCTATCAAGCCGTTCGACCCAATCCAGGAATTCTGCGACCGTCAGCCGCTGATTGCTCCAGATGCGCGAACTGCTGCTCGCTCCAATGGTTTCCTTCTCCTCGCCATCGAAACCGCTGCCAAAGAAGTGACCCTGAACGTACGCGCGCCCATCACCTGCGGTGACGGCCCTCTCAGCCTGCGGCCCCGTGAGTGTTCTGTAGGTCTCGCTCTGCGAGTTAAACGTAGTGTTCTTCAGGCCGACGTTGAAGAACTTGACGGCCTGCAAGCCGGCTCTAGCTCGGCTCGTCTCTTCGTAACTGAGCGCGCGATAGCTCTCGGCGCAAACCTTGTCCATCATCCCCAGGTACAGCTTTTCCGTCCTCCGCGTGGAGCCGATGTAGCACAGCCTGGATGCGGGCAGGTAGACGAACAGAAAGGCGTCATGCCGGATGTTGACCAACACATCGGATGTTGCCCAGTTCGGCGGGTTCTCGTCAGCGGTCAACAGCAGTGCGACGGTACCGTCGTCCGACGCCCACTGCTTCATGACGCGCAACTCCTTGCCGACCGTCTCTCCGAATAGTGAGAAATCGGGCGGCCGGGCACAGCGAAACAGCCGGACATGTGCGTAAAGCTGCAGCGCTAGTGGCGATACCGCGTCGTAGTCCGACTCGGCCACCCGCCGGACAGGCAGTCGCTCCAAGATGGCCTGCTCCGCCGCATCTCCGGCTAGCTCCCCAAGTGCCGCCTCGTCGATCAAGCGCGCCAGGTCGATGCCTTCGCGCAACAGCGCGCTGGTCGCATTCTGAATGCGCGAGGTCGGAGCAATGAGCGTCGCTCTTCCCGTCGTCGGATCGATCCTCGCGAAGCGGCCGATGAACTGAATGGTAGGGACCAGCGAACGGTGCGGCGCATGCAGTGCCGCGACTTTGAGCTTTGGGAAGTCATAGCCCTCCCCGAACATATCGACGCAAACGATGCCATCGAGTTCGCCGCTCACAAGACGACGCTCGCAATCGTCCTGGCGTCGCTTGCTGAGCCTGCTGTCCACTGCTTCCACCTTGACGCCAAGCTCTCGATACAGGGGAACCAAGTTGCGCGCGGCGCTGATGCTGGCCGCCCTGACGAACAATCGATGATCGTGGCCCGCGTCACGGTCCGCGCGAAGCTGTTGAACCGCCGCTTCGGCGATGACGCGATCGACATGCTGATCGTCAAGCTCGTTCTGCACCGGCGCCGCGCGGAATGCAACGGGGTCGAAGGCGCCTTCTGCGACCGCACGCATTACTGGGTACCGGTAGACAAGCTTGCCGGGGATCACCCGGCCATCCCGTCTGAATGGAGTTGCAGTTACGAACACAAAGCGGGCGCCGGAATAGTGCTCGAGGTACGCCGCCCAAGTATCAGCTGGCGCATGATGCGCCTCGTCGAATATGACCAAGTCAAACAGATCACGCGGCGCGCCAGTTGCAAGCGACGGCGACGAACTCGCCGGCGTCGAGACAACCACGTCATGAGCAGCAAGCAACTGCCAATCTTCAGGTGATTCAGGGCGCCCTTCATGCCGCAGAACAGATGGGTTCGCGGCGGCATCACCGACAGCACCGATCCGACGGAGCGTGGACAGCTCTCGGAAATGCGACGTCACCTGCTTTCGCAGCGCATCCGAAGGTTCGACAACTAAGACACGGCGTGGCTGCAGGAGAAGAGGAAGCGCCATCATTACGGAGGTCTTTCCGTAGCCGGTCGGCAGACAAACGATAGCTGGATCGTCATGCACCGAAGCGTGCGCGAGAACGGCGTGCAGCGCTCCTAGCTGCCCCGGCCTGAATCCTCGGTTTGGCGTCGTGGTCTGCGCGCTCAGGTTCAGGGCGCCCGAGTGCTGTGCAAAGTAGTCTGGCATCTACTTTCCCTGATCGTTCTCGTGCGAAGCTCGACTGCAATCCTCACCCACTGCTACTGAGGAACCTGGCCGACGATGCGTTGGATCGCGCGCATCCCACACAGCCTCCGTCTCGATGACCTCGGCGAAGCGTTCGGCGCTGAAGCCGTCGGGGTACAGAGTCCAGCCGGACTCGCTTACATCAGCTTCAAGCACCTCGTCGACTCCATAGCGCCCAGCGAGCAGTCCCCCTGGATCGTTCAACAGGTGACGATCATCGCGAAGCGCGATGATCAGCTCTTCGACGGAGACCTTCAGAAAACCGCCGAACCGCTGGTGGTCGCATTCGATGCATGTGTCGGCGATCCACACGTGTTGCTGAGTCGGAATCAGGCCCTCGGCCCAACCCAGCATCGTGCGAAACCCAGGATCGGAGGCGATGGCCAACGACACCGCTTCTGCCTTGCGCCGAAGCTGCTGACCGGCCTTGCGAAGTGTGGTGGTGGCGTGCAGCCACGCCTCCCGCTGAGATCGTCGCATGAACGTCGACTTCACCTCGATCACGAACAGATGCCCGTCGAGGGCGGCGATCAGATCCACCTCGCCGGCGTCCGCAACGTCGCGCGGCGGAACCCAGTTCAGCAGCGTCCTGAACCCGCGACTCTCGAGCAGCCCGGCGAGCCATGCTTCGATCCGTCGTGCCTCGTCACGAGCCTGCCCGCGGCGCGCGCCTAGTCGCCTCAGGTTGTTGATCGCCGCGGTGGTGTTGTTCTGCACGCCAACCACCCACGGCAGCTGCACCAGCGTCGCCCCGAATTTGAGGACCGGCCGCTCGAACAGCTGGGGCTGAAGGCCCGGCTCTTTGCGCTGCAGCCGCTCCGCCGTCTCGACCATGTCGTAAGTCCAGAAGTCCAGGATCGCGGAGGCCATCCTCGGATTGCCTGCGGGCTCCGACGCCGTGACGGTCCACCCCGTGATGTTGGACACCTTCGAGTCCCGACTGTTAACCGGCGTGCAATTCTGACCAGGTTAGGGGTGTAACCGGCGTCCAAAATTGACCACCCCGTACCCTGCGCGGCCATTGAAGGCGGCGCGGGGAGAACTCAGGGGTGTTGTGCGTGGAGACGATCGGGAAGATCCGGCGGCGGCGGCTGGTTCAGGGCGAGACGATCAGCGCGATCGCGCGGGATCTGCAGCTGTCGCGCAACACGGTCAAGCGCGCGCTGAAGTTCGAGGGCGAGGCGTTCGAGTATCGGCGGGTGAGCCAGCCGCGGCCGAAGTTGGGCGCATACCTGGCGACACTCGAGAGCTGGCTCGAGGCCGAAGAGAAGCTCCCGGCGCGCGAGCGACGCACGGCCCAGCGGCTGTACGAGGCGCTGCGCGAGGCGGGCTACACAGGCGCGGTAGACAGCGTGCGCCGGCACATGCGGGCCTTCGAGCGTCGACATCACGCGGTGGCGACCACGTTCATCCCGCAGAGCTTTGCACCGGGTGAGGCGTACCAGTTCGACTTCAGCCACGAGCGGGTGGAGCTCGGAGGCGTGGATCAGGTGGTGAAGGTAGCGCACGTGAGGCTGTGCCACAGCCGAGCGTTTTACCTCGCTGCCTATCCGCGCGAGAGCCAGGAGATGGTGTTCGACGCGCATGCGCGCGCGTTCGAGTTCCTGGGTGGCGTGCCGCGGCGCGGGATCTACGACAACCTGAAGCCGGCGGTCGATGCGATCTTCGTGGGACGCGAGCGGCGCTACAACCGTCGGTTCCTGGTGATGTGCAATCACTATCTTCTCGAGCCGACCGCGTGCACGCCGGCGGCCGGATGGGAGAAAGGCCAGGTCGAGAACCAGGTCGGCAACGTGCGCGAGTGGCTCTTTACCCCGAAAGTGCGCTGCGCGGATCTGGCCGAACTGAACGATTATCTGGCGTCGCGCTGCCTGCAGCTCGCCCGCGAACGCAATCACCCCGAGCGACGGGATCGCAAGATCGTCGAGGTGTGGGAAGAAGAACGCGCGGCGCTGCGCGCGATGCCACTTCCGTTCGACGGCTTTGCCGAGAAGTCCTGCCGCGTCTCGGCGACCAGCCTGGTGAACTTCGAGCGCAACCGTTACAGCGTGGAGTGCGGCAGCGTCGGGCGTGTGGCGCAGGTGCGGGCGTATGCCACCCGGATCGTGGTGGTGCGCGACGGGGAAGTCGTTGGCACTCACGCGCGCAGCTTCGATCGCGGACAGACGATCTACAACCCCTGGCACTACGTGGCGGCGCTGGCGCGCAAGCCGGGAGCGTTGCGCAATGGTGCGCCGTTCAAGGACTGGAACCTGCCCGCCTCGATGACACGACTGCGCGAACGGCTGGCCAAGCATGCCGATGGCGACCGCCAGTTCGTCGACATCCTCTCGATGGTGGCGCTGTATGGCCTGGATGCCGTGAGCACGGCCTGTGCGGCCGCGCTCGAAGAACAAGTGGTCAGCAGCGCGCAGGTGGTGAACCTGCTGCACCGGGCGGCTGCGCCGCCCCCGGCTCCGGTGCTGCAGGTGCCGGAAGGCTTACGGCTCACCGTCGAACCCGAGGCGAACTGCGGCCGTTACGACCGGCTGCTGCGCGGCCAAATCGCGGTGCCCAGCGTTCTTCCGAGCATGAACCCCATCGACTAACCACAGGAGAGAAGTGATGCAAACTCAACTGATCGAACAACTGAAATCGCTGCGGCTGCGCGGCATGGCGAGTGCGCTGCCCGACAGCCTGACGACCTTAAGCCAGAAGAAGCTGGCGCCGACGAGTTGGCTCGGGCAACTGCTGGAGGCGGAGCTTGCTGACCGGCAGGCACGTTCGTTCAAATACCAGCTGCACCTGGCGCGCTTCCCGGTGCCGCGGGATCTGGACACGTTCGACTTCCGGGACTCGGCGGTGAGCGAGACGCAGCTGCGGGAGCTGTACACCGGCTCGTACCTGGAAACCGCGCGCAACATCGTGTTCGTCGGCGGCACGGGCACCGGCAAGACTCACCTCGCCACGGCGCTCGCCCGCCGAGTGATCCTCACCGGAAAACGCGCGCGGTTCTACAGCGTCGTGGATCTCGTCAATCAGCTCGATGCCGAGAAGCGCGAAGGCCGCGCCGGGCGCCTTGCCACGCGCCTGCTGCACCAGGATGCCATCGTGCTCGATGAGCTCGGCTATCTGCCGTTCTCGCAGGACGGCGGCGCGCTGCTGTTCCATCTGATCAGCAAGCTTTACGAGCGCGTCTCGCTCATCGTCACCACGAACCTGTCGTTCGGAGAATGGAGCGGCGTGTTCGGCGACGCCAAGATGACCACGGCACTCCTCGACCGGCTCACGCATCGCTGCGAGATCATCGAAACCGGCAACGACAGCTATCGGTTCAAGAAACGCAGCTGAAGAACTTCTGCCGCCTGCGGCGGCAGACTGCACTTCGGCTCAAAGCCGTGATGACAATCAGACCTCAAACCCGCCAATCCGGCTCTATCAGCAGCGATCTCGCCTGGTCAGTTTTGGACGCCGGTGCCTGGTCAACTTTGCACGCCCGTTGACAATCGACCTGTACGTGGCGACCAGTTCTTCGATCCCCACGACGGCGTCACCCTCATCCGTGAGTTCGCCGGCGCTGCCGCGCAGGTGGTAGAGCTGTCGCAGGACGAGAAGAAACAGCGTGTCCTGGGTGTCGAGCGGCGTGAGCTTGACCGTTTCCGGAACGACGTAGCAGAAAGCTAGCCGCTCGTTAAAGCCGAGGCGAAGACCCATGAGCTCCACAGCCTCCTCGAACTCGCGACGGTGCGCCGAGACGATCCGAAAGGCCGTGCTCTGATGGTTGAAGCGGGCATACAGGCACTGTTGCGCGATCAGCTGATACAGCGACTGTTTGAAATCGTCGACCGTGTAGATCCCGTCGGATGCCTCCGCCAACGATCGCCAGTTACGTGGCATCGCGATCCCTCCAAGTGACCTGAAAGTTCGGAACGTTGAAGTACTGCGTGTCCGCTCGGCTGCCTGCAATCAGCGAGACCTCGAAACCAAGGCTGCGCAGGAGCGGATTGCGCCGCACCGCGGCGGGGTTGCGGGAGCTGATGCCGGCGAGACGCATGAGTACGAGATAGGAAACGGCATCGGGGACGCTGCCGACCGGGAGGTCTTGCGCAGTGACCCGCGCTCCTGGCGAGAGGTGCTCGGCGATGTAGCGGCGCACCGCGGCCGGCGCCGTGTCCCGATGGGCGATCATCGCCTTGCGCAGGAAGTGAACGGCCTTCTCGTGAGGGGTCATCTCCCTCTTGCGCAACGCCGTGCGTTTGGGAACCGGTGGCGGCTCGACCGGAAGCCTCAAGCGGTTGTCGCCGACCAACGGCAACGGTGAAAGAAGTCGCCCCTCGAGCGCAACGCCGCGATCGACGGCGGCGACGATCGCCCGTACCGTGTCCGCGATCACCTCCTCGATGCGTTCAGAAGCCTTTAATCGATAACCGAGGTAGGCGACTGCGCGCTGTGTCGCGGCATCCATCACCCGGTCCATGCGATCGAGGAACTTCTCGACGTCGAGGAGGCGGCGAAAGCGTTGCACATCGCGCTCCAGCAACTCTTCCTCTTCACCGGGCCGGTTGCCGGGGAGCTCCGCATAGCCCTGCAGCAAGGCGGCGCGCGCCGGACCCTCCAGGGCGACCGCGTTGACGAGCTCGATGATTTCGTAGCGCAGTCGCAGCGGGTGGTTCTCGGTGCGAAGATGCTTGAAGTCGCGAACGTAGAGCTCGCTGATGTGCTCACTGAAGAATCGCCGGACGAAGACTGGCGTCTCGGCCTCTTGTGTGAGCTCCTTCATCAGGTCCCGGACGCGCAGGGTGGTCGCGTTCAGCGAGTTGATGAGCCGCACGCAGAGCTGCGCCGCACTCACGAAGCCTCCCGCCTGACCTCGGGGATCCTGCGAAACGCTCTTGAGCTGGTTGTAGACCAGGAGGACGTTGCCGCCGAAGAGCTGAGGCCCTTCCGTCACGAACTGCTGGATGGTGTCGAAGAACCGGGCGACCACGGGTCGCATGCTCACGAAGCGACGCAACCCAACCCGCTCCTCGGTCAGCCAGCCAGTCTCGACGAGACGTGCCAGCAGCTGATTGGCCTGGATCGACAGCGGTGTGGCCACCTCGGGCACGGGGTCGTCGCCTTCGTGCTCCCACCCCGCGTCAAGCAGGAAGCGCTCGATCTCCTTCACGATCTGGTCGTGCAGGTACCCGTCAGCGTACGGGGGTACGGCATCCGGGCCGAAGTAGCGATCCGACAGACGCACCAGCAGATCCCAGGCGCGACGATTGTTGCGTCCGGTCAGCGCCGCGAAGAGCCCGTGAGGGATCCGATCGAAGAGGTTCATGTCTTATCCTTGACGCTAAGTTATACTACGAGCTAAATTAGCTTGCAAGTCAATTTAGCCTGTAGGATAATTTCGGCATGGACTCTGCGGCAGATCGAGTAGCCGACCTCGAGACCGTCCTCCTCTGGGAGGGCGAGATCGACAACCACCGAATCCGGGAACTGCTCGGCGTCCAGGCCGTTTGGGCGAGCCGCCTGATGGGCGCCCTCCGGAAGCGCGTGGGCGATCGGGCAGCGCGTTCGACCGCTCACGCGCCGCTGCGATTGACCCCCGGTCAGCAGGACCGGGAGAAGCGTCAGTCGCCAGACGACTATCTGCGCATCGTGGCGGGCTCAGAGCCCGTGGCGTCCCGCGACCCGCTGCTCGAGGACGCAAGGCGCGATCTGTCGGTCGTGGCGCCGGAGACGTTTGCGGCGGTCGTGCAGGCGATACGGAAGGGAATCGGCCTGCAGCTCGTCTACCGATCGATGAACCACCCGACCGGGACCGACCGCCTTGTGTTCCCGCACGCGCTGGTCCGGGTGCCACGCCGGTGGCACATGCGCGCCTGGTGTACCGAGCGTCGGGACTTCCGCGACTTCACGCTAGGCAGGGTGGCGAACGCCCGCCTCGTGGAATCGCCAGCGCCAGCGCGGCGATCGGACGACAAGGACTGGAACGAGATCACCAACGTAACGATCGTGGCGCATCCCGATCTCACGGCCGAGCAGCAGAACATGATCGCGGCCGAGTACTTCCCCGGGGCCAGTGCACGTCAGCTGAGCGTGCGCCGCTGCCTCGTCGGGTACATCGTTCAAGACCTGCGGCTGGCGACCAACCCGGCCAAGCACAAGCCGCCCGAGTTCCAGCTGCTCGTCAGCAATGCCGAAAGGCTCGGGGACGCGATTTGGGCGGAGTAGCCGCTTCCCAGCCGCCGGTTGACGATCACGCCTCGCGGGGTCGACTCAAGCCGTAGGCCCGCGCGATCCGTTCGGCAATCTCGCCGACGCTGCTGTTGATCTTGAGCGACTTCGGATCGATCGAGCGATCTGCCTCGATCGCGTCGAGGAAGCGGTTCAAGTCCTGCGCGATTCGCTCGACGACTGGTATTCGAGTGTCCGGGGCGAGCAGCTGCGACAGGCGGAGCACGTCGTTTGCGTGCTTGCGAATGTTCTTGGTGTCGATCGGCTCACCCTTGGCCTGACGTTCGCCGAGGTCCAGCCAGGCGCTGGCCTTGAGCGGAATCAGCCTGTCCTCGCCCACCCACGGCAGGCCGTCGACTTCCCTGCGCCCGGCCAGGATGAACTCGTAGTACGCATCGTCGAGCAAGATGGCGGACAAGCTCGCCACCGCCTCGTCGATCGGAATCGGCGTGAGGTGGCTTCCTTCGGCCAGCCTGATCCCCTCGGGGGCCCGGCAGAACAGCTCGATCATGACGGGAAATCGCTCATCGGCCGGCTTCTGGAATCGATAGAAGACTGGCTTCCCGGTGTCACTGGCCTGTCGGATTTCGTAGCGGCCCGCCTCGATGAAGTGCCAGAACACTTCGCCGAATGACGGGCTGAGCGCTTCTATGTGAAGGACGATGTCCAGGTCCTTCGTGGCCCGGAACTCGAGCCCCGCCTCTTCCATCGCAAGAGTCGCGGCCGTGCCGCCGATCAGCACGAATTGATCGGCGTGCCCGGCGAAGTGCTCACGAAAGACGTCCAGTCCCCTCACCACGGAAAGTGCCCCTTGAGTTCATCCAGCGCGAGTTGAACGCGCTCGTCCTCGTTGCCCTGCAGGCTGAGTGTCAAGGAAAGCGGATCGACCGTGTCGCTGCTCGGGACAAGCGCTGGCGTGTAGTGCCAGATCTCCCATTCGCAGGCACCCGGCATCGGCTCGGGCAGCATCTCTAGACCGGCCTGCACTGCCGCCTTCCATTCCCCCTGGCCGACGGCGTAGGTCGGCCACTGAGGCTCAGTGAGCATCGAATATCGCGCGAGCGCACTCAGACCCGCGAGCCTCAACGGGCGCTGCCTCGACTTTGGAAGGGGAAGCACCCAGACTCGTCGCTTGACCGGGCTGCGCAGCATGGGCTTCGCGTGCTCCCAGGTCTGCGCGGCCGTGCGCTCCGTGTGGAGCCAGCGCGCCCTCCCCTCGATACGCAAGGTCGCGAGGCCTGCGGCCGTCAGTTCCTTGACACCTCGCGACAGGGTCATCGCGGTGTAGCCCAGCTCGCCAACCACTTCGGCCGGCTGCCACTCGGCGCGCCATGGCCTTCGCAGCAGCACTGTGATCAACATCGCCTGCGTCGCCGGGCTGAGCGCGGTCTGCGCAGCGATCGTCGCCTTGCGAAAGTACTCGCGCAGGTCGATCCCGAGATCCGGCAGATAGAGCTGGTTGCCAGGTACCAGGAACGGCACCTTCTGCTCGATGAGTCGCTTGCGTTCGTAGGACGCGAGGGTGCGGGTGACGTAAACCACCGGCATCCCGGCAATGTGTCGCAGCTTGTCCAACTGGCCTCGAACGTTGGCCAGCCCCGCCCGGTCGGCCCGCTGATCGATCGCCAGAAGCACTTGGCGCTCCAGGAGCTTCAGTTCCCGGACCTCGAACGCTTCCTGCAGGAAGTAGGGCAGCTTGCCAGCACCCGCCCATGGGCGAACCTTGGGCGCGATTCCCAAGGTCTCATGCAGATACGCGTGAACGGCAGCGTCGTCGGCACGCATGGCGGGGGCTTTATCTAACATAGCAATTGCACGATAACACTAGTCTTGTTATCGTGCAATAGAGCGTTATCGAACCGCGCTAGCGTGCGCGTTGCCCGATCGGCCGCAAGTTCTCACGGCTCTGGTCAACGGCCGTCGGCCGCTCCGTACCCCGCCTGAAATACCGCCAACTTCCTACAGATCCCCATGGCCGACCCAGTCTGCACAAGGGCCGCGTACTCGCTTTAGATCAGAGCGATCCGGAGCCGAGAGGTAGACGACTAGAGCAAGCGCGGCCAAGGTGAGCCGCATCGCAATGGGTGCGCCAGGCCACGCGCGCGATCAGCAGGGACGCGATGCCTGTCCACGACTCAAGATCTGCGCGGCTGAGGGCGGGTTGCACCCATCCCCTTCGAGGTCTCGCGGCAGCGCGTTCACACCTTCCTTCAACGATGCCTGAACCCAGGCCTTGAAAGCTGCCACCAGCTCGGGCGGATGGTTGACCCGCGCTCCTCGACCGCCAAACATCGGCATGAATGCCGCGGGCATGTCGACCGCCTTGCGTCCCAGGTACCAGAAGCGTCGCGCGACAAAGACCCAGGGATGCCGCGTGTCCTGCACAAGGCAAGCGGTGCCCGTGTGATAGCGATTCGGATGCTGAGTCCACCGGCCAGTCGCGTCCAAGCTGTAGAAGTTGTCTCCGCATCGCTGCTGTGCCGTTCCGTCGAGGATCGGCTTCTTCGCGGCGAACCGCTCGTCATGGAAGTAGTCGTTCATGTGAACGCGCTCATCGACCTCCATAACGTGAATGAGCTTGTATCCACGCCCCTTGTCGGAAACCCCAGCGATCCAGTCACCGCGCTTCGCGCGCGATCCCTGGTGATTTGGTGTGCACACCGCCAGCGTGCAGGTGCCCCAAAACGGATTGGGCGCCAAACCTGCGTCGTGCTGCATCACATACGTGTAGAGATCGCTCATGAGTGCCTCGCTCAGCCCTTCTCGACAGGGATTCCGTGACGCTCGATCAGGTGACCGGCCCATGGGATAGCCTCGCCATACTCGCGACAGTCCAGTACGAACTCCTGACCCTTCGACACGGTCTGCAGGTACAACCGGTCGCCATGCCTTTTCCAACGGTCCGGCCTGCCGTGATAGCTCAGCGGGGTTCGTCCCTGGCGAGGATCGAGCCAAGTCGGTACGTTCCAGATCGACCGATTCGCCCCCTCGGCCGACAGCTTGAGCTCGTCGGTCCACTGTCTGAAACGACCGCCTGCATCACCAACACGGCTTCCGCCGAGCTGGAGGTGATCGGCGGCCACGTAGATCGTGTTGCCTTGCCCGCCGAACCTCGACGCGTGAGCGACATGGGGATGTTCCGCGAGCCACCCAGGGACATGGGTCGTGTCGCGGTCGGGCAATTCGATCACCGCGCCGACCTGCAGCCATCCAAAGAGCGCATGGAAGCTGGCACTGCCGGGCACGAAGCGCCATCCATCGTCTTGACGCTCGGCAGGGCGAAACCATCCGAAAAACAGGAAGAGGTCGCCTACCCCCACGCCGTGATTGGCGAGGTGCGTCTGCGCCCCGCCGACCTGTCCGAACGCTGGCCGCCATCCTGGTCTGCGACTACGACCGCCCGGATCGAGGTCAGGATCGAAGTGCACCGATGTGCCTGCATCGTGCTTCCCGCGCGACAGGTGCGAAAGCAGGTCTCCCAGAGGAAGGCCCGCTGCGCTGTATGACCTTGCCGGCTCCCCCGCCTGAGACGGAATGGGCAGAGACACCGGGCCGATCCCTGGCAAGACGGGGCTTGGAACCCCGCCGTAACTCGAGTCGAAGCCCTTTCGGCTGAGGACGATCTTCACGATGCTGTACTAGCCCGTTTCTCGGTCGACGTGGCGCCCGCAACCCAATATCCGTCAGGTCAGCTGCGCGCCCGCCTCGCGGCAGACAGCATCCACCGCGGCGGCGACCTCGTGCAAGAAGGAGTTCCTGTCGGGCGACGGCGTTACATCGGGAACCGGCGCAGCTCGATCGTAGATTTGCTCGCCGATGATCGCGGCGCGGGCGTAACTCGACCCTCGACCCGACTGATTGAACGCTGACTGCCACTCGGGCATGCGCTCGGCTCGAACACGGCGCGTCGCAAGGTCAAGCGTCTTGACCGACAGCGCATTGGCAATGCTGTCGAAGACTTGCTGCTTGGTGTCGTCGTCCGTGGGCTCGACCGGGTCCCATTTCAGCGGGTTCTGCAAGAGAACATACAGCCGATCCTGCAGCTGCTTTCGCAGATCCGCCACCGGCTTCAGGTTGTCGTATTCATCGCCAAACCCGGGCGTGCTGAGGCGCCTGCTCAAAGCCCAGATACGCTTCCAGTGCTCCTTGCCGACCCCCGGCTTGTAGGCGAGGCCAAGGCGCGGCCACCAGGCATCGTGGAAGCTCTCGGCCGCGTTCTTCACCGCGAGAACCAGGTTCATGCGGTCGTAAACCGGCTGTACCGCAACAGGTGCCGGCTTCTCGACAATCGCGTCGATGGCGCCCAGTAGCGACTGCAACTGGCCAATCGTGCGCCTGTGCGTCTTCTTCGTGGCATCGAGCGGCTCGTCGATGCCACCAACGAAGAAGCAGGCCGCCTTCAGGCGCGAGCGAAGCGCCCTCTCGGCGAAGGGACCGAGTTCCTCGCCGATCGATGCGAGAACGTTTTCGGCAGAGGCCAGCACGTGATGTTCCTTTGCGGCCGCATTCGGCAGGTTGTCGCCCTTGACTTCATCAAAGTGCGTGAACACGAGCAGGAGCTTGCTGGCACTGCCGGAAGTAATCATCTCCTTCATGGCCGCTACCGGGGCGGCTTGCATCGGAATCGTCGCGTTGTCTACCAACACGATCGCGTCTGTCGTCTCGATCAGCCGCGTGAGTGAAGTGGAGATGGCTGCGACCGACTTCGGCGTGTGACCAAGGCCCTCGCCATCGAGCAGAACCAGCTTGGGCAGCTGGCCGTTATTCCACGCCGGCACGAAGGCACCCGATACACGAACGCCGTTGACCAGCGGCGTCAGCAATCGCCCAAAGCGTGGTGCGTGGTTGCTGGAGAACCGAGTCACCGCCTTGATGAAAGCAGCTCTGTCATCCGTTTCCCACGACCATGATTGCGGCCATCCCTGCTTGCTGCGGCGAAGCGTTCCCTCTCCCAGCAGCGAAAATCGGAGCTCGATCTCGTCCATGAGCTCGTCGCTGATGCGATGGAACTCGTCATCTTCCCGCAGGCGGCGATCGAGCTCCTCCTCGAACAGCTCATCGACAACTCGCTGATCCTTCTCCTCGATTGCGCCGAGCTCGCTTTTCAGTTGATCCCCATGGCGTGCGGCCACGGAGCGCAACGCAGCCAAGCTCTTGATGAGCAGAGCGTCCGTGGCTTCGAGGTCGATGGCTTTGTCGGCCGGGCTCTCGTCGGCCGGATCGAACGCGTCTTCACCTTCGTCCTCGTCGTCGTCGGACACAGTCTCCTGCGGGCCATTGCCAAGGACGTAGTTGAAGCGGAACCTTTGATTCACGTGCATGAGCAGCTTCCGGAGCACATCCCCGTCGTCGTCACCGCGATACGCGGCAAGCACGGCTTCGGAAATGCACTCGTTCAAGTGCTCGCGAACCTCGTCAATGGGGAAGAAGGTGACAACGGCTTTGAACGGCCCGGGCGCGAGGACCACTTCGGTCTCATGAACGGTCGTCTTGGCCGTCGACGTCGACGGGAAGCGCTCGGTGATGGGGTCTGTGCCGATCAGCTGCCTGAGCAGCGTGGTCTTCCCCGCGCCGGTGGTGCCGAGCAGGAGAGCGCGCCGGTACTCCGATTCCTGAGATGCCGGCAACGGAATGATCGCGTCACGGATGGCGCCGAAGTCGTTCGCCTCGGGCTCCATGCCGTGGAAGAAGATCTCCACGACCCGGCTGTGGAACCGCTTCCCCGCCTCGCTTTTCGCCGAGGCGTTCCAGAAGGTCTCGTCGGCGAGCAGCTGGTTGAGCTGCTCCTTCAAGACATTGGCCTCGGCCTCATCCGGCGTTCCCAGCCCCATCCGCACTCGCAGCCCCGGCTTGCTGGTGTTCGTGTCGATTCGTGCCGGATGGCGAAAGATGACCGCCCAAGCGCTCCGGCCCTGGGATCGGCTAAGGGTTGCAGTAAAGCGCTTTTCCATGATCGCCCCGTTGTTCAGATGTTGTTCCGAGATGCTATGGGGCGCGACCAGCCCTGTCAAGCGAAATCTGAACAACGTCGGAACAACGCGATGCGCCTCGGCACTCCCCTGGGCGATTGATGCGGCTGGCAACGAGTTGCCCTGCCGCGCGGACTAGAGGGTGCTGGCCAACCGCAGTCCCCAGCCCGGCCTACATGTGCTTCTTGTAGTACGCCCACTGCACACTCGCCAAACCACCGGCCAGCAGCGCACCCAGCGCCACGCATCGCTCCCACTGCACCGGCCCCGGCCACATCAACAGTGCAACTGCGCCCAGCCCCAGCACCGCCAACTGCAGGTACTTCGCCCGGTGGTACAGGCTGGCCGACTCGCGTCCTCCGCAGGCTCGGCGGATCGCACGCTGGGTGAACCCATCGGCGGCGCCGACCGCGTACAGAAGTAGGAGCAGCGGCGCAAAGCGCGCCAGGATTGCCGCGCGCACGCCGAGCAACTGGGTTCCGACCATCGCTGCCTCGATGCCCTCCCTGTGCGAGACATAGCTGCGCCGCATGATCGTGTCCGGGATCGACAGGGCTGACCTGTTGGCGAACTGCGTGCCCATGTCGTGGATGCCGGTGGCCTCGAACACGATCGAATACAGGGCGTTCGCCGGCGCGGTGATGACGCCGGCGCCGGCGCCCTGCTGCGCGGCGAGCGCGATGCCGCCCGCAAGATCGTGCGCCAGGAGCTCGCGCAGCTGCTCGATCCCTTGCGGCCAGACCTTGAACACGAACACCCAGTCGACGATCCAGGCGCACAGCAGGAGCGCCACCAAGCCCAAGGCCAGCGAGAAGGCCAGCTTCAGCGGGCTCAGCAGCACACCGGCCAAGGCCCCGTCGTGGAAGGCAGCATTCCTAGACGACACGCCGTTCCTCCGCTTCGGAAGCGTCCTCCGGCCGATTCCAGGGCCCGTCGAGGCGGACGCGCAGCGTCTCCCCGATCGCGGCGAGGCTCGTAGGCATCAGCGCATCGCTCGACGCCGAAGGCAGCGGCATGCGGATCTTGTGCAGCTGACCGCCGTGAATAAGCGCGAAGGCCTCGCCCTTGGGCAATTGAACGAGATCGGTCGGCTCGAGCATCCGGACGGTTTCCGGAGCGATGCGGTCCTCGTTGCGGCTGGCGAAGTCCGCGAAGTCGACCGGATCGTTGGTGTCGGAGACCGACGACGACACGACGGTCGAGACCACATGCACTTCGGGCAGCTGGCTCGTCAGCAGCTCGGCGGTGGCCACCTCCTTCACCCGCAGCATGATCAGGGTGTTGAAGTTGCCGGCGATCTGTCCGGCCTTGGCCGGCGAACCGATGCGCGCTTCGACGTCCGACCAGGTCTGCGTGTACGCCGTGACCTGAAAGCCTGCACCGCCCGCCTTGTTGAGAAGCGGAATGAACTCGTCGCCGATCAGCTCGTTGAACTCGTCGGCGTGGATCGCGATGCGCCGGGGCGTCACCTCGCCCGGCAGTCCGCGGCCGGCGCCGAACTTGTAGAGGCTGCCGGCCACGCTGGTGAGGTCAGCGAACATGGAGTTGCCCACCGCTGCAGCCACCTCGTAGTCGGAGAGCGCATCGAGCCCGACGTAGACGATGCCGCCCAGGTGAATCACCGAGGTCCAGTCGAACACCGGGCGCCAGTCGGTCGAATCGTCGAGCTCCGGCGACAGCAGCGAGGCGGTGCGCCCGGTGGTGAGCTTCTCCATCAGGGGCAGGAGTGAGGCCACCAGCTTGTCGAAGTGGCTCTTCTCGTAGTTGAGCGTCGATGCGAGCGCGTGTGCGATCGGGTCGTAGAGCTTCTTGCGCCGCGCGTACTCCACGAGGCTGACCGCACGCGCGCCGCGCGACTGCAGACCCTTGTCGAGATTCTTCTTGTCGATGGCGAGCGATCGCAGATCCTCGCGCCAGCCTGCGGCGGCAGGCTCCCGGTCGAGCCAGTACTCGAAGTAGTCGACCAGCAGCGGCTCGACATCGGACGCATAGCGGTTGATCTCCTGGTAGTCGGGCTTGCGGCCGAGCGCCACGAGCGCACGGGCCATCACGTTCACGAAGCGCCAGACGAACTCCTTGAAGGCGGCGGACTGGCCTTCCGACGGCAACTGGCCCGCTATGCGGGTGGCGACCTCGGTGATGCGCGAGAAGCTGCCCACCGGGTTGTAGCGCGCCGAGATCTCCGGATGCCCGAGGTGGAACATGAAGAACTCCCCGCCGCGCCCCGCCCGCTCGGCTTCCGCAAACACGCGGCGCAGCAGATCGACGTCGCCCTTCGGGTCGAAGACGATCACCACCTCGCCGCGACGGATGTCCTGGGCGATCAGCAACTCCGCCAGGCGCGTCTTGCCGACCCGCGTGGTGCCCAGCACCAGCGTGTGCCCGACTCGATCCTCCAGGTCCATCCAGATCTCGGTCTCGTCGGGCTCGACACCGTGGATGGCGGGGTCCCCGCCGACGCCACCGAATTCATCCGCAATGGGCATGAACGCCGCCAACGCACCTCCGAACGGCCCGCCCTGGAGCTGCGGCCGGTTCGCCGGAAGCCGCGCCTCGAACAAGCGCTGGGTGTGACGCTGGTCCCACCGAAACCCGCGCCCCAGAAAGAGCCCATCGGCCGACCAGGGAATGTCCGCGGAGCCCAGTTCGTAGCGCCGCCGGCGGCGCAGGTTGGCGCGATAGCGCAGCGTGCTCAGTCCGGCCGCGCCGCGCCACGCCGCGTGGCCCAGCAGCAGGCCGGCAAGCGCCAGGTGCCAAGGAGGAGAGACCAGAAAGAGCCCCGGGCTGCTGAATACCAGGGCCGCGGCCAGTGCAGACACCCAGGCTGCGCCGAGTTCATGCGCCGGCCGCAGCCGGGCTTCGAGCGGATGGGCCATCACTCCGCGGCCGGCGCGAAATCACCCAAGCGTACGAGCGCCGCGTTGATCGCTGGCACCGGATCGAAGAATCGGCCCGGCGAGAGGATCACGATGCCATGGATGCGAGCGGCCGCGCGTCCGTCCTGCCTCCACGCATAGCCATGCAGGTTCACCCCGCCATCGGCCCGCAAATGCCACCCGGCCCGCAAGACCTCGCGCTGCAGCCGCTTGGCGGCGTCGGCGGGCTCAGCCTGGCCGACGCCATCGCGCCGGATGAACGCCCGGAAGATGCCCGGTGATGCGAGCAACAGGCCATCCTCGACCCCGTGCACGAGCGCGCCGCGCACGTTCACCGGCAAGGTTCCGTCGGCGATCCCCTGCCGCACCCACTCGATGAAGCGCCGAGGTCGCTCGGCGCCAGCCGCGTCGACGCCGTCGAGGAATTCGGGTCCGTTGGCCTCGGTCGCGATTGGCGCCGTCTCGACGCTCGCCTCCACCTCGCTGGCGATCGATTCAGTCTGCGCACGAGGCACCGCCACCTCAGCACGCGGACGCGCGCCGGTCGCCGCCCGTTCCACCAGTTCGGCAATGGCGCTCGAAGCATCCGCGCGGCCCACAAGCACGGCGCGCAGTTCCGCGATCAGCGGAGGATGCTCGTCCAGCCATGCCTGGACGATCGGCGGAACCCACCGCTCGAACATCTGTACCGAAGCGTCCGACTGACCTCCGCCGACATCGCGCAGCAGCGCTGCCGCGAACACCGCGTACGTCCATCGATGCGCGAGCGCGCCCAGGATCTCGGGCGGCGCATTGCGCGGCAGGATCTGGCCGCGCCGGTGATCGAGCGCGCGCAGAGCGGTCACGAGCCCGCGCTGCAATTGTCCGCCGGGGCCGCCGTATCGACTGGAGCCCGGCATCGGCCGCAGCTGCACGAACTCCGCATAGCCGTCGATCAGTGGCCGCGCCGCCAGCGCGAAGCTCTCCGCCGGAAACCCCATCCTGACGCGAAGCAGGACGATCAGGTTCGCCGCGCCGCTGCGATCGATGATCGCCTGCGCGCAGAGCGCCGGCCGCTCGGACACGCATGACGACTCGATCACTCGCGGCGACGCAGACCCGGAGGGCATGTCGTTGAAGGTCATTCGACCAGTATTCCGGGCGCCTTGACGGTCATCAGCTTCGATCGAAGCCTCGACGAGGACCCGATGTCCTCTTGACGAGTTCGACCGAGCTTCGTCGTGAGCCACGCCGCAGCGTCGGCTCCTCGCATCAGCCGCTCGTCGCACATCGGCGGCAGAGATTCCGCGCCGATGCAAGCCGGATTCGGGGCTTCATCGAAGCCCCGATTGAGCCTGATTCACACGTGCTCGCTCCCTAGGATGGCAACGCAATGCGGCTCGATCGATGCGCCGCACTTCCGCGCCAACGTGAAGGGGGTTCCGATTGCGCAAGACAGCGAGCTGGGTGCCGACAGCAGGACTGATCACCGCGATCGTCGCGCTCGCGGCCCTGCCCGCCCACGCTTGCTGGGACGAGGCCGCCGCGCGCTACCGCGTCAGCAGCGAGTTGCTCTATGCGATCGCGCGCACCGAGTCAGCGCTCGACCCGCAGGCCGTCGGACGCAACCGCAACGGCACGCGCGACATCGGGCTCATGCAGATCAACTCGGCGTGGCTGCCCACGCTGGCCGCCCACGGCATCGGCGAGCGCGATCTCTTCGACCCGTGCACCAGCATCCACGTCGGCGCCTGGATCCTCGCCAGCAACGTCCAACGCCTGGGCTACACGTGGGATGCGGTCGGTGCCTACAACGCCGCCAGTCCCGCCTTGCGCCGCGCCTACGTCGACAAGGTCCGCCGCCACCTGCGCAGCGCCGACGACAGCGCACATCGCGCTCGCCACGGCGCCACCCGTACCGCCATCACCCGAGGCGACCACCGAGCACCGGTGGTCGCAACCCTGCCCTGACCGCTCGCCCGAGCACTTCCTCTCCACCCAACTACGAGACACCACACCATGACTCTGATTCGCCGCAGCAGCACCGCGGTTCCCATCGCCCTCGTCCTGACGCTCGCCGCCGGCTCGGCCCTGGCCGGGACCACCGGTACCGAGTTCCAGACGATGTACACGACCCTGCTCAACTGGGCGACCGGCTTCCTGGGCAAGTCGATCGCGATTGCCGCCTTCATCCTCGGCGCGGGCATCGGCATCGCGCGCTCCTCGCCGATTCCGGCGCTCGCCGGTGTCGTCTTCGCGCTCTTCATGGTCTACGTGCCGACCATCATCGACTCGATCATGACCGCCGTGATCTGACGGGGCGATGCCGTGATCGACGCTTCGCTCGACATCCCCCGCCGTCTCAATGACCCGCCGCGCATGTTCTGGTGGGACATCGACGTCGCCCTGCTGGTGCTGGGGGCCGCGCTGGCGGGCATGGTCGCGGGCTTCTTCGTGAGCGGCTGCGCCGTCGGCCTGCTGCTCGCCTCGGCCTACGGTCGCGCGAAGGCGGGCAAGCACCCCGCCTTCGCGCTGCACCTGCTGTACTGGCACCTGCCGGCCTTCATGACGGGCCTGAAGCGCACCCCGCCTTCCTACCTGCGCGAGCTGGCCGGATGAAGCTCGACTGGCTGCGCGCCGACATCGCCAGCGCGCGCCGCGCGAGCGCCCTGCTCGTGCTGCTGCTCGTCGGCTCGATGCTCGCCAACGTGACGCTGGCGGCCTTTGCGATGCACATGGCCGGCCGCGAGCGCGTGGTGGTGGTGCCGCCCAGCATTAGCAAGACCTTCTGGGTCGAGTCCGAGCGCGTGAGCGCCGAGTACCTCGAACAGATGGCCTATTTCCTCCTGCAACTCACGCTGAACGTCACGCCGCAAAGCATCGACCACCAGTCCCGGGTGCTGCTCCAGTACGCCGCGCCGGCCTCCTACGGAGAGCTGCGCAGCGTGCTGGCCACCGCCGCCGAGCGCGTCAAGCGCGACGGCGCCTCCACCGTGTTCAGCGCGCAGGACCTCGCCGTCGACGAGCGCACCCAGCGTGTCGGCGTGCGCGGTCTGCTCACCACATTCATCAGCGACCGCCGCGTGTCCGAGGTCTCGAAGGGCTACGCCATCGAGTTGCAGTACGCCAGCGGCCGGATCTTTCTGAAAGCGTTCCGGGAGACCAGTCCCAATGACCCACTCGAAATCCAAGCTCAGTCCCAGCTTCGCCTGGCTCCTGCTGCTGGCACTGGCCGCTAGCCAGCCCGCCCTGGCGCTACAGGTCGTCGACGCGCGCGACGGCGAGACCGCGTTCGCCAAGGTGTCGCGCAAGGAGGTGACGCGCATCTCGATCGAGCGGGGCCGCATCCGCAAGGTGACGGGCAACGCTGGCGAATTCGTGCTGGAGAAGGACGACGAGAAGGGCCAGGTCTTCATCCGGCCGCTCTCCCCGGACAGCACCAAGCCCATCAACCTCTTCGTCAGCACGGAGCGCTCGACGATCGGGCTGCTGCTGCAGCCGGTGGACACCCCGAGCGACGCCATCGTGATCCGCGAGGCCCGCGACGCTGCGACCGGACCCGCACGCATCGAGCGCAGCGGCCGTCACGTGCGCACGATGAAGAACCTCCTGCTCGCGATGGCCGAGGACGCGCTGCCCGAAGACATGGAGGTGCGCGAGCCCGGGCGCGAGCTGACCCTGTGGCCCGGCGCGAAGCTCACCTTGCAGCGCCAGTGGTTGGGCAGCGGTGTGGTCGGCGAGAAGTACCAGCTCGTCAACACCGGTGCGTCCGCGCTCGAACTCGCCGAGCGCGATCTCTTCAAGCGCGGCGTGATGGCCGTGAGCGTCGAGCAAGCGGCCCTGCGCCCGGGCGAGACCACCCAGCTCTTCGTGATCCGGGAGCGCCGCGCCGATGACTGATTCCGTCCTGCCGCCCGGCATGTCACCGACCGGCACATCTCACCCGTCGGG
>Ga0073934_10004132_pt1 | contig 24757 bp, 29 predicted proteins | sample LarsenN4metaG_FD_76834 | JGI IMG/M metagenome (GOLD analysis project Ga0073934, IMG submission 76834) | Hot spring sediment bacterial and archeal communities from British Columbia, Canada, to study Microbial Dark Matter (Phase II) - Larsen... ... | reverse complement strand
GTTCGAGAAACGCAGCGGTGAATGGCGCCTCGCCCGGCGCACCGGGCTTTACGACTGGCGCGAGTTCCGGGTGACGGAGGGCGTCGACCTCTCCGACACGCCCGAAGGCGCGGCCGGCTATCACGACGAGCGCGACCCCTCGACCGCCGCCGTGCGGCAATGGCTCGGCTAGGGTCGCCTGAACGCAAACACCCCGCTCATCGTCGCGATCGGCTCGTCACCGCGCCAGATCCCGCCCGAGGTATAGGCGGTGCGCCCGCCGAGCCGGTCGATCGTGACCCGCGCCTCCAGCCAGTCGCCCAGCTTGGCGCCGCGCAGGTAATTCACCGTGAGCGTCACGGTCGACGGTGCGAGCCGGGGCCGCTCGGCATCGTGGACCGCATGACTGAGGGCCACGTCGGCAAAGGTCGCAATCACCCCGCCATGGGCAGCGTCCTGATAGTTGATGTGGTGCGGACAGATCAGCAGGCCGACCGGGCGCACCCCCGCCTCCGCCGGGCCGAGCCAATAGGGCCCGCCGTGGTCGAGAAAGCCGGGCGCAAAGCCGGCCGGGACGAAGCCGGATGGTTGTGTCATCCTCGCACCCTACCCCGCCGCAGCTGCTCGCGCCCGCTATGAATTGTGCCAATGACAAGGGGACCGTGCGCGGGGTATCCCCTCACCCCATGGGAGAGACAACAGCACTGGCCGCAGAAAGCTTCTGCGACATCGTCCGCCAACACGCGCGCAGCCAGGGCGAGGTGATCGCCTTTTCCTATGCGGGCGAGGAAATCAGCTTCGCCGAGATCGACAGCGGTGCCGACCGCGTGGCGAACGCCCTTCTCGCGCTCGACATCAAGCCGGGCGACCGGGTCGCTTTCCTCGGCAAGAACCACCCGCTCTATTTCGAGGCCTTCCTCGGCGCGAACCGGATCGGCGCGGTGATGACCCCGGTGAACTGGCGTCTCGCCGCGCCGGAAATCGCCTATGTGCTGGATAACAGCTGCGCCAAGGTGGTGTTCGTGGGCGAAGGGTTCGCCGAGGTGCTCGCGGCCATTCGCCCCGATTGCCCGCATGTCGAACTGGTGATCGGCATCGACGCGCCCGATTGCCCCGGCACCGATTACCGCATCTGGCGCGACGGGTTTTCAGCGAAGCCGCCCCCGCACCGCATCCGCGCCGAAGACGACGCGCTGCAGCTTTACACCTCGGGCACCACCGGCAAGCCCAAGGGCGCGGTGATCACCCATGGCTCGCTGCTCTCCAGCCGCGATGCAAGCGCCAGCGGCGAGGCGATGCGCCAATGGCAGGAGCCGATCCCGGGCGATGTCACCCTGCTCGCCATGCCCTGCTTCCACATCAGCGGCACCGGCACCGGGATCGGGACGCTGGTGGCGGGGACCAATTCCATCGTGCTGCCCGAATATGATCCGACCAAGGCGCTCGATCTGATCGAGAATTTCAACATCTCGAAGATCTTCCTTGTGCCCGCCGCCTTGCAGATCCTGCTCAACCACCCGCGCGTCAGCGAGGTCGATTTCAGCCGGCTCAAATACGTCACCTACGGCGCGTCCCCGATTCCGCTCGAACTCATGCGCGAGGCGATCCGGGTGATGGGCTGCGGCTTCGTGCAGATGTACGGGATGACGGAGACGAGCGGGACGATCGTCGCATTGGATCCCGAGGATCACGTGCCCGAAGGCTCGCCGCGGATGCGCAGCGTCGGCAAGCCGCTGGCGGGCGTCGAGATCAAGGTCATCGACGAGGCGGGCAACGAGGTGCCGGTGGGCACCGTCGGCGAGATCGCCACGCGCTCGTCGAAGAACATGCGCGGCTACTGGAACAATCCCGAGGCCACCGCCGCCACCATCGACGCCGAAGGCTGGCTGCGCACCGGGGATGCGGGCTATCTGGATGAAGACGGCTATCTCTACATCCACGACCGGGTGAAGGACATGATCATCTCCGGCGGCGAGAACGTCTACCCCGCCGAGGTCGAGAACGCGCTCTACTCACACCCCAAGGTCGCCGATGTGGCGGTGATCGGGGTGCCCGATGCCAAGTGGGGCGAGGCGGTAAAGGCCTGCGTGGTGGTGAAGCCGGGCGAGACCCTGACCGAGGCCGAGCTGATCGCCCACGCGCGCACGCTGATCGCGGGTTACAAGTGCCCCAAGTCGGTCGATTTCATCCCTGCGCTGCCGAGGAACCCTTCGGGCAAGATCCTGCGGCGCGAGCTGCGCGCGCCCTATTGGGTGGGCAAGGACCGCGCGGTCAATTAACCTGCCGCCAGTCCCGGCAGGTCGACCAGCGCGGCGCGGCATTCGGCATCGGCCAGCGCCGTCACCACCGAGAAGGCGACGAAACCCGGCTCGCCCAGATGCGCCACCACGGCGGCCGCTTCGGCATCGGTGATCGCGGTATGCTCGAACGGCATCCGCCGCGCATAGGCAAGGGCGGTGCGGGTGCCTTCATCGAGCGCGCTTTCGTCAGGTGCTGCCTCGATCCCATGCACCGCCGCCACCGCTTCGCCAATCAGCGCCACCAGCGCCGGGTCGAGCGCGGCCTCGGCCTTGGCGCGGAAATCGGCATAGTGCGCGGCCAGCACCGGATCGCCCGCCAGTGCTGCGTGGACCGCGCTCATTCGGCGGCCTCCAGCACCGCGGGCGTCGGCAGCACGGTGCGATCCATCGCTTCCGGCTCCAGCCCCATGGTGATCAGCGCCTTGGCCAGCGCGAGGAACAGCGTCACTCCAAGACCGAGTTCGGCGATCTGCGCCGGCGTGAGGTGGCGCTGCAAGGCCGCCCTTGCATCGCCGGTCAGCAGTTCGGGATCGTGAATCAGCGCGTCGGTGAATTTGAGCACCGCCTTTTCGGTGTCCGAAAGCCGCGCCGAAGTCTCGTAACCATCGGTGATATCGTCCACCACCGCCTCGCCCAGCCCCTCGGCCACCGCCTTGTCGAAGCGGACATTGCGGCAGAACCCGCACTCGGTGACGCGCGCATTGCGCATCCGCGCCACCTCCTTGATCCGCGCGGCCAGCACCTCGGACTGCCAGAAGCGGCCATAGAGCGCGAAGAAGCTCTCCGCGATCGCGGGCTGGTGCGCGAGCACCGAACCGAAATGCGCCGGCTCTCCGGGAATGGCCGAGGATACGCGGGGAATGCTGGACATGGCGCCTCTCCTTCGGCGCGAGGATAGCCCGAGGATGCCGTAACGTCCGCCTCGCCATTTTCACAGGCGGGCCGGGCGCGGTGTCATGGCAGATTGCCGCCAAGAGGAGGCAGGACGATGGCAGGGCAGGCACAGCGCGTGATCGAGGAATTCTGGCGCATCCAGGACAGCGGCGACTACACCAAACTGGTCGATCTTTTTGCCGAGGACGCCTTCCTCGAAGACCCGATCTGGGGGCAATACCGGGGGCGCGCGGCGATCCTCGGATTCATGACCACGATGGTCGAGGAAATGGGGGCGCGAAAAGTCCACTTCACCGTCGACGAGATCTGCGGCGACGATCACGCGGTCTGGGCGCGCTGGACGATGCACATGGAGGGCGCGCCCCCGCGCGGAGGTGTGGGCATCTACAAGGTCGCAAACGGCCAGCTCACCTATTACCGCGACTACATGGACCCGGCCGCCGAGTAGCCTACATCGCCCGGTAATCCGGGTGGCCGCTCTCGCGCAAATCCAGCATCGGCAGCGGGAAATCGGCGCGCGGCGACGCGTCGGGCTGGTCGGGCATCGGCAGCGTCCAGTCCATGATGTAGCGGCGGCTGGCGATGCGCCACTCGTCGCCGCGTTTCTCGTAGGTGTCGAGATAGCGCCCGCCATACATGTTGCCCCTATAGGGCTCGCCTTCCGCGTCGCGCCTGAGGCCCACCGCGATGCCGTAGCACTCGCCCTCGGCCGTGGTGGCGCTCGTCAGCTTCACCGCCAGCGGCGCGAGCAGGTGCCAGCGCCGCCCGGTCGAGCGTTCGACCTGCATCACCACCGGGACGAAGTCGCCTGCCGTGCCCTTGAAGAAGCCGTAATCCACCGGCGCATCGGGCCAGTAACAGCCCGCCTGCCCTTCGTCGTCGAGCCAGTCGAGCGTCCTCGAATAGCGCGCGATCAGATCGTGGATCGCCTGCCGGTCGAGCAATTGCTGCACCTGCTGCTCGAGGCTCATGCGCGCGCACTCCACCAGGCCGGGATCGCCAAGGGAAACCGCTCCTGCGCGGTCTTCATCGCCGCGCTGGCGTCATCGGGCAGCGCCGGATCGGCGGTGTGCGGCAGACCCCCGCCCGCCCCCTCCACCGGATCGACATATTCGAGCCGGATTCCCGCCAGCACATCGGCGAAATCGTGGCCTTCGTGATGGTCGGACATCTGGTGGTGATAGAAGGCCCACTTGTCCTTGAAACTCAGCAGGCAGTAATAGGAAAGCGGCTCCTGCCCCTTCCAGTATTCGTAGCGGATCACGCCCTCCTCGGTGGCGAAGGTGTGGTGGACCATGTCGTGCATGATCGCCTCCCACTTGTCCTCCTTGCCGGGCTTGATCTGGATATGGGCGAGCAGGGTGGCCATCAGAATGTCTCCGCAGGTGTGAGGGTGAGCAGCAGCCGGTAGATCCCGAGCATGATCCCGCCCTGGTGGCGGAAATCGTTGCCGGGGGCGTAGGCGAGGTCGGCGAAGGCGTCGCAGAGCCGGTCCCACGCGATCGTCTGTTCGAGCCGCGAAATGTTGGAGCCGGGGCACGAGCGCGGCCCCTGACTGAAGGCCAGATGGCGGGTGGCGGCCTTGCGACCCAAGTTCAGCTCGAGCGGGTCCTCGAACTCGTCGGCGTCGATATTGGCCGCCGCCCAGCGCAGGTGGAGCATCGAACCGGCGGGAACGTGGACGCCCTGAAACACCTCGTCATAGGCACAGATACGTGTCGAAAGCCCCTGCGTGGGCGAGCGCAGCCGCATCCCTTCCTCGATGAAGGTGCGGATCGCCGCGCGGTCTTCCCGCAGCCGCGCGAACATCCCCGGCCGCTCGCACAGCAATTGCGCCTGTTCGGCGAGGGCATATTGGGTGGTCTCCAGCCCGCCGATCACCATCGCGTAAACCACGCCGTTGATCTCGTCGTCGGTGAGCTTGCGGCCCAAGGCCTGATATTCGACCTGCGTCAGGAAGCTGATCATGTCGTCCTGCGGGCGGGCGCGCTTCTCCCGCGTTTGCTCGGCGACATATTCCTTCATCCCCGCCAGCAGCCGGAACTTCTCGGCGGTCTGCTCGGGGGTGAGGATGTTCTTGTGCGTGGTCCCGATCACATAGGACATGACCTGCGCATTGCCCCATTGTTCGAGCCGCGGGATGTCCTCCTGCGGGAAGCCGAGCACGCTCGCCATCACCCGCTGGGGCAGGGGGCGGGCGAAATCGGCGACAAAGTCCACCGGCTCTCCGGCCCGCGCCTTCGCCAGCAGCCCCGCGATCAGATCATCGACATGAGCCGTGATCATCCCGGCATGGCGGGTGCAGCCGGGGCCGACCCAGGGATCGGTCAGTTCCTTCCTGTGCGCGCGCCACAACTCCGGGTCGGGGCGCAGCGAGACGATGCTCGCGACCATCGCGTCGATATCGGGAATGTGGGTGGGCATTGCGCCCGAGGCCTCGATCTGCGCCACCAGCAGCGAGAGCGTCGGCGGGAAGCGGTCCCAGTCCATCACCACGCGGCGCACGTCCGCGTATTTGGTGAGCACGAAGGCATCGCTGCCCGGGGTCAGTCCCTCGCCCGGCAGGCGCTGCACCGGGGCCTCGGCGTGGAGGATCGCATAGGCCGCATACCAATGCTCCTGCGCCCCCGGAGCGAACAGATCGACGTCCGCCAATGTGCGCGGCTTTTCCGCCTGCAATGCGCCTCTCCCTTGCGCGCCGGCGCCTCGCTTAGCGAATCCGCCAATTGCTGATGCGGGGGTTGTCCCGCAGCCTCGCCCTTGCGGAAACGGGCTAATTTGCCAGTGCCGTCTATGGGGAGAGAGCCGTGAGCCGCATCGCGAAACTGGCACCGGAGCAATGGGACGCGCGCCTCGTCGCTGCGATCCAGCCCGACCATCTGACCGATCTCGAACAGGGCCTCACCCGCTTCTTCGCCCATTGCCCCGAGCAGGCGCTGGGGCTGATGGCATTCGGCGGCGCGCTCAAGGCGAACCGCACCCTGCCCGAGCGGCTGGTGGAGCTGGTGCGGCTGCGCGTCGCCTTTTTCAACCAGTGCCGCAGCTGCATGGCGATCCGCTATTCCGACGCGGTGGCCGACGGCGTGACCGAGGGGCTGGTGTGCTCCTTGGAACGCCCGCAAGAGGCGGAGAACCTGAGTGCCGCCGAGAAGGCCGCAATCCGTTACGGCGAGTTGATGGCGAGTGATCACCTCGCGATTGATGACGCAATCTACGACGAGTTGCGCCGGCACTTCACCGAGGCGCAGATCGTCGAGCTCGGCATGACGGTCGCCTTCTTCGTCGGCTTCGGCCGGCTCGCCGCGACCTGGCACATGGTCGAGGAATTGCCCGAGGCCTTCCGCAAGGCCGAGGCGATCGCGCCTTGGGGTGCCGAGAAGATCGAGGTGCGGTGATGAACCAGCCGCCCCCGATCAACCTGTTCGATCCGCAGCTCCAGCAATGCCCCTACGACGCCTACAGGCAGCTTCGCGACGAAGCCCCGGTCTACAACATCCCCGGCACGCCGATCTACGTCGTCAGCCGCTACGATCACGTGCGCGAGGTGCTGATGGATCCGCAGCGCTTCCCCTCCACCGCGGCCAACGAACTTATGCGCGCCAGCCCCACCGACATCGAGCGCGGGCGCAAGGTCGCGGCACGCTTTCGCGAGAAGGGCTGGCTCCCCGCCCCCACGCTCGCCGGGCGCGATGACCCGAACCACAAGCAGATGCGCGCGATGTTCAACGAGGCGTTCAAGCCCAGCCGCATCAAGGCAATCGACCCGCGGGTCGAAACCCTCGCCTACGAGCTGATCGACGAATTTCTCGATGACGGCCGCTGCGACTGGGTGCGCCAGTTCTGCGTCCCCCTGCCGCTGTTCATCATCGGCGAGCAGATGGGCGCCAAGCGCGAGGACATGTGGCGCATCAAGGGCTGGACCGACGCCTTCTTCCACCGCATCTCGCTGATGCTGCCCGAGGACAAGCACCTCGAAATGGTCGACCGCGAGATCGAGGCGCAGCACTATTTCCAGCCGATCTTCGAGAAGCTGCGCGAGGAACCGGACGGCAGCCTCATCAGCGTGCTGGTCAACACCGTGATCGAGGGCTGGGGGCGGCCGCTCAATGACGAGGAGCTCCATGCCGAGATGATGGCCGACACCTTCGTCGGTGGTTCGGAAACCACCACCAACGCCCTCGCGGCGGGGATGAAGCTGCTGATCGAGAACAGGGACGTGTGGGCGAAGCTCAAGGCCGATCCCGAGCGTTACATGCGCAACTTCGTCGAGGAGGTGCTGCGGCTCGAAAGCCCGGTGCAATCGCTGATGCGCTTCACCCACGCGGACGTGGAGCTGGACGGGGTGACGATCCCCGCCGGATCGGTCGTCAACGTCCGCTACGGCGCGGCCAACCGGGACGAGCGGTTTTTCGAATGCCCCGAAAAGCTCGATCTCGACCGGCCCAAGGCGGGCGCACACATGGCCTTCGGCTCGGGCACGCATCACTGCCTCGGTGCGCCGCTGGCCCGGCGCGAGCTGATCTGGGGCTTCACGGCCGTCGTCGACCGGTTCGAGGACATGGACTTTGCCCCCGGCGAAAACGACTTCAGCTACCACCCGCACTTCCTGCTGCGGAGCCTCAAGCAGCTCAACATCATCTTCGAGCCGAAGCGGCGCTGAGCCGCCTTTCCTACTGGGGTCAAGCGGGCCATGTTCCCCGCGATGACTGTCCGCCGCCTATCGTCTGCACGCGTGATCGACCGGTTCGATCGGATCGCGCGCATGGATCGACAGGTTTTTCGTTCCTGGACAGTGTCTCATGTGTCTCCAACAGGCCGCAGCCGCCCGGCGAATCGCGCGGCGATGCGCCCCGTCGTTTTGGCCCCGTCATTTTGGCAAGGTGCGCTGCCCCGCGCGGCCCGCTACCCACACGGGCAAAGGAGAGAGGCATGAAACTGGCAGGCAAGGTCGCCGCGATCACCGGGGGCACGGCGGGCATGGGGCGCGGAATCGCCGAGGCGTTCCTCGCGGAAGGGGCGAAGGTCGCGCTGTTCGCGCGCAATGCCGCGAAGGGCGCGAAGGTGCTCGAGGAGATCGGGGCGGGCGAGAACGGCCTGTTCGTCGCCGGGGACGTGATGAACCAGGCCGAACTCGAAGGCTTCATCGACCGGGTGATCGCCCATTTCGGCACGCTCGACATCCTCGTCAACAACGCGGGCGGCGCAGGCGACTTGCAGCCGCTCGTCAACCTCTCCGATCACGCCTTCGACGAGGCGATGAAGTGGAACGTCTATTCGACCTTCTGGGCCACCCGCCGCGCGCTTCCCACCATGCTGGCCAAGGGCGACGGGCGGGTGATCAACATCTCCTCGATGGAGGGCAAGCACGGCAAGCCGGTGCTGACCGCCTATTCCGCCGCCAAGCACGCGGTCAACGGCATGACCAAGAGCCTGGCGCGCGAAGTCGGCGCTCAGGGGGTGACGGTCAACGCGATCTGCCCGGGGCTGGTGATCACCGACATCATCAGGAACAACGGCCCCGCCACGGCCAAGGCGATGGGCATGGAGTTCGAGGAGATGGTGACGATGTTCGCCTCCGAAGCCGCGATCAAGCGCCCGAACGAGGTCGAGGAGATCGCCGCGGTCGCGGTGCTGCTGGCGAGCAAGGCGGGGGCGGGGATCACCGGCGCGCAGATCAGCGTCGACGGGGGGACGGCGCAGTATTGAGCCGGCGCCGCCCGCTACTGCTGCAGCTTGGCCATCGCCGCGCCCACCGCCGCCGCGACATCGCCCGCCTGCGGATTGCCGCGCAGCGTCAGGCCGCCGTTGGGCTGGATGTTCGCGCCCGTGACAAAGGCGGTGTCGGTGCACAGCCACAGGCACGCATAGGCGACATCGTCCACCGTGTTGAGCCTTCCCAGCGGGTAGCGCGGCAGGAAGGCATCGACGAGGCCGGGCACCTGGAAGCTCTCGTGCGTCATCGGGCTGTCGGTGAACGCGGGGGAGACGGTGTTGGCCTTGATCCCGAGGTGCCCGTAGTCGTTCGCCACGCACTCGATCAGCGCCTCGCTGCCGCGCTTGGTGCCGATATAGGCGGCGTGATTGGTGATGATCGCCTTGGTGGTGGCAGACGACAGGCTGATCAGCGAGCCGCCGGTCGGCTGCTGCTCGGACATGACCCTGACGAAGGCCTGGAGGAAGTGGTGCACCCCCTTGAACTGCAGCGCGACGATCTGGTCGAGCTGTTCCTCGGTGATCTCGAGCAGGCTGGCGAGCAGGCCCCAGCCGGTGGTGTTGATGGCGATGTCGACCCGGCCGAAGGTATCGCGCGCCTTGTCGGCGAGCGCGTGGACCTCGGCGTGGCTGGTGATGTCGCACAGCGCGTATTCGCCCCCGATATCGGCCGCAAGATCGGCGAGCGGCGTCTGCTTGCGTCCCGCGACCATCACCCGCGCGCCTTCCCGCGCGAACAGCCGGGCGATGGTCTGGCCCATGTTGCCCTCCGATGCCGCCCCCAGCACCACCGCGGTCTTGCCCTGCAATTGTCCCATCACGTGTCTCCTCTCTCGATTGTGCGCGTAACACGGCGGACGGCGCCCTCGCCCTTCCCAAAAGTGTCCATTGTTCGCAGCACCCCCGCGCCTGATAGCGGCGGCAGAGCAAAGGGAGAGCGCGCCATGTTTACCGGCCCACTGGAGGATCGCGTCGCGATCACCGAACTCAATGGCATCTATGCCGACGGCGTGGTGCGCTTCGATGCCGCCACCTGGGCAAGCGTGTGGGCCGAGGATGCCGACTGGGATCTCATGGGCCACAAGACCCACGGCAAGGACGCCATCGTCGCCTTCTGGAACGGGGCGATGGGCGGATTGCAGGCGGTGAGCTTCCATTGCGCGCCCTGCATGATCGACATCACCGGCGACACCGCCCGCGCCCGGGTGCAGACGCAGGAAATCCTCAAGCCCAAGGAGGGCAAGGCGCGCCATGTGGGCGGGCTCTATGAAGACACCCTGGCGAAGGTGGACGGCCAGTGGCGCTTCACCAGCCGAACCTTCCGCATCGTCGCCGAATTCGGCGTGGAGGACTGACCATGGCCAAGATCCTGATCTCCGCCCAGATCGACCTCGATCCCGCCCGCCGCGACGAGGCTCTGCGCACCGCCCGCCCGCATATCGACGCGGCTCTCGCCGAGAAGGGCTGCATCCACTACGACTGGAGCGCCTGTTCGATGAACCCTGCCCGGGTCAACGTGTTCGAGGAATGGGAAAGCGAGGAAGCCCTCGCCGCGCATTTCCGCGATCCGGCCTATACCGGGATGCGCGATCACATCGGCCAGTTCGGCATCACCGCCGCTGTCAGCACGAAGTATCGCGTGGACGCCGAAGGCCCGGTCTACAACGCCGAAGGGCAGGCGACCGAGGCCTTTGACTAGACTGCTCGGAGCGATCCTCGCCGGCGGTCAGGCGCGGCGCTTCGGCAGCGACAAGGCGCAGGCGCTCTATCACGGCACCCGCCTGATCGACCGGGTCGCCGCGGCGCTGCTGGCGCAGTGCGGCGCTCTGGTGGTGTGCGGGCGCGAGGAGCCGGGGTTCCGCTGCCTTCCCGACTGGCCCGAAGCCGGCCTCGGCCCCCTCGGCGGGCTCGCCGCAGCCTTGCGTCATGCCGAGGATCAGGGGTTTGCCTTTGTGCTGTCCGCCGGCGTGGACGCGCCCGACCTGCCTCATGCCCTGTCCGTGATGCTGGCGGGCGAAGGGGCGGCGATCGTCGAGAGCCAGCCGGTGGTCGGACTGTGGCCGGTCGCGCTCGCTCCAGCCCTGGAGTCGTTCCTCGCGGGCGGCGGCCGATCGCTCTACCGCTTCGCCGACGCCATCGGCGCGCGCCGGGTGGAGCTTCCCGCGTCGCTGATGAACGTCAACCGGCCGGAGGACCTGGCCTAGAGCTTCAGCATCTGCTTGCCGCGGTTCTGCCCGGTGAACAGGCGCTGCAAGGTGGCGGGCGCGTTCTCGAAGCCGTGCTGGATGTCCTCCTGATACTTGAGGCTGCCGTCCTTGACGAAGCCCTCGAGCCGCTTGCGGATGCCGGGGAACTCGCTCGCCCAGTCGAGCACGATGAAGCCCGCCATGGTGCCGCGCCGGAACACGAGATTGAAGTAGTTCTCCGGCCCGGCAGGCAGGCTGCCGGTCTCGTACCGGCTGATCCCGCCGCAGATCACGACCCGCGCGCCGGTGGCGATGCAGGCGAGCATGTCGTTGAGGATTGTGCCGCCGACATTGTCGTAGATCACGTCGACCCCGCGCGGCGCGTGTTCGCGGATCTGCTCCTTAACCCCGCCCGCCTTGTAGTCGATCGCGGCGTCATAGCCCGCCTCGCGCACCAGCCAGTCGCACTTGTCCCGTCCGCCCGCGATGCCGATCACGCGGCACCCGGCGATCTTCGCCAGCTGGCCGACAATGCTTCCCGTCGCTCCCGCTGCGCCGCTGACGAGCACGGTGTCACCGGCCACGGGCTTGCCCACCTTGAACAGCCCGCAATAGGCCGTCAGCCCCGTCGTCCCCAGCACCGACAGCACCGCGGTGGCGGGCAGTTCGGTTTCGACCTTGGTGAGCTCCTTGCCGTCGCTGACCAGCCATTCGGTCCAGCCGGTGGTGCCGAACACCATGTCGCCCACCTGAAACCGCCCGCCGTTCGAGGCGACCACTTCGCAGATGCCGCTGCCGCGCATGACGTCGCCGATCGCCATCGGAGCGACATAGTCGGCGATGTTCTCCATCCAGCCCTTCTGCGCCGGATCGAAGCCGAGATACTGCGTCTTCAGCAGCATCTCGCCGGGGCCGGGATCGGGCAGTTCGGTGGTGACCAGGCGGAAATCATTGTCGATCTCGATCCCGCGGCCGCGCGGGTGTCCGTTGAGGAGCCATTGGCGGGTGGTGGTGGGCATCGGGTCTCTCCTTGTTGCGTATGCCCTATTGCGGGTGCGCAGCGCCCCTCTCCACGGACAAAAGTGTCAGTCGAGCCGCCTGCCCCCTGTGGTAGTCTCTGCGCCACTTCCGGGGAGAGCAACGATGGGCGTCGAGACTCACAAGACCTTCTGCCGCTTCTGTCATGCCAACTGCGCGATGGAAGTCGATGTCGTCGACGGCAAGGTCGTCGAGGTGCGCGGCGATCCCGACGATCCGGCCTATGGCGGCTACACCTGCATGAAGGGCCGCGAGCTGCCGGATTCGCACAATTCCGAAAACCGCCTGCACCACAGCCTCGTGCGCAACAAGGCGGGCGAATTCGTCGAGACCCCGATGGATCAGGCGCTCGCCCACGTGGCGAGCGAGTTGCGCCGGATCATCGACACCTATGGCCCGCATTCGGTGGCGGTGTTCATGGGTTCGGGCGGGTTTCAGAACAGCGCCGCGATGGCCGCCTCGCTTTCCTTCGCGCAGGCCGTGGGGAGCCGCAATTTCTACACCTCAGTAACGCTCGACCAGCCTGCCAAGGTGTTCACCACCGCGCGTTACGGCAAATGGATGGCAGGGCCGAACACCTTTTCGGAAAGCGACGTTGCCTTCTTCATCGGCAACAACCCGATCGTCTCGCACTATGCGCCCGTCGGCGGCGTGCCGCCGTTCAGCCCCTCGCGCCGCATCCGCGACAAGAAGGCCGAGGGCCTCAAGCTGATCGTCGCCGACCCGCGCGAGAGCGACGTTGCCCGGCTCGCCGATATCTACCTGCCGGTGAAGCCGGGCGAAGACCCGGCGATGCTGGCTGGTATGCTTAATGTGATCATCGCTGAGGGGCTGTATGATCGCAATTTCGTCGCCGCCCATGTCGACGGGTTCGACGAGTTGGCCGATGCGGTGAAGGCCTTCCCGCCCGAAGTCGCCGCCGAGCGGGCAGGGTTGGACAAGGATCAGCTCATCGCCGCGGCGCGGATGTTCGCCACCGGATCGAAGGGCTGCGCGGTCACCGGGACGGGGCCGGAGATGGCGGGCCATGGGACGCTCACCGAATATCTCGTCACCTGCCTCAACACCATCTGCGCGCGCTTCAAGCAGGAGGGCGAGAAGGCCGCGATCCCCGGCGTGTTCAGCCCCTACCAGACCGCGCGGCGCGCGCAGGTCGCGCCGCCGGTGCCGATGTTCGGCGCGGAAGGGATGCCGAAATCGCGCTTCCGCGGGCTGGGCCACTTGGGCTGGGAAATGCCCTGCAACGTGCTCGCCGACGAAATCCTCACCCCCGGCGAAGGGCAGGTGCGCGCGCTGATCTCGGTCGGCGGCAATCCGGTGGTGGGCTTCCCCGATCAGGCCAAGATGGTCCGCGCGCTCGACGATCTCGAACTGTTCGTGCAGATCGACCCGTGGATGAGCGCCAGCGCCAAGCGCGCCACGGTAGTGCTTGCGCCCTCGCAATGCCTCGAACGCGAGGACATCACCAACCTCTCCGAATGGTGGCACGAGGAGCCCTATGCCCGCTACACCGAGGCGGTGGTCGAAGCGCCGGGCGACTGCATCGACGAATACGAGATGTTCTGGACGCTCGCACATCATCTCGGGATCACCATGCAGCTCGCCGGCGGGCCGCTGCCGATGGACCGCAAGCCGACCAAGCAGGAATTCCTCGATCTGGCCACCGCCGGCTGTCTCAAGAAGCCGTCCGAGGTGCGCCGGGATTGCCAGGCGAACGGCGGGGCGGCGGTGCTCTATCCCGAAGTTCATCCGCTGGTGCAGCCGCTGGATGAAAGCGAATTCCATCGCTTCGATCTGGCGGTGGGCGCGATGCCTGCGGAATTGCTGCGCTATGCCGAAAACCGCGCGGCCAAGGAAGGCTTCGACTTCCGGCTGATCAGCCGCCGCTCCAAGACGCGGTTCAACTCGATCGGCCATCCGCTGAAGAAGCTGCAGGCCAAGACCACCACCAACCCGGCCTTCATCCACCCCGACGATATCGCCGCGCTGGGCCTCGAAGAAGGCGGACTGGTCGCGATCACCAGCCCCCACGCCACCATTCACGGCGTGGTCAAGGCGAGCGACAAGGTGCGCCGCGGGATCGTCTCGATGGCGCATGCCTATGGCGATGCCGACGCGGGCAAGGACGACGTGCGCGAGCGGGGCTCCTCGACCAACCGGCTGGTGAGCGAGGTGGTCGATTACGACCCTATCACCGGCCAGTCCCTGCAAAGCGCGATCCCGGTCAAACTTGAACCGGCCTGACCTCTCGAACCCAAGGACAACCATGCCTGCCAACCGCCGATTCCTCCTCCAGCGCCGCCCTGATGGCACGCCGGTTCCGCAAGACTTCGCGCTTGTCACCGAGGACACGCCCGATCTGGCCGAGGGCCAGTTCCTGATCCGCAACCACTACGCCTCGCTCGATCCGGCGATGCGCGGGTGGATGGATGCGGAGGGCAACTACATGCCTCCGATCCCCTTGGGCGATCCGGTGCGCGCGAGCACCATCGGCGTGGTCGAGGACAGCCGCAATGCGGACTTCGCGCCCGGTCAATGGGTGATGGGGCTGAATGCGCTCGAGGATTACTCCATCGGCGTTGCGGGCGGCTTCACCCAGCCAATCGACCCGTCGTTGGTGCCGAGCGTCACCAACTACCTCTCGATCTTCGGGGCGGTCGGGATGACGGCCTATTTCGGCTTTCTCGAGGTATGCGAGCCCAAACCGGGCGAGACCGTGCTGGTGAGCGGCGCGGCCGGGGCGGTGGGCAGCCTCGTGGGCCAGCTCGCCAAGATCCACGGCTGTCGCGCCGTCGGCATCGCGGGCGGCCCGGCCAAGTGCGCGCGGCTCACCGAGAAATACGGGTTCGACGCCGCCATCGACTATCGCGGCAAGGATGAAGCCGCGCTTACCGCCGCCATCGCCGAAGCTTGCCCGGGCGGTGTCGACGTGATCTTCGAGAATGTCGGCGGGATCATCCTCGATGCCGGGCTGATGAACCTCAACCTCCACGCCCGCGTCGGGCTGTGCGGGCTGATCAGCGAATACAACACCGCGCCGAGGGGCATTCGCAACCTGTGGCAGCTGATCGTCAAGCGCGCGCAGATCAGGGGGCTGCTGGTGGCCGACTACGTCGAGCGCTTTGGCGAGGGCGCGCAGCAAATGGGCGTCTGGGCCTCACAGGGCCGCCTCACCATCGATGAACACATCGACGAGGGGCTGGAGAACGCTTTCGACAGCTTCATGCGGCTGTTTGCCGGCACCAATGACGGCAAGATGATCCTCAAGATCGCCTGATGGCCCAAGCTGGTCGGAGCTTGTTGGTCCTGTCTGGCGGCCACCCCTACGAGGCCGGGCCGTTCGACGAACTCCTCGGTTCGCTGCGTGACTGGGATGTCACCCACATGATCCACCCCGAAGGCGGCGAGGCTGACGCTTCCGCCGCCATCGCTGCGGCCGATGCGCTGCTGTTCTACGATATGCCGGGCTACACCTTTGCCGCAGGCGCGGTGACGATGCGCCCGCCCTCGCCCGCCTATCGCGCGGCCGTTGCCGCGCGCTTTGCGGAGGGCAGGGGCGCGGTGGCGCTGCACCATGCGCTCGCCGGGTGGGCGCTGTGGCCGGAGTGGCACCAATGGCTGGGTGGGCAATTCCATTATCAGCCCGGAGCGCAAGGGCCGGATTCGGGCTATCGCCACGATGTCGCCTATCAGGCGCGCGTCATCGCCGATCACCCGGTAACGCGCGGGTTGCCCAAGAACTTCCCCGTCACCGACGAGCTCTACCTCTGCCCGATCGACGAGGCTGCCTTCACCCCGCTGGTGCGCGCCGAGGGCTTCGCCTTCACCGCCGATAACTTCTACTCGGCTGCCAATGCCGTCGCGGGCGCGATGTTCAGCCGGGAAGGCTGGAATCATCCCCCCGGCAGCAATGCGGTCGCATGGGAAAGCCGCGCCTGCCCCGCCCCGCTCGTCTACCTGCAATGCGGCGATGGCCCCGCCACCTACGCCAACCCCCACGTGCGCCGGATGCTCGCCAACGCGCTCGCCTATACCTCAGGAGAAAGTGCATGACCCCGCAAGCCACCGTCGAAGCCTTCATCGCCCATTGGAATGCTTGCGATATCGACGCGATGCTGAGCCTGTGCGCCGAGGGCATCGTCTATCACAACATCCCGATGGAGCCGATCCACGGCACCGCGCAGATGCGCGCCATGATCGAGAGCTTCCTCGCCGATATCGCGCGCTGTGACTGGCAGACCCACGCCATCGCCGCCAATGGCAACGTGGTGCTGACCGAGCGCACCGACATCTTCCACTTCAAGGACGGCCGCCGCGCCGCGATCCGGGTGATGGGCACCTTCGAGGTGGGCGCAGACGGGCGCATCACCGCCTGGCGCGACTATTTCGACATGGGCGAATTCAAGCGCGAATTCGCTGGCACCTGATCATCGCCGGGCGACCCTAACACAAACGCGCATCGCATCGCGGGCGCACTCGTGGCTAGGCTCACAGGCATGATCTGCAAGGGTTGGAGCCAGTCGCGATGAACAAGCCCGAAGGCAACGTGTTTGCCCCCGAAACGTTGGTCGATCCGTTCGATTACTATCGCGCCGTGCATGAAGCCGGGATGGAAATCGAGCTGATCGAAGGGATGAACACCTACGTCGTCTACAGCTACGACCTGTGCAGCGAGGCGCTCGGGAAGCCGGAGATCTTCTCCAATGATTTCAGCGCGCTGATGGGGCGCGAGGCAGACGAGGAGATCCAGGCGATCCTCGCCGAAGGCTGGCCCGATGTGCCCACCCTGCTGACCGCCGATCATCCCGTTCACACTCGCAACCGCAAGCTCGTCAACCTCGCCTTTTCGGCCCCGCGGGTGAACGCGATCGAGGCGGACATGCGGGCGAAGTCGATCGAGCTGATCGAGGCATTCGCCGACAAGGGCCATTGCGAATTCGTCGAGGAATTCGCCGTGCCGCTACCGGTGGCGATGATCGCCGGGCAGATCGGGCTCGACGATGATCCCCGGCAGGTCAAGGAATGGTCCGACGCCGCGGTCGACCGCTTCAGCCAGATGGTCGATCACGAGCGCAAGAAGCAATGCGCGCGCAGCCTCGTCGAATTCCAGCACTACATGAAGGCCAAGATCGACGATCGCCGCGCCAACGGGGGCGATGATCTGCTCACCGATCTGGTCGAAGCCCGCATCGAGGGGGAAACCCCGCTGACCGATCCGGAAATCATGTCGATCATGCAGCAGTTCATGGTGGCGGGGAACGAGACCACCACCTCGACGCTGGCGGGCGGGTTGCTCCAGCTGATCCGCAACCCCGATCAGATGGCCAAGGCCAAGGCCGCCGCGGGCGGGCGCGATCCCAAGGTCATCACCAACCTCGTCGAGGAGGCGCTGCGCTACGAAACGCCGACCGCGGGCATGTGGCGGATCGTCAAGCAGGACACCGGGCTTGGCGGCATGGCGATCCCGGCGGGCAGCGTGGTGCAGCTGCGCTATGCCGCTGCGAACCGCGATCCGTCCAAGTTCCCCGATCCCGACAAGTTCGACATCGAGCGCGCCAATGCCCGCACGCATCTCAGCTTCGGCAAGGGGCCGCACATGTGCGTGGGCAACATGCTCAGCCGCAAGGAGATGCTGGTCGCCTTCGACGAGCTGCTCGAACGGCTCGACAACTTCGCGGTCGCCGACGAGGGCGGCATCCGGATCCTGCCCAACATCCTGCTGCGCGGCGTCACCCGCCTGCCGATCACCTTCACGCGGAAAGCCTGACGCAGATGAATTTCGACCTGTCCGAAGAACAGGAAATGTTCGTGACTTCGGCCACGCGGTTTGCCGCGCCGGTCGATGTCGAGGTGCGGCGGCGGCTGCGCCTGTCACCTGCGGGTTATGACCGCGCGCGCTGGCTGCAACTGGCCGAGCTCGGCCTGATCGCGCTGGCGGCGGGCGAGACGGCGGGCGGCATGGGTGGTTCGGCGGTCGATCTGGCGCTGGTGGCCGAGGCCTTGGGCAAGGCCAATGCGCCCGATCCATGGCTGGAACATGGGATCCTTCCCGCTCTGCTGCTCGAGCGCGGCGGCGCGGCGTCTGAGCTTGCAGCCGTGCTTTCGGGCGAGACCATCGCCACCCTTGCCTGGACCGAGCGCGGCCAGCGCTACAGCCTCACACCCAAGGCGATGAAGGCCGAGCAGGGCGCGGACAGCGTCACCCTGACGGGCGAGAAGACCATGGTGATGGGCGCCGCGCTGGCCGACCTGTTCATCGTCACCGCCGATGGCGGCGGCGAAACCGGATGCTTTCTCGTGCCGAGGGATGCGCCGGGACTGGAGGTGCGCCCCTATCGCCTCGCCGACGGCAGCATCGCGGGCGAAGTCAAGCTGACCCGCACGCCCGCCGCGGCACGTCTGGCGCTCGATGCGGCGGCGCTCGACGACGTGGTCGCGGATATGCGCCTCTATGCCGCGGCCGAGATGGTCGGGCTCGGCCAGCGTCTGCTCGACGATACGCTGGCTTACGTGAAGGAGCGCGAGCAGTTCGGGGTCGCGATCGGCAGCTTCCAGGCGCTGCAGCATCGCCTCGTCGATTGCTACGCCCGCGAGGAACAAGCGCGTTCGATGCTTTATCGCGCCGCGCTGACCGACCGCAGCGAAAGCGCGAAATGGCAGCGCGCCGCTGCCGGGGCCAAGGCCTTCATCGGCGAGAATGTCGACGCCATCGCGCGCGAGGCGGTGCAGATGCATGGCGGCATGGGGATCACCGATGAACTTGCGATCGGCCATGCCTTGAAGCGTGTGCTGGTGCTCGCCCGCCTGTTCGGCGATGTCGATACCGTGCTGGCGGAATACGCGCTCGCGGCGTGATGTGCGCGGGCTGGAAGGGACTGATACCATGGGCGAGAAGATCGACCCCAACCTTTGGAGCGACGACCCGCAACCGCACCTGATGGGCGGCAAGCTGCCTTCGGGCGAAGTCGTCTTCCCGATGCCGGTGGGCGATGCGGCTGAGGGCGTGGAGCCCTACAAGCTCTCGCGCCATGGCAGGCTGTGGTCGTGGACCAGCCAGGGCTTCCTGCCCAAGGAGCCCTATGAAGGCCCCGGCTCCGGCCCCGGGGAAGGCCCGCCCGATTTCCAGCCCTTCCTGCTCGGCTATGTCGAATTGCCGGGCGAAGTGATCGTCGAAAGCAGGATCGTCGATGCGCGGCTCGAAGACCTGCACCTCGGGATGGAGATGGAGTTCTGCATCGTGCCGTTCAATGCACGCTACGACACCTTCGCCTTCCGTCCCGTCGCGCAAGCGAGGAGTGAGGCCGCATGAGCGAGAACGTCTACATCATCGGCGCCGGGATCCATCCCTTCGGGCGCACCGACAGCCGCTCGGGCCGCGAACAGGGGGTGTTCGCGGTGCGCGAGGCGCTGAAGGATGCCGGGCTCGACTGGCCCGATATCGAATGCGCCTATGGCGGCTCGGCCGCGGCCGGCAATGCCGACATCATGGTCAACGAGCTCGGGCTCACCTCGCTCCCCTTCACCAATGTCGCCAATGGCTGCGCCACCGGTGGCAGCGCGCTCGCCGCCTCGCAGCAGGCGATTGCCAGCGGTATGTATGATCTCGCGCTCGCGGTCGGCTTCGACAAGCATCCGCGCGGCGCCTTCAACGCCAAGCCTTCGGACTACGGCCTGCCCGAATGGTACGGCCAGACCGGGATGATGCTGACCACGCAGTTCTTCGCATTGAAGATCCAGCGCTACATGCAGCTCCACGGCATCAGCCGCACGACGCTGGGCCGGGTGGCGGAGAAGGCGTTCCGCAACGGCACCATCACGCCCCACGCCTGGCGGCGCAGTCCGGTCGATCTCGAGACGATCATGAACGCGCCGATGATCAACGACCCGCTGACCAAATACATGTTCTGCTCGCCCGCCGAGGGCGCGGTGGCGCTGATCCTCGCGAGCGAGAAAAAGATGAAGGAACTGGGCGCCGACGGGGTCAAGATCCGCGCCGTGGCGGTAAAGACCCGCCCACCCAACTCCTTCGAGGTGTTCCAGGCCGGCATCAGCATCGAGGAAGGCGGCAAACCCACAGTCCTCGCCAGCAAGGCCGCCTTCGAAAAGGCCGGTGTCGGGCCGGAGGACATCTCGGTCGCGCAGTTGCAGGACACCGAGAGCGGTGCGGAAATCATGCACATGGCCGAAAACGGCTTCTGCAAGGACGGCGAGCAGGAGGAATGGCTCGCCAATGGCTGGACCGAGATCGGCGGACGCCTGCCGGTCAACACCGATGGCGGCTGCCTTGCCTGCGGCGAGCCGATCGGCGCCTCGGGCCTGCGCCAGGTTTACGAGAACGTCGAGCAACTGCGCCAGCGCGCAGGCGAGCGGCAGGTGCCCGGCAAGGACGGCAAGGGCCCGCGGCTCGGCTATTCCCACGTCTACGGTGCCCCGGGCCTGTCCGCGGTCGCCATTCTGGAGCGCGCATGAGCGGCCGAATGGCAGGCAAGGTCGCGCTGGTTTCGGGCGGCGCGGAAGGGATCGGGGCAGCGGTTGCGCGGTTGATCGTCGCCGAGGGCGGCCGCGTGATGCTCGGCGATGTCCAGTTTGAGAAGGCGCAAGTTCTCGCTACCGAGTTGGGTGAACAGGCAGCCGCCTGCCGGCTCGACGTGCGCGACCTGCACCAGTGGGAATCCGCCGTCTCCGCCACGCGCGGGCGGTTCGGCAAATTGACCGTGCTGGCCAACATCGCCGGCATCTCCGAACCCGGCAACGTGCCCGACGGCGCGCTCGACGTGTGGGAGCGCACCATCGACATCAACCTCAATGGCCCGTTCTACGGGATGCGTGCGGCGATCCCGGCGATGGAGGCGAGCGGCGAGCCCTGCGCCATCGTCAACATCGGCTCGATGATCGCGCTGCGCCCGGCCGCTTTCGTCGCCGCCTATTCCGCGTCGAAGGCGGGCCTCAGGGGCCTCACCCAGTCGGTCGCGCTCGATCTGGCTGAAAGGGGCCTCCCGATCCGGGTCAACATGGTCCACCCCGGCGCGATCCGCACGCCGATGTACAACCGCTACAAGTTCTCCGGGGCCGATAGCCCTGAGAACATCGAGACCAGTTTCGCCGCCACCCATCCGATGAACCGCATCGGCGAACCCGAGGAGGTGGCCCGCGCGGTCGTCTTCCTCGCCAGCGACGAGGCCAGTTTCACCACCGGCTGCGATTTCACCGTCGATGGCGGCGGGTCGATCAGGAGCTAAGCCAATGGCCGAACAACCCGCCACCCGCATCGACGCGCATTTCATCGCAGCGGGCAAGTATCACGATATCGATACCCCCCGGCTCGAGATCCTCAAGCTGCTGGCCGAGCATCCGCATATCCGCACCACGGTCGCCTGCGATTACTCGGGGCTCGAGCGGCTCGACGCCTGCCGGTTCCTCATCACCTATACCTGCGACCTGATGCCGACCGAGGAACAGGCGCGGCAATTGCGCGCCTGGCTCGACAAAGGCGGCAAGTGGATGGCGCTCCACGGCACCAACTCGATCCTCGTGTTCACCGCCGAAGGCCTGGTCGACGCACCCGACGAGCGCCCCGACGTGTTCGATATGCTCGGCACCCAGTTCAAGGCGCACCCGCCGATCGACAAGTTCCCGGTCGAGGTGGTCAACAAGGACCACGAACTCACCCGCGGCATCGCGGACTTCGAGGTGGTGGACGAACTTTACCTCTCCAAGACCACCGCGCCCATCGAAACCCTGATGCAGACCACGTTCGAAGGCGAGGCGACCGGATTCACGCAGAGCCAATGGCCCAAGACCACCGTGCCTATCGTTTATACGAGGGATATCGGCGCCGGGCGGATCGTTTACAACGCGCTCGGCCACTGCCGCGGTCACTATGATCTGCCCGGCATGGTCGATTTCTACCCGCACAAGGAAATGTGCGCCTGGAACTACGATGTCTATTATGACCTGCTGCGGCGCACGATCCGCTGGGCCATGAGGGACGGGGCCTGAACGACCGGACTGACGACGAACGGGATCGATACGACATGGACATGGATTTCTCGCCCGAGGATCTCGCCTTCCGCGAGGAGGTGCGCGCGTTCCTCAAGGACAACCTGCCCGAACGGCTGCGCGATGGCGCGCGGCGTACGCCCGGCGTGTTCGTCGAGCCCGATATCGGGATGGAGTGGCACCGCATCCTCTACCGCCAGGGCTGGGTCGCGCCGCATTGGCCCAAGGAGGACGGCGGCACCGGCTGGACGCCGACGCAGAAGTTCATCTTCGAGAAGGAATGCGCGCTCGCCGGCGCCCCCGCACTCGCGATCCTCGGCCTGCGGCTCGTCGGCCCGGTGATCTGCGAATTCGGCACGCCGGAACAGAAGGCGCGCTTTCTGCCGCGCATCCTCTCGGGCGAGGATTACTGGTGCCAGGGCTATTCCGAACCGGGCAGCGGTTCCGATCTTGCCAGCCTCAAGACGAGCGCGCGGCGAGAAGGCGACGAATATGTCATCAACGGCTCCAAGATCTGGACCACCCACGCCCACCACGCCAACTGGATCTTCGCGCTGGTGCGTACCGATGCCAGCGTGAAGAAGCAGCAGGGCATCAGTTTTCTGCTCGTGCCGATGGACCAGCCGGGCGTCGAAGTGACCCCGATCTATTCGATGTCGGGGGATCACGAGGTCAACGCCGTGTTCTTCACCGATGCGCGCACAGGCGTCGAGAACCGTATCGGCGAGGAAGGCGCGGGCTGGTCCATCGCCAAGTTCCTGCTCGAGAACGAGCGCGGCGGTTCGTGCTTCGCCCCGCGCCTGCTGCAATCGATCGACCGGCTCGAACAACTCGCCCAGACCCAGCCATCGGGCGTCAACGGGGCGATCGCGCATGATCCGCGCTTTCGCGACCGGCTCGCCCGGGTGCGGCTCGAGGCCGAGGCGCTGGAGGTGACCGAGCTGCGCATCCTCGCCGAACTGGCCAAGGGCAAGGCCCCGGGGCCGCAGACCTCGCTGGTCAAGCTGCTGAGCTCGAACATCGGCCAGAAGGTCGACACGCTGCGGCTCGAATTGCTCGGCCCCGACGCGCTGCAACTGCCGCTCGAACGCCCGCTCTACGGCAACGAGGCGCCCGAGCCGGTGGGGAGCGAATATGCCCAGACCGCGATGGGCCGTTATCTCAACAACCGCGCCGCGACGATCTTCGGTGGCTCGGACGAGGTGCAGAAGAACATCATCGCCAAGACCGTTCTCGGTCTTTGAGAGGACCCCCAGAATGGATGTATCGAAGCTGATGTTCCGCGAAGGCCTGATGGAAGGCCAGCGCATTCTCGTCACCGGCGGGGGCACGGGTCTGGGCCGCGAGATGGCCGAGGCGTTCCTCAAGCTGGGCGCCACGGTCTATATCTGCGGTCGGCGGCAGGGGAAGCTTGACGAGACCGCCGAGGAACTCACCAAGCTGCATGGCGGCAAGATCGTCGGCATGGCCTGCGACATCCGCGATCCCGACGCGATCCACGCGATGGTCGACGCGATCTGGGCCGATGGCGGCGCGCTGACCGGGGTGGTCAACAATGCCGCGGGCAACTTCATCAGCCGCACCGAGGACCTGTCGGTCAACGGCTTCAACGCCATCGCCGACATCGTCATGCGCGGCACCTTCTATGTCACGCTCGATATCGGCAAGCGGCTGATCGCGGAGAAGAAGAAGGCGAGCTTCCTCTCGATCCTCACCACCTGGGTGTGGTCGGGCAGCGCCTTCGTGGTGCCCTCGGCCATGAGCAAGACCGCGATCAACGCTATGACCCAGAGCCTCGCCACCGAGTGGGGCCGCTACGGCCTCAGGTTCAATGCCATCGCGCCGGGGCTGTTCCCGACCAAGGGGATGAGCGCGCGGCTCAATCCCGGCGGCTCGGGCGGCAATTCGAACAACGCGATGAACCCGATGGGCCGCGCGGGCGAGATGCACGAACTCGCCAATCTCGCCGTGTTCCTTATGGGGCCGGGGGCGGAATATGTGAACGGCCAGACCATCGCCATCGACGGCGCGGGCTTCCAGGCGACCGGCGGCACGTTCTATCCCATGCTCCACGCGCTCGGCGATGCCGAGTGGGAAGCGATGCGGGCGATGATCAAGGGCACCAACGAAAGGGACAAGGCCGAACGCACCGTCGGCTGACGCCCGGGGCGCCTCACGCCCGCGCCGCGACCTCGGCGGCGTCGAAATAGTGGATGCGCAATTCCTTGAGCAGCCCGTCCTCGAAGCAGCCCGCCTCGCAGATGGTCTGGGTGAAGGGCGCGGAGCCGTCTTTGGGATGCATGGTGAGGCGGATCACCATCACCGCGTAAGTTTCGCCCCCGGTGCAGTCGATCATCTCGAGCTTGGTGTCCGCCCAGGTCCCGTACATCGCGGCGGCGCAGCGCTGGAGCGCGTCCTTGCCCCGCCATTCTCCTGCAAAGGGGAGCGAGTTTGCTTCGTAGAGCACGAAATCGGGGTGGATCAGGCTTTCGACCTTGTCCCAGTCCCCGGCGTCGGCCGCAGCATAGACCGCCGCCAGCATCTCCCGGGGCGTGGACACTACCCTTCCTCGATCGTGCCGATGAGGTCGCCGACCTTGTAGACCGCGCCTTCTTCGCCCGTGGGGTGGATGATCCCGCTGGCCTGGGC